>OGOY01001697.1_pt1 | contig 22409 bp, 16 predicted proteins | sample 1552811 | NCBI WGS metagenome assembly OGOY01 (sample SAMEA2580132, study PRJEB22360) | human gut metagenome | biome: human gut; feature: human-associated habitat; material: faeces | place: Denmark | collected 2008/2010 | reverse complement strand
CGTCCGCTGGGAGCCACGGGGTGCTGGGTGGTGCCGACGCTGTCCATAGGAAGTCGCAGGGCTGCTAGACGGTGTCGTCACCATCCGTCAGGGACTGCGCTTCCAGGCGGTGCCGGCGCTGTCCGCCCGAAAGGCGGCAAGGAGCCATTCAGCGAGAACGGGCTTTGCGTTTTGAATGGATGGGGTGGTTGCGGGCATTTATTGCTGGTGTTGTGCTAGCATTAGGTCTTGCGCGGGTGTCGCCAAGTGGTAAGGCACGAGCTTCCCAAGCTCGCATGCGCGGGTTCGAGTCCCGTCACCCGCTCCAAAAAATTTAAAGCCGGTCTTCAATTTAGAACTGCGCCCCACAGGTGGCGGTTCATTCGGAGACCGGCTTTTTTGATGGGCGCGTCTAAGTTTTGTCAGCTCGCCTGGGATATAGGCAAAAACACATCAAGCCCTGCCTGCATCTCTCTTTCACAGGATTTACCTCATTGCCCTCGGTAGGGTTTTGTTGCTCTCGCTGAGAGTTGTGCGCTTTTTTCGCAGGATTTACCCTGGTGTGGCAATCCAACCATCACGAAAACAAAAATCTCAGCTTTTTTGCAACTTTTTTGCGATTGCGAATGTCGTTGTTCCAGGATCATACATGGCTCTTCCTTTCCGTTACGAGAAAGCTTTTCAGGGGGAGGGGAGCTCGTAACAACGGTTATTCTAGGAAGCGCTTGTTTTCCCTTAGATTTCGTCGATTCACGTAACAGCTTTTTGAATCAACGTCCACACGAAGGAAACGGGGCATGCCTATAGTTCGTTGCCATACCTTGCTAGTCAAAACAGAGAGAGGTTTCTTTATGAGCAATTCACTTAACGGAAGGAAGGTTGCAGTTATCGGCTGTGGCTTTGTGGGATCAACCACTGCATACAGCCTGATGCAAAGCAAGCTTTTCACCGACATGGTTCTTATCGATGTAGACACCAACCGAGCCGAAGGCGAAGCGCTCGACATCAGCCACGGCATTCCTTACTACAGTCCCATGAACATCTACGCTGGCACTTACGAAGATCTTTCCGATGCCTCCATCGTTATCATCACCGCTGGCGCTAACCAGAAGCCAGGCGAAACGCGTCTCGACTTGGTACAGAAGAATGTAGCAATCTTCAAGACCATCGTTCCCCGCATTATGGAACAGGGCTTTGACGGCATTTTCTTGGTGGTTTCGAACCCGGTAGATATCCTCACACAGGTAGTGATGGAGCTTTCGGGCCTCCCCCGCGAGCGCGTAATGGGTTCGGGCACCGTACTCGATAGCGCGCGCCTTAAATACACGCTGGGGCACATGCTCGATGTTGACCCGCGCCACGTCCACGCTCGTATTATTGGCGAGCATGGAGACAGCGAGCTGGCGGTATGGAGCGCTGCAAACGTTTCCGGAATCGGCATCAACGATTTCTTCCGCTTGCGCGGCATCGAAAACGCCACCGAAATCCGCGCATCTGTCGAAGAAAGCGTGCGCAACAGCGCCTACGAGATCATTGAAAAGAAGCGCGCCACGTATTTTGGCATCGCTCCTTCCGTAACCCGCATCTGTGAAGCAATCGTGCGTGATCAGAAATCAATTATGACGGTCTCGAATTATCGTACTGACGTCCAAGGCGTTCCCGATGTTGTCATGAGCTTGCCCGCTATCGTCGGAAGCAAGGGCGTTGAATTCCCTATTCCTCTGCAGCTGAGCATTGACGAAGCTGAACTGCTTCATTCTTCTGCACAAACCCTGAAAAACACCTTGAACCAGATCGATTTTTCTCTGTAGGCAGAGAGCCACATGCAAAACAATGCCCGCACCTGCGGTTTGAAGTGCCTCCTTTTTCTTTATGTTCAAGAAACGGAATGCAGTTCATCGTGCGGGTGCGGGCATTGTTGAGCTTACGCGCAAGATGCTCTTGTTTGCTGGTTCATTATTCAGGGACGCTTCACTGTCAAGGTGCGGGCATCGATGCGCCTTCGTACAAGAGGCTCAGTTGCCGTTTTTCACCATGGTGGCTACCGTAAACCAAGTACGCTCGTAAGGACGATAGAACGTTTTCATGTCCGTCACCTCAACGTCATCCCTCGACTCCAAATCGCGAACGTCAACCGGAACGCCTTCTGTCTGAGTTTGCCCTAGCACGATAAAGGTGCCTTGATAGCCGTCGAGTGCAGCGTCCCATGATTTCACACTGGTAAGCGTCGGAAAATACGACTGATATGCATGGGCCCAATTACCCGGCTGCCATGCTAAAAACGTTTGCTTAATATTCTCGCATTCCACCGCGGTAACCCCTTCAACCCCAATGTCCGAAGAGAGCACCAGCGGGCGACTATTGGACTTTGCCGTTTCCTCCAAATAGTCAAGCGGCTCTTCGTTTTTGCCGCTGTATGCATCTTGAACGAACAAAACCTGGTTGACGATCGACACACCAAGAAAGGCAGCGAGCAATCCGCGTACGCATACCTTGCTATTAACGTGAGAAAGCCAAATTGAAACGGCGAGGAGCAAGGGGCCTATGGTTACACAAAGATAGCGATAGTAGACAATCAGCGAGTCCATAACTATAGAAGCCACAAGAGCAGCGGCAAACACACTTGCGTATAAAGCAACGCCCCATATGGCGGGCAAAGTAGAGGGAGCAAGCACCCGGTCTGCCAGGATAAGGGATTCTTTGAAGCCTGCGTTTTGCTGTTTGAAACGACGCAGCCAATTCGCCAAACCATAGAGCGCCGATACAGCAGCCACCACCGCGCAAACCGTAAGAATCAGCACGTACCCAAACCCATAGGTATCGGCAAATATCACATAGCTCGTGTAAACCGGGTAGAACAACCATTCCACTATAGTGCGGGGAAACGAAACATTTGCCCAATACGATCCAGACACTACTCCAGCCTGGCTTTTGAAAACCATGAGCCAGGGAGCATAAAGGGCTACCTGAATTACCGCCCCCACTATAAATACCGACAATGCCTTTTTTGCACGAGCGATAATGAAAATCAGCAAGTAAAGGTTGATGAACGATGCCGCAAGCACACCGTAATAATGCAAGTAGGCGCTCGCGAGACTCGACAGGAACATAACAAGCCACCATCTACACGGTACACCACACCATTCACGACAGCCGACCCCATCGTAGGCTGAAGACATCCACCAGTTTTGGCCTTCTTCGATAGACTCATCTCCTTCCCTAGGGTTTTTGCTACGTAAGGTGCATGCAATACGCCACGCATACAGAGCGCATAGCGTTACAGAAAAGATCACCCAAGAATACATGCGAATCTCAACCGATATATAAGCAAGATAAGGCGTAAATAGGGAAAAGAAACTAAACAGCACGCCGGCCTTCCAGCCGAAATCATGCCGTATCGCAGTGAAGCCCAACATTGCCAATGAAAAGATTCCCGCTATCGTAAACAGGCGGTACACAAGGAGATTTTGCCCAAAAAGTGACTCGAGAACATGGAGGGCCCAGTAAAACAGAACAGGATGAACATCCCCTGACCCAATATCCCAAATTTCAGCGAAAGAGTTGTTCGCTATAGAAACTGAATAGCTTTCATCGAACCACACATTTCCGTGAAAAGACCCCGTTAGCAGAAATGCAAGACCAATTATCAGCAGCATCACATGAAACCGCTTCGATTCGAGGTATTTCTCTAAACGGGATTGCGTCACAGTTTCACCGTCGCTTCTTTTAATTGTTCAACAACAAAACAATAGCCGAATCTGTCTCGGATACGAGCACCAAACTCTACACCGTTGATCACACTGGCGGCGATCCCTTTTCCGACAAACGCAAAGGTACTCCCAATCAAACAACGATGCATCCCCCTCATTCATTGTTTTTCTTATCGTTAAATTACAGCCACATTTCTGTCATGAGCTTCCAAAAACACGCCCATGCACGTCTGCGATAATAAGGTTGCTAGAGAAAGGCTCGCGAATGCAGATTGAACAACGCATTACTTTTATTCACGCAGATGATTTCGGAATAACACCTGGTCAGGCAAAAGCCATCTTATCGCTTAGTTCTTCCTGCGGCGGTAGCGGAGCGCTCAACAGTGTTAGTATTTTTGCAAATTCTCCCGCATTTTATGAAGCCGCCAGCCTTGCCCAGCCGTATGTCAGACGCGGCGTTCTGCGGGTATGCCTTCATCTGAATCTCGTGGAGGGGCCATCTGTCGCAGACCCGAAACGTATACCTCTTCTCGTTAACGAGAGGGGTATGTTCGATAACAATTTCATGGGATTGTTCAAGCTGGATATCACCAACAAAGGCGAGGCATTCAATCAGCTGGTTATTGAATGCCGCAGTCAAATCCAGCGTTTTCTATCAGCGTTTCCCGATCAACAGCTATCGTTTCAATTGGACAGCCACCAGCATGTTCATGCCGTCCCTATCGTCTACAGAGCACTCGCGCAAGCTCTAGCTAAAGAAAACTGCCTGGTTAAGCGGCTGCGCGAACCCATCGATCCGCTTCCCCTTTACCGGACCTGCGTCGAAGGCGACTCAAAGGAATCAGCCGGCTCCTCCACACCCCAAGCACGCAATACACCGACGCGAATCCCAATGGTTAATCGTGCAAAAATCTTCTTGATATCTGCCCTTTGGCGCAAATGCTCAGTCAACGACATTCCGTGGGCTCCCAACAGACCTGCTTCAGCACCTTTGTTTTCAGGTGTTGCCCTCTCTGGACGCATGGATGAATTCAGCAAACCGCTTCTTGCTTCTTTTCAGCATGAAGCAACTCGTCAAAACAGAGATGCCGAAATCTTATTTCATCCTATCTCGGTACCAATCGAAAAGTGTCTCGACCCTCTGAACAAGCCATTTGCTGAAGCATGCGCTTCAGTATCAAGGAACCATGAAGCAGAGCTGATTCGGAAGCTATAAGCGCTTTATTGCATTTCTTTGACCCGCAAACACCAGCTCTATCCATTGTTCTATGGCATGTTTCACGTGAAACAGCGTTTTACATCAATACATTTGATCCTGTTTTCCCTAGATAATGCAGAATATAAGAAAGGCCCAAGGTTACCCTTGGGCCTTTCGTTGTGAGAGCACTCTTGCTTAGATGCTCTTCAAAATAGCCATTACGAAATTCAAAGCATCCTCCAAAGCCTGAGGATCGACGTTTTCGATGATGTCGTTATCTGCAGAATAGAGCGCGGTGTTTCCGTCTGCCATACCGGCGATCGTCATCGCCTGAATACCATGAGCCATTGCAATCGATGCAGGCGTTTCACGTGAAACAATGCGATCGGTATGATATCCAACCCCCGAACGCTCGCTTGCCTGGCGAAGAACACGCTTTAAGCGTGAGGAAATCTTATAAGGCTTATAAGCACCTTCCTGTTCAATGCAAGAAAGCGCACCTGCACCAAGGGCCTCAAGATTGATAACGATTGCGCCTTTCATCTCGTCGGCGTGCTCTTCCAGGAACGCATTAATACCCGAATGAGAATATTGCTCTGCACCAAGGCCAACAAACCATACTTCGGTATCGATGTCGGGATGGCGAAAGTCCTGAAGCTTCTTGAGTTCGCGGTTGATTTGCTCGGCTGTGCCAGCGTCACCATCGATGCGCAATGCGGGGCTGGCATCAACAATGCCGTCAGTATCATAGACTGCCGATTCGTTATAGTAAGTATCCTCTACCTGAGCATCTTCGCCCTTGCGAAGACGATTCAAAGAGAATGCTCCGCCGTTCCATCCACGACGATCATCGGATTCGCGGTAGTCAACGTCCACAAACTCATCATCTTCCTCACGGAAGCTCGACCAATCTCCACGAGCTTTGCCGACGCTGCGGGCATTATAGTCCTCATCAACATCTACCCACTCGTTTACAGAAACTTCTTCTTCCTTGCGCTTCTTGCCCTTGCGGAACCGGCTGAAGAGGCGTCCAGCACGGGACTTAGGCATATCAACGTATCCAGGACCAGCAAAAGCACCTGTTTCGGTGTATTCCTCGTCGTAGGCGGAATCATCCGCATCATCGACATAACGCTCTTCGGGGGCTATGTCAGATACCAGCTCATCCCCTACAGGGGCGAATGAGCCAGTGCCACCAACAGTCGAAAAAGAGCCAGTTGCAGACACTGCCGACTGCGCGCCCGTATCAAACGAAGGGAGGTTGAGGCTTCGCGCTGCAGGCGCTGTGCTAAACGCATCAGTATTTCCATCAATACGAGGAAGCATGTTGGAAAGCAACGATTTACCGCCTGTGGAGGTGCCTTCGTTTACCTCTGCCATAGGAGCGCGCTGACGAAGGTTTTCACCCGAAGCGCTGCGAGCAGGCGTTACGTCCGGCAACACGATAACCTGGCGAGAATGGTCCGCCTGTTCAACAACAGGAGAAACAGGAGATACCATTTCTTCCATGCCCACAATCGGAGAAGCTACCGCAGGCTGAGGCGCAGTTCTTTCAAGCGGCTCTTCTGCGTACTCTCCACCCTGCACCTCATCCGAATAGCCGTAGGAGTAGGATTTCATTTCCTCCTGCACACGACCAGCAGGGATGCGTGCGGTTGATTCATCGTTGCTGTCGTGGAATGAACCCATGTTGACCACATTGTCATCGATACGGCGAATCGGCTCCTCTTCGTCGTCGAACTCTTCATTGTCCATAAACTGGGAGACATCGATTGGGGAAATTGAGGTGGTTACACTCGGAGATGCCGCCTGTTCAGGCTGCTCAGCTGGATCATCAACGTATACTTCTTCGTTTTCAGATACAGCAGGCTCTTCATAGTAGTCCTCGTTGTAGGACTGCTCCTCCAGGTATTCTTCAGCGGGATATTCCTCTTCAACCGATTGCTTACGCGATGAAATCGACTTCAGGCGAGAAGCAAAAGAATGCTGCATCTGAGATGCTTTTTCGGAACCAGAGTGAACCGCGTTATTGAAGAAGTCGCCAAGCGAACCACTACGACGTGAGTGAACACTCCTCTTGGAGCTCACTGCGGGGCGAGAAGCTTCCTCGTTTGCGGGGTAATCCTCGGGGGTATTTGTGTACTCATCGACGGGGTCCATAGGCAAAGTTGCCGAATCAAGTTCCTCCTCGATTTCTTCAACTTCGTTATTCCCGGGAACAGAGCGATGAAGCCTCTGGGAATGACGCACTGAAGGACGGGGGGAGGTCTTTCCTTGGTCATGAGAGCTGAAATGCTCATGTCCTTGAACAGACTCTTCGACTATCTGCTGCTCAGACTCAACAACGGGCTCGAGCTCCGCAGGAGCTTTGCCTGCAAGCTGATCCACCTCTTCAATTGCAGCCTCGTAAAGCGCCTCATGCGACACAAGGGCAGGATCATCGTTTACAGCAGGATCATGTTCAGCTGCTTCGACAGAAGCAGGCTGATCTTCGGCGGCAACGGCAGGCTCGGGATCGTGATCGAGCCATGGCGCAGGCGACGCAATGGGCTTCGGAGCGGGCTTGCGTTCGATGGGTGCTGCTGCAGTGTTGTTCAGATGCCATTCTTGTTCAGCTGCCAAATCCTCTGCCGACAAGGCGGCAGGCTGACCACCAGCAATGGGCTCAGCGAAATGAGCCGAGCTCCCCTCATGATTAGCATGGGGCGCAGAAAACGACTCAATCTCATCCTGCAACGCGCGAACCTTTGAAGACAATTCGGACTGAGCAGCCTCGGGCTCAGAGACGGGAATGGCAATGGGAGATCCGTAGGGATTAGAAGCATGATGCTCCATCATGCGCGCAGCAACGGTATCCGCATAGCGAGAACGATTTACCTTCGGGGTTTTTCCTGCATCAGGCTTATTCGCACGTGCCTTCTCTTGAGCAATCTTTGCCCAAGAAGGAGTATCGCTCGTTTGAACGCGGGCTACAGGCTCTGGGGCAGCAGAATGGGCAGCCTCTTTAGCAGCCGCTGCCTCAGCTGCAGCTGCAGCCTCGGCCGCCTGCTTCTTTTCAATCTGCTGCTTGGGGATAATGACCTCGCCTTTTTCCCCAGAATCGGACTCTTTTTTAGGTTCCTCATCAAGAGTGGAGGAAACCATGGTGCGCGCTAGAGGACTCGGCGCCGACTCAGGGCGCTTCCCAACCTCAAAACGTACGCTAGAAACCTCATCCTCATCTTCAGCGATCAGGCCGCCACCCTTAACCAGGCGAGAAGATATATCGGTTACGGGAACCTTGTCGGCAACAGGCTTTCCAGTCAAAGCCGCAATAGCTGCTTTCGCTGCCGCAAGAGATTCCTGCGGCGACATCTCTGCTTCATATTCAAGAGATGCACCTTCAGGCACAACGCCCGCAGCGCGTGCCGCCTCTTCGCCGTGTACGCGATTGCCCTCTTCAACGCTGCGCTCCAGAGCTTCCTCTTGGCTTACCAGGCCGTTTCCAACTTTGCGCGCAACATCAAGCAAAACCGAAACACCGGAAGCGTTATTATTTGCCGACTGGTTGAATGGAGCAACGATATGAAGCACAGAGCGAACCAGGGGGATAGCAAACAGCACCGCACAAATAACCAACAGGAAAGTAAGAATGGAAGACATAGCACCCGTATCAGCTGCGAACAGCGTGGAGCGAAGCAAGAGAACGAAAGCCGAAACCACCAATGCAATGGCGCTTGCCTTCTGAAGAATAGGCAATGCCGCAGCGAAGGGGGGCTTTTCCTCCGTCAAAACCTTGCCACTGTCATAATTGGCCACCAGGATCACCTTGCGGCGACGAGCATTGGCACCATTTGCCGGGGTGGGCTGATATTTCGCCACCACATTCTGGCTTGCACCGGTCCTAAGCAAGCGTGAAAGAATAGGGCGCCCCGTGATCTCCATGCCATATAGAACCGCCGCAGCTATAGTGAGAAGCAACCAAAGTATGCCCAAAGAGGGAACAACAATAGAAAGAACGGCACCAAGCAAAGCAACACCGAAACAAATGATGTTCGGGAGCTGATCGTTGGTTACACACTGGAAGTCTTCCACCACCGTCGCGAAACCTGCCTCTTTCTGCATCTGGTCGGCAAGATAGAGCGCAGCCCTCTGTTCCTCCTCGGTACCCGCAGGATGCGGACCTATCTCTTGCGTGAGATAGGCGATATCGTCGATTATTTCAGCCATGGAGAGCCCCTTTTGTTTCCACGCTTATATAAGTGAGTAGCGATTGACATGGATATAGACTGTACAAGTATACGTCATTTGACTCGTTTCGCCTTTATATGAACCGTTTGTTCACCTTGTCTACCGCATTGCGCAAAGAAGTGCCTTTCTATCTGCATAAAAATACCTCCCATCCACTTATCGCAGATGGGAGGTTTCACGTGAAACATATCAGTTAGCCTGCTGCTAATCCTGCCCAAGATACTCTCTTAAATAAGCATCGTTTGATGCAGCGTCCGAACGAAGACTGTCATAGCGAGAAACTAAATCGGCTGTTGCGCTGGCATAAGCATCAACCACAGGCTGGCTAAATTGCTTCGGCAACGCTTTTGCCATTTCCACAGCCTCCTGATCAGCTCTGTTATAAGCATCGTTGTGGGACTCGGCAGTCGCTTTGTCTTGTATAAGGATCGCCGCGTTTGAGGCAAGCGCTTCATTGGTCGCATCGATTCGCTTGTTGACATAAGCCAGCGAGGCATCGAAATTCGCCGCGGGATAGAAGCCCTTCGCCTTCGCAATGCATTCCTTCGCCTTTGAGAATTGATCCTGGGCAGAAGTGGTGAACTCGGTTGATTTCGCCACGTTGTCCGCCGTTGTGTCCGAAACAACAGTTGCCGCCTGCGTCAAAAGGGCATTCCCTTCTTGGATGCAACTCCATGCCTCATTCATGGCGTCGATGCCTTGCTTTGCCGCAACATCTTCCTTCATACGCTGATCGGCAACATCAAGAAGCTCCTCACGAACCGCAATAGCATTCAAGGCCCGTTGCGCCGCCTCTTTGTCGCGCTGGGATCCGTCAAGCTCCGACTCTGCCTTCTGAGCATACACGCGAGCCGACTCAAGTTGGTCTTTGGCATCGGGAATAGCTGCACTTAATTCCTGCGCGCGAGAAACGGTATCGTCACCAAACGTATCCTGAAAATATTTGTCGATAGCAACCGTGGTTTCATCGCTTTGCTTAACAAGCTCGCAAGCTTCACGCAGCACACCGACGCTAGTATTCAGTCGCTCGTACTGCTGGTAGGCCCAATACCCCCCTACGCCAATCGCGCCTATGCAAACAACCGCCACGAGTGCGATGCTGAAACGGCGATACCATCTGCGGCGTTGCTTCCTGCGAGCTATTTCCGCCTGAGAATCTGCGCCTAAAAATGTTTTACGTTCAGAAGGCTGGGGCTTCACTTCAGCCGAATTTCGCTTGGTTGCTTTTTCTGCTGTTAGGTTCTTTTCCTTGCCCCCTGCGGTTGAAGCGCCCTTCCTGAAGCTTGGAAGACGCCACTTGGCGCCACGCGAGGGCTCATCCTGCGCTGCAGCTTTCTGCTCAAGGACATTCAGGGAAAGCTCGTTAGGCTTTCCCTGCGAGAATTCTTTCAGATGAAGAACCTGGGTTTCCTTATGCCCAAGGCCACGGCCGCTTCGCTTTTTCTTGCGGGCCATCACGAATGCGAACCTCCGGCTACGTGCGCAAGAGACTCGATCGCCGCACGGTCGGCAACCTCGGCAACGATATCCGAGCAAGGCATCATAACGATATTGTTGCTCGGCAACGAATTCAGGAATTTCTTGCCGTAATACTTGGTTATCAGGCGTTTGTCAGCCAAGACCACAATGCCGCGGTCGCTCGATTTACGAATAAGCCTTCCAACCGCCTGCTTTACCTCGATAACCGCATGGGGCAGCGAATAGTGAGCCCAAGCGCGATCATCACGTTGTTGACGTTCGCATGAAAGAGGATCGGTAGGCAGGCCAAAAGGCAGCTTGGGGATGACAACGCCCTTGAGCGTTGCGCCTGGAGCATCAAAACCCTCCCAGAAGCTCTTCAGAGCAAAGAGACTCAAATGCTCATCTTTCAAGAAGTCATCGCGAAGGCCCTTAACGGAAACGCCCCATTTTTGGCACACCAAACGCAAATCGTCTTCCTTCAAAGCGGGATGAACGCCATCAAAGCACTGTTCCATTTCGCGCCTGTTGGTAAATAGCGTAAGCATCGAACCTCTCTGGGCCTTGTGCAAATCAACAAGGAACGATTCCAGGGTTGGAAGATAAGCAGGATCCTGAGGTTCTGGCATATCCGTTGGAACGTAGACCCGCATATTGGCATCGAAATCAAAGCTTGAATCAACCTTCAGCACATCAGCCCGAGAATCTTCCCCTTCGTTGAAGCCAACGGCACGCTCGAACGCATCGAACTGTCCGTCGACCGCCAGAGTTGCCGAAGCATATATAACACTGCGCGTTTCAGCATAAAGACTCTCGTTTAGCGACTTGCCCAGATCGAGCGGCTGAACCGTAAAGATTTCATCCAACGTACCCTTTGTCCGATTAAGGCGAACCGAATACACATGGTTATCGCTGTCATGGAAGAACATCTCATCAAGGGCATCGTATGCCTCCCTCAATTCAAGCGCAGCCAGGGCGAGTTCCCTCTGGGCGCTTGTTGTGTCTTCGATTTGTTCCGCATAAGCAACGATGTCGCGGCAAGCACGGATCAGCTTTTCCAAGGTGTCGTATACCGCGCGCGCACGATTCACGACACCTCGGTACGTATCACCATGGCGAATCTCGTCGTTTAGCCAGAGGTCAAAGTACTCGTATCCACGCGAGCGGGTCTTCGGATCGAACACCAGAAGATCTTTCGCTCCGAGACAGAACTCTTCCGTCGCCATCGCGAAGGCACCCGCACAGGTGCGCGCTTTGGCAATAAGCGATTCATACAACGCGCGGCCGTCCTCTGGAGCTTGAGCGCTTCGCTCCACTCGAGAAAGAACATTGTGTGAACCTTCCCCATTTACGCGCAAAGCAAGCGCCCTCAGCGAATCGGAAGACACCGAGAGGGCAAGTGCGCGGCGCGCTTCTTCCTCCGCACCATGAGCCTCGTCTACAGCCCAATAGCGGATAGGGGGCAGCAACCCACCTTCGAAGCGGACATCCCAGAAAAGCAAGCTATGATTCGTTACCACGACATCGCATCGCTGGGCTTGCTCGCGGGCGCCATGGACAAAGCAGCTTCGTCCAAAGAAGGGGCACTTATGGCGCAAGCATTCGTTGCTTTTGGTCCCAATGCGCCAACGGGGAATAGCGCGGTAATCAATTTTCAGAGCGTCCATATCGTCGTAGTCGCTCTGTTCTACAAACGAAAGTAGACCCGCCAAAGCAGGTGCCTGATTGATTTCTTGCTTACGATAATGAATTACCGATGGCCCTTGGTTGACCAAGCTATCCACCTTGCGAAGGCAAGGATAGTGACTGAACCCTTTCAAAGGAGCGTACGTGATGCCGAGAGCCTTCGAAAGAAGAGGCAGCTCCTTATGAACCAGCTGATCCAGCAATGCATTGGTCTTTGTGGCTACACCCACGGTGATACCGTTTTTCTGTGCCGCCAGGGCAAGGGGAACCAGGTAGGCCATCGATTTGCCAACACCGGTGCCAGCTTCTACAGCAAGATTGCGAGACGTTGCCAAAGCGCGGTTTACCGCAAAGGCCATTTCGCGCTGTTCTTCGCGCGGCTCATATTCCTCGTACAAAGAGCCCAATAAACCCTCAACGGAAAAGGCTTCAGAAATTTCCGCATCGGTTGCGAAAGAAAGCTCGGGGGCTTCGCTACCCGCAGGAGGAAGCTCCTTGCCCACGGGGGAAGAATCAGGAACATTAACATCAGGGCGCAAGGGAGCCGAAGCCTGAGCCACTGCCGCTTTACGCGATGAACGCAAACTGTACGGCCCCTCGCTTTCCTTCATAGCGGCAAGGCACTTAAACACACGCTCGGTATTCCAAGTGTCGCTATCACACATATCGGCAATATGCTGGAGCAAAGGGGCAGGCATGGTGTCAACCGCAGCCAAAAGCACCCGATACACGAGACACGTTGCCGCCACATCATCATCAGCACGATGGGTGGAGTCGGGCCCGCCAAACGCACGCACTAAATCGAGCAAGCGATGAGAGGTTAGACGAGGTAGCGCGATTTTCGCCAGATCGAGGGAATCAATCCAGCAGTTCTGCTTCAATACCTCACCCGTGGGGTACTTCGTGCAGAAAGTTCTATCGAAATTTGCATTATGAGCAACCACATCGGAAGAACCAACGAACTCAACCAAACCTGCAACGGCAGTATTGGGGTCGGGAGCATTCGCCACATCTTCATCGCTGATGTTGGTAAGGTGAGCAACCTCTTCGGGGATCGGTTTCCCGGGATTTACGAACGTTACGTACCAGCCGACGATTTCACCATGAACCATACGCGCTGCAGCAATCTGAATCAGCTCATCGTGGTTGAAGGAGAAACCCGTCGTTTCGGTATCGATAACAACAACGTCTTCATCCAGTTCACCAAACGAGTGCTCTTTCGCATAGCTGCTAAGCGAATGGTAGCGATCGCGGATGCGCTGAGGGGTGTTTTCGAGAATGTAAGTGTCAAGCCTTGATGCGGCTTCTGCATTTTGTGTTTCCATACTAGTAAGACTATCATTTATGGAATTCTTTATCCCTAATGCCTGAATCACTTCTAGGAGAAAACATGTCAGATATTGGCTATTTTTCCATGTACGCCCGTTTTGAAACCGAAAGCAAAGAAGATGCTGCGGCATTTCTAGGCGCAGACAACATAATTGGCGACGCATTCTCTATCGAGCAGGAATACGTTGATGGCAAGCGCACGGCATGGATCGTGAATCCCTTCGGCAAGCGCATGGGCACCATCGACGAAAAAACCGCTGAAAAGGTTGATCTCTGCAACGCCAAAGGATGGAACACCGTTGCCTTGCTTGCACTCGTTGCTTTCACGGAAAAGCCTGAACCAGGCCTTTACTGGGGTCAGGTTCTTATCATTTCCTACGACCCGGAATATGAAGTCGCCTTCTCTACGTTTATAGAAAATGTCGGAAAGCAGCTCGGCGAGGGAATACGCCCCGACGTTTCCCTTGGTCGCGACTCCCTTAAGAAGGTTATCGAAACTCAGGGCGAATGGGTTCCTTCGGGACGCGTTCCCTTCCCCAACAAGAACAAGGGCACCGCTTGGGTGAAAACGCAACGCACCGGAACGGAACGTTTGGTAAAGCAGGCACGCAAGGGCAACATAGGTTGCACGGTAGTTAGCTGGATATTCCTTCTCGCCGTTGTCGCCCTTATTGTTTTCGGGCTTCATTCCTGCGGAGCGTTCTAGCCAATCTTCCGCCCAACCGCGCTATAGACATTCAGTGGTGTTTCACGTGAAACGCCACCATAAAGAAAACCCCTTGCCGCATTCCGGACCGCACCTCTCGAAATCGGACTTATTTCAATCCGAATCGGGGATATGGTTCGTTTCGCGGACAAGGGGTTTTACGTTTGCGGCAGATGTCTACTTAATTTTCCAAGGCATAGGAAATGAGCTTGGTGCAGAGCTCAGCAAAACTCATGCCAGCTGCACGAGCAGCATCGGGAAGAAGCGATGTTGCCGTCATGCCAGGAATGGTGTTCGTTTCCAAAACCCAAAAATTCCCTTCGCCATCCTTAATGAGGTCACTACGAGAAACACCGCGGCACTCAAGCGTCTTATGGGCGGCAACCGCAAGCTCCATAGCGCGCTTGGTATCTTCTTCGGATAGGGGCGCAGGGCAGATATGCTGCGACCCTCCCTGAGCGTACTTCGACTCAAAATCGTAGAACTCGTGGGAAGGAACAATTTTGATAACAGGGAGAGCGCACGGGTCCTCGTTGCCCAATACGGCAACGGTGAACTCTTCGCCTGAAACAAAGCTCTCAACAAACGCGCACGTATCTACCTGAAATACCTTATCGATCGCATCGGCAATTTCCTCAGCACCTTCACACAGATACACACCCAAAGCGCTACCTTCCGTAGCAGCTTTCACAACACAGTGCGAACCCACTTCAGCAATGATGGCATCAATGTCGATATGGTGAGAGTCGAGCATCATAGAACGAGGGGTAGGGATGCCGGCGCGCTCATAGCAAAGCTTCGTCTTGGGTTTGTCGATAGCAGTGGCGCTCGACCAAACGCCTGGACCAATATAGGGAAGCCCAATGGTTTCCAGAAATCCCTGGATGGTGCCGTCTTCGCCGTACTTGCCATGAAGAGCCAGGAAAGCAACGTCAAAATCACCTTGAATCAAAGCCAGCAAGTCTTCTTTGTTGGCGGGGTCGAAAACAGTTACCGGAAAGCCCGCTTCGAGCAAAGCTTCCTTCGCCCCCTCACCAGAAGAAAGGGAAATGGAACGCTCGCCACTCTTGCCTCCCGCAAGCAGAGCAACACGAATTTGTTTAGGATCGAAAGAACAAGACATGGTTCTCGCTTTCATACAAGTAAAACCCAGGGCACTGCTGCCGAAAGGCTTGATACGTTAACCGATAGTGAGTATAGCAAACGCACGTTACCACTCTGCTACCACCACGCGGTAACCACTTGGTTGCGTATAATACTGAGCATGAATTACGCAATCCAATCATTCAACCTGTCCGAAATTCCCACTATTCTGGAAAGTCTCGGACAGCCGCGCTTTCGCGCCAAACAGCTCACTTCCTGGCTTTACCAGAAAGGAGCTCACTCCTATGACGAAATGACCAATCTGCCCAAGAGCCTTCGGGATGTCCTGTCGGATGAATACCCTTTGATTGAGCCGCAAGTGGTTAACAAGCAAGTATCCAACGACGGTACACGTAAATACGTGTTCGAATACGCCGATGGCGCCAAGGTAGAAGCTGTCGGAATCCCCTCATTCGACAAGAAAGAGCGCAAAGACGAGCCCAAGCACCTTACCGTGTGCTTCTCCACTCAAGCAGGATGCGCCATGGGGTGCACCTTTTGCGCCACGGGGCACGAGGGACTTACCCGCAATCTTTCTTCCGCTGAAATGATTTGCCAGATCATAGCTGTACAAAACGATTTTAGCTGCCGCGTCACTAATTTAGTTTCAATGGGACAAGGCGAACCATTCCAGAACTACCAAGCAACCCTAGAAGCGCTTCGTTTCGCCAACGCAAAAGACGGCCTTGAAATAGGCGCTCGTCATATAACGGTGTCAACATGTGGCATCATTCGGGGAATTGAACGCCTTGCAAACGAGCCCGAACAATTCACGTTGGCAGTATCCCTCCATTCTGCTTTGCAGGATGTGCGCAATGAAATCATGCCGCGTTGCAGCAACATTCCCTTACCGCACCTAAAGAAGGCCCTTCGATCCTATATCGAGAAAACTGGCCGTCGTGTCAGCTTCGAATATCTCCTTATCAAGGGGGTCACCGACACAGAAGAAAGCCTCGCAGCGCTAATCGACTTCTGCGATGGCCTCCTATGCCACGTCAACCTTCTTTCAGTAAACGAAGTCGAGGGAAACCCCTACAAGCCAAGTTCCACCGCAACGCAGCAGCGCTGGGTTAAGGAACTGAAAAGCGCAGGCAAGGAAGCCACTATCCGCAATTCGCGCGGAAGCGATATCGACGGAGCCTGCGGTCAACTGAAAAACAAAATGTAGAGAATTAGGAAAAATAGGGACAGGTACCGGATCCCTATCCAACAACCAGGGCCCCGCTTGCGATGAAATTCGCGAGCGGGGCCCTGGTTTTGTACACTATGGCGCAAGGGGGAATCTGGTGCCTGTCCCTATTTTCCCGCTTGCGACTCTTCAATAAGATGCAGGATACGCTGAAGTTCCTCTTCATCCTTAAACTGGATCTCGATTTTGTTCTTGCCCTTAACGGTCTTGACGCGAACCGGAGCGGAAAGGAAACGGGTAAGCCCCTTCGCAGCCTTCTTGAAACTTGGAGGAGCAGGAACGCGTTTTGCAGCAGCCGAACCAGCCTTCTCACGACCATTCATCAGACGAGCCAGTGCTTCGGTTTCGCGAACGCTCAACTTTTCATTCTTGAGCTTTTCGGTAAGTTTCTTCCTGCCTTCCGCGTCATCGACAGAAAGGATGGCGCGAGCATGGCCGGCAGTGATCTTCTCCTCAAACAAGAGTTGCTGAGCCTCCTCAGGCAAATCAAGCAGACGGAGAGCATTAGCGATAGTAGATCGCCCCTTGGAAACCGTCTGGGCAACCTCTGATTGCGTCATCCCCTTGCGCTCCATAAGACGCTTATAACCATAAGCCTCTTCAATGGGGTTAAGGTCGGATCGCTGGATATTCTCAATCAAGGCAAGCTCAAGGGCTTTGTCGTTGTCGGCTTCCCAAAAACGAACGGGAACTTCTTCCATACCCAGGCTCTTGCATGCTCGATAGCGGCGCTCGCCGGCCAAAATCTGGTACTGGTTTCCAATCTTACGAACCAAAATAGGCTGAAGAAGGCCTTCTTTTTTGATAGACCCTGCAAGTTCCTCAATTTCACCTGGCTTGAAATTGGTGCGAGGCTGATCGGGGTTGGGGTGAATCAGATCAAGCTTGACCGTTGCCGTAAGCCCCTTGGAATCAAATGGCTTGTTTTCCTTCTTCGAAACCTCCAGTGCAGGCTCGACAACCGGCTTAGCGGGCTTCCTAACCTGACGCTCCGCTGCAACGCGCGGCTTAGGAGCGGAAGTTCTCATAGACACCGAACCAGCGGAGCTGAAAGTACCGGAACCAGCACGCATAGCGGGCTTGCGCGCCTCGCGTGAAACAACTTTGGCATTTTCAAGCGCATCTTCAGAAATATAGATATCAGAAGACGGATCAACCGGTTTCCCCGAAGAGCGCTTAGCGGTACGTTCCTGAAGAGCCTGATGAAGAACACCAGCGGATTCCTGCTTCTTCTGAGCAGGTTCTTCGCTTAACGGTTCAGGCACGCTCCTTTCCTGCTCTTTGAGAGTCTCAGGAGCAGAAGGCTTCTGGGTATAAGTGGGGCTATCGTCAAACAAAGCATTAAGGCCACGCCCCAAGCCACTTTTCTGCTTAGCCACGAGCAATCACCTCTTTGGCAAGATCGTTGTAGGCAAGTGCTCCCTTGTTGTCGGGAGCATATTCAAGAATCGACTGTCCGTAACTAGGAGCTTCAGACAGTTTAACGGTACGAGGAATCAACGTCTCGAAGACCTCGTCCCCAAAGAACGAACGGACCTCATTAACCACCTGGTTGGCAAGATTGGTGCGGGAATCGTACATAGTGAGAACAATTCCAAAGATATCCAAGCTCGGGTTTAGGATGCTTTTGACACGTTTCATCGAATCAAGGAGTTTTGTCACACCTTCCAATGCGTAGAACTCGCACTGAATGGGAACCAGGAGCTTATCCGCAGCAACCAAGGCATTGATGGTGAGCAGACCGAGGGAAGGCGGGCAATCGATAAGGATGTAATCATAGCGGCCGCGTAGGCTGCCGAGAGCGCTTTTCAAGCGGTTCTCTCGCGCCATCTCGTTAACCAATTCAACCTCTGCGCCAGCCAAGCTGATAGTAGAGGGTAGAACATCAACGCCTTCAGCAACACAAGACAGAATTACCTCTTCGACGGGCGTTTCGCCAAGCAGCACGTTGTAAACGCACCCATCAAGGGCTCGCTTGTCGATACCATAACCGCTTGTTGCATTACCCTGAGGGTCAAGGTCGACCAAAAGGACTTCTTTACCCATAGCACCTAAAGCAGCGGAAAGATTCACCGCAGTGGTCGACTTACCAACGCCGCCCTTTTGGTTGATGATAGCAAGGATTTTTGTCTGCCCGATCGCATGAGCAACCTTGGGCTTGTCGCGGAAGGGGATAAAGGTGCGAATATCGTCGTCATCTTCATCTTCGGCTTCAACGCCGTCTTCCGAGGAAGTAGACTCCATTTCCGGATCAGTTTCCTCTACAGCTTCTTCATGCTCGGAGGTTCGCTCGACCACCGCTGCATGTTCATTGATTTCGTCGTAGCTGCTCTGAAGAACCTCTTCTTTGATCTCTTCAGGGTTCTGACTGCGCTCAGTCACGGAAGTCACGGGAACATTTTTCGCTTTTTTTCGACTACCGAACAGCCCCACGAGCTCTCCTCTCTTTTTTGCCTACCAGACAAACTATTGCTTCACTTGAATACCCTATAAAGGGTAAGCAAATGTTTGCTGTTTCACGTGAAACAGCAAACATAAAAAATAACAAAATGCCCCACATCTCATCGAACAAAAAAAACAAGATTGACGCTATACAACAAAATCAGCGAAACACAACTCCGTTTGACGGACAGCATAATGGGATAACCCAGAAGCAGAGCAAAAATGCCCCTTTGTTTCGATTATTTGATAATACCCTTGCCATACCCTTTAGAAAATAGAAAGGTATACGGTTTTTCCTCGAAGCACCGCATTTCCATTCCCAAACAACGATCAAGCAAACGTCGGTTTCCCGAAACTAGTACACAAAAAGGAACCCGAGAAAAAACGAGGCCACACGAAGCTCTATAACAGCCAAACAGAAACAGACTTGAATAGATACTCAAAATATAGAAAACAGGCTCTTACAAAGAGCCTCAAAGCCCTTTTAGCGCAGTAAGTTCAACACAGGACCATTCAGAACGCTCAAAGAACAAAAAGAGTCCTTGGAATAATTCCAAGGACTCTTTTCTTAAAATGGTTTCTTTTGTGCCATACCGACTCTTCGGGGAAGCTTCATCGAAGGATTACATCGCTTCCGAAATACGATGATGGCTCGACTCGTCTCTCCATCGGAAAGCGTGAATCCTCTCGAAGAAACGAATTCCATTCCCAATTTGCGAGCAATTTCCCGAGCATGCTCAAGTTCCTCTGATTCACTGTGGGTCTTGTAACATACCAAGCGTCCGCCTTTAGCCAACAAGGGCGATGCGAGCTCGAGCAGTGAAGCCAGGGAGGAAAGCGCGCGGGCAGTGACCAACGAAAAGCGGTTAGGCTGCTGCAACGCAAGATCCTCAATGCGCCCATGATAGGTTGAGACAATGTCGTCAATACCAAGCTCGGCGGCAAACGAATCAAGGGCGCGCGTCTTCTTGCCAACGGAATCAGCAAGAAGGGTTTCCCTCCCCGTCATGATCGCCAAGGGAATACCGGGAAACCCAGCACCCGAGCCCATATCGAGATACGGACCTTCCAGCGCCTCCTCAACTTCAGGAAGGCCAGCGAGCGAATCCTCAACGTGAAGAACCTGAGCAGACTCCCAATCAACGATTCGGGTAAGGTTCGTTACCTTGTTTTCCTCAATAACCAGTTCAAGATGCTTATCGAGTAGCTCCCTCTGCCTTTTGCTGGGCGCATGTTGTTCAGCACTCATGCCAGGATCCCTATCGTGGGCTTACCACGACACGACGGGCGCGACCCTCGCCCTCGGAAACGGTTTCGACGCGATCATCTCCGCGCAGAGCAATATGCACGATGCGACGCTCGTAGGGAGTCATGGGGCGGAGCTTGATGCTGCGATCCTGGTCTACTGCCTTGTCGGCTGCATTCAAAGCAATGTCCTCGATCTTCTGACGCTGACGAGCCTTATAGCCTTCAACGTCGACCACGATGGGATAGCGATGACCAACAATGCGGGACGTAATAGACGAAATAAGGAATTGAAGCGAATCGAGCGTACGACCGTGACGACCGATCAAAACAGCCAAATCGTCACCAGTGATGTCAAGGATAAGCTCACCTTCGTCACCTTCATACTCCTCGATGGTCACTTCTCCAACATTGAAGTACTTCAAGATATCCTGAATGGCCTCGATAGCCGTATCGGCGATCCTGTCCACTTCCTCTTCAGAATATTGGCCCTCACCTTCGTATTCCTGAGATGAGGATTCGTCCTGAACCATGTTCTCTTCTTCCATTGAAAACTCCTTACATTCAAATCTCCCCTCCGCGGTAGAACCACGAAGGGGAGGAGACGGCAAAAAATATGTGAAGTAGCGTTACTTGCTCTTCTTGTGAGGGCGAGGCTTCTTTTCCTTACGAACCACATTGACTTCCACGGGCTTAACCTCGACCTTTTCAGCTTCGACTTCTTCGTCCTTATGCTTCATAACCTTAGTAGAGATTACCTGCTGAAGAACACCGAATACGGAAGAAGTTGCCCAGAACAGCAAAACGCCGGTGGGAGAACCCCAACCAAGCCACAGCATGAACAGGGACATGATGCCCATCATAATCATGGTCTGCGTCTTCTGCGGGCTGTTCGTACCCATCTGCTGAAGCAAGGAGGGCAGGAAGGTGCAGAATGCAAACAGAAGGAGAAGGATGCCGTAGGGCAAGAACTCCAAGAAGCCCTGGCCGAACATCGCGGAAGGCGAAGAGAGCAGCGAAGGCAAAACATTATAGAAGGAGTAGGTCATGCCTTCGGTACGGGAGCCCATTTCCTGCAATACCTGGAACAGGGCAACGAAGATAGGCATCTGAAGGAACAGGGGCAAGCAACCGGTAATGGGGTTGAAGCCGATCTCTGCATAAACCTTCTGCATTTCCTCGGCCTGACGCTGCTGGTCGTCAGCGTACTTTTCCTGGATCTCCTGGATGCGAGGAGAGAACTGCTGCATTCGATACGAAGAGCGGATCTGCTTCTGCATAAGGGGGAACAGGATAAGACGGAGAATAAGCGTCACGATGATGATCGCCAAACCCCAGTCGGCAACGAAACCATACATAGCATCGATGCACCAGAATATGGCGTCTTTAAACGCGTCCCACATGTGTACCTTTGTCCTCTCGGTTCGGGGGTTAATTATTAAAGATGAAAGGTATCCGGCACGGGGTCATACCCGCGGCCTCCACCTGGTCTGCAGCGCAGAATGCGCTTGCAGGTAAGATACAGACCTTTAAGGAAACCGAATCGCTGAACCGCAACAAGTCCATATTCCGAACAAGTGGGAATAAACCGACAAGTTGCGGGGAGCAGGGGCGATATAGCAAGACGGTAGAACTTGATCATCAACAACAGAACCCCCTTGGGGATAGCTGATATTTTCGACCAGACCTTCAAGACCAAATACTTGCCTTAATACGATTCCATGATCTTCTTGCATGTGGAAACCAGCTTCTGGTATTCAACACGCGTTGTTTTCCTGTTAGCCATGAAAATGACATTCAACTCCGGCCAAGGGCCACCGATATCGTGGCAAACAGCACGCAAGCGGCGCTTCGCTGAGTTGCGCCACACCGCATTACCGTTCTTCTTGCCCGCTATAAAAGCAACACGGCCACTAGGGCCGTGTTGGGTATCTCCCCGGTACACGATCATAGTTACGCAGGGAGTTGCATGTCTTTTTCCGTGCGAGAACAGGTAGGAGATCTCAGTGCTGGATTTGATGGTTCCTAACACGGTTTCTCACAAGGAAAGTTAGGCACAGAGACGCTTGCGGCCCTTTGCACGGCGAGCAGAGA
>OGOY01001696.1_pt1 | contig 22421 bp, 17 predicted proteins | sample 1552811 | NCBI WGS metagenome assembly OGOY01 (sample SAMEA2580132, study PRJEB22360) | human gut metagenome | biome: human gut; feature: human-associated habitat; material: faeces | place: Denmark | collected 2008/2010 | reverse complement strand
CGACTTTATCGCTTTCGCCAACACTGCCAACCCTGCGACCGACAGCGGTCAGGACGTGCACGAGCTGTTCCTGGGCAACTTCCTGGCCCAGACCAAGGCGCTCGCCTTTGGCAAGACGGCCGACGAGGTGCGCGCCGAGGGCACGCCCGAGCAGATCGTCCCGGCCCGCTGCTTTGAGGGCAACCGCCCGACGACCTCGATCTTCGGCGACACGTTGACCCCGTTCGCGCTCGGCGAGCTCATCGCCCTGTACGAGCACATTACGTTTGTCGAGGGCACGGTCTGGGGCATCGACTCCTACGACCAGTGGGGCGTCGAGCTGGGCAAGCAGCTTGCCAAGCAGATCACCCCGGCCTTCCACGACGACGCCGCCAAGGCCGAGCAGGACGCTTCGACCCAGGCGCTCATCGAGTTCTATCGCGCGCATCGCAAGTAGTCGCTGCTGTTAACGTATCGCGCCTTATAGTCAGGGGCCCGTATCCTATCGGATGCGGGCCCCTTTGCTTTTGCCGTGGTCCCGGGGCGCACGGCCTTTGTGGAACATCGCCGGGGCGTCGCGCGCTGCGAGAACCCTGCGCCTAGATCTCGGCCTCCGCATGGCCTCGCTGCGCCTCGGGCAGCTCCCCGTAGAGCGGATGGTCTTCGAGCCTAAAGCGCTCGACCTGTTCGGGAGTGCGACCGCGTACAAAGAGCCACGAGCGATCGATCGGCGTCGCCATGAGCGTGCTGGGCAGCGCGTCGGCGCGGTCGGAAAACACCCGGGCACTCTCGGGATCCTGGAACGCCAGCACCAGATGCGTGTCGCAGTTGCCCATGATGGAGCGTGCGCGTGCCTCGCCATAGAGCGCATCGAGCTGGTTGGTCGACTGCAGCAGCAGCGTTGCCCAGATGTTGCGGCTTCGGATAATCGAGAGCACGTTGTCGATCTGGGGGATCTGCAGATTTGCGAAGTCATCGAGCATAAAGCGCACGGGCACGGGCAGGCTGCCGTCGGGCTGCCTATCGGCCTCACGAATGAGGCCCATAAACGCCTGCGAAATAAAGAGGCCGGTCAGCGGATCGAGATTGCGGTCAATATCGCTCACGGTTACAAACAGGGCGCAGGGGGTGTGTCCCATGGAAGCGAAGTCCACCTGATGGCACTCACGATAGAGCTGTGCCGCACCGTCGAATCCCAGACACATGACCTTTTCGGCAAGGATGCCGACGATGCTCGCGTGCATGCGCTCGGCATTTTGCGTAATGGCGTAGCGCCGCCATAGCGAGAGGGCATAGCTTTGGGGGTCGGTCGTGATCAGGTCGTCAAACAATCGACCCGTGGCACCGTCCTGCAGGTGCTCGATCAGCTTGATGACCGAGCTGATCGTCTGCTCGTCGGCGGGTAGCTGTTCGGTGACGTAGGCGATAAGACACGACAGCAGGTTTGCCGCCGCATGATCCCAAAAAGGCTGGTTGTTGTCCTCGATGGGGCAGATGGCCTTTGCCACCGAGAGGATGTCCTGCTGGTTGGGCCTGCCGTCCGCCTTGCGGCGAATGTGCCTCAGGGGGTTGTAACCGCAGCGCTCGATGCCGGGCGCAAGGGCCGGGACGGTGTTGAGGTCGGCGAAGTTGAGACATTGCACGCGGTAACCGTGGGCTGCCAGCACGGGTCCCACTTCGCGACAGAGCGTGCCTTTGGTGTCGAGCACGATGTAGCTTGCGTTCATTTGCAGCAGGTTGGGCTTGAGGACGTTTCGGGTCTTGCCGGCTCCCGAGGGGCCGATCACAAGTGCGTTGTTGTTGAGTCCCGTTTGGCGGGTGTCGCAGGAAAGCGTTCGATCCTTGGCGAGGATGGTGGACGATGCGGACTCAGATGCGGCGAGGCGGCTGGTGAGGTTAGACATGGGCGACCTCCTTGGTGGTCGAGAGGATTTCGTGGGCAAAGCCGAGCTCGACGGCGCGCTCGGCCGAAAGGTAGGTGTCTTTTGCAGTGAGGGACTGGATGCGCTTGGGCGTGAGGCCGCTGCGGTCCGAGAGGATTTGCGTGAGGGTCTTGCGGGTCTGCATGAGACGCCGGCTGGTTTCCTGCAGCGCAAGTGCCGAGCCGCCTGCCCCCTGGGGGATCAGCGGGTCGTGAATCATGAGCTCTGCATGGGGCGCCATACGGCGATCGTCGCCGCCCATAAAAATCACGGCGCCCATGGACGCGGCGAATTCCAGGCAGACGGTGCGGATGGGGCACGATGCGAGGCGCATGGCGTCATAGATCGCAAGACCCGATCGCACGCTTCCGCCGGCGCTGGCGACAAATATGGTGATGGGGCGGCTGGGGTCGGTGGCATCGAGCAGGCGGATCTGCTGGCATAGGTCGTGGGCCATCGGGGTTTCGATGTTTCCCATGACGGAGAGCTCGCGACGGGCGAGCATCTCATCGTAAATGCTGGTGAGCGTGATACCTCGGGCGGATTCACGCATGGTGAGGGGGCTGATGATGGGGGAATGATTGGTGTCCATGAGGACTCCTTTCTGTTGGTTGTGTTGTGGAATAGGATTGTTGCCCGCGGAGGGGCTGGCGGGCTACAGGGTTCGTCCGAGCCTGAGATCGAGCTCGGTTGTGGGGCAGACTGCCTGTTCGTGCGGCTCGCAAGCGCCAAGGGCTCCAAAGCGATAGAGCGTTGCGGGCGGGCGTGGTGTAGGCGAGCCGCAGCTGATGCTCGACAGGGGCACATCCGTCATTTTTGTAATGAGCCGCGTAGTACTGCGCGATGCTGGCGTTCATCTCGCTGCCATTGCGATGGCGCTCAAACTGGCGTCTGCAGGTCTCGATGATCTTTGCTACCGACTTGGGTGCCGTCGCGGGAACAAGGGCGAGATAGCCCTCAAATAGCTCGTTGATGCTCAGGAGGCACAGCAGGTCGATTAGCGTCCTTATGGCTGTTCCCTCGGCAGAAAAATGCGCGGTCATGCGGTTATATCGGTTGCGGTCGACGATGGCCGCATGGGGTCTTGGAGTTTTCTGCCCCGTGGTTCCGGGCTTTTGCCGCGCCTGTGTATTGAGCTCGACGTTGCAGCGCTTGAGGCCGTCCAACGGAAGGAACAGTGCGGTGCGCAGGGTGTTCCGCTTGCTTTCGAGTTCATGACGCTCGTCGGGTTCCCATTCGAGCTTGAGTTTCGTGTCAAGCGCCGTAAGCATATGGGCTAGGCAGCCTACGGTAAGAACGTACGAATCGTTGTCGCGTTTTGGGGCATAGGGGTCTGTCAGCTTGCGAATGTCGGGGTCGCCCATGATCTTTGTGCAGCGCTTCAGCAGTTGAGGGTGGTCGGCCAAGATCGTCGCGAGCGGTAGCGACGCGTAGTTCTTGATGGTCGCGGCGGCAAAGGCGGCGTCATATTCGTTTGCATATGCTCGCTCAATGCGGGCATCCAGAATGCTTTTCTTATCGCCGTCTTCAGCGTGGTGGTTTGTCATAGCTTCTCCAATCGGTTGATGTTCGTGCTGTTTGTTGATGTGTTGGTTGTCGTGAGTGATGTGCTTGCCGTGGGTGATGTGCTGACGTTGGGGTGCTATGCGGTTTTCAATGAGCCCGTGAGGCAGTTGCTGCAGGGGCGGGATGGAACGGCCCATGCAAGGCGGAAGGCATCGTGCTCAAAATCGAGACAGCAATGCCCCGGGTGCCTCACATGTGGCAGTTACCTCATTAAGTTGTCATTGCGTTTGGGGCTGTACTTTGCCGATCTTCTTTCTCTTACACGCTAAAAACTGAAACTTCATATGCTCGATCTACTTAAAACCGCAACGGCGGTCTTTTATCAACTTATATGTCGGAACGCGTCTTTGCAAGTACTTTTTTGCCTTTGTTTCAAATGGGGTGGTTTTGCAACCGTCACGCGCCACGCTATGCGAACGTGCCCCGGCTCGGATAAGATGGTGCGATCGAGTTCTACCGCGCTCACCGCAAGTGGTCTTTGCTGCTGAGATAGGTCATGGCCGAAAGGGGCCCGTATCCGTTGGGATACGGGCCCCTTTTCTGTTGTCGGCCAGATACGATGGGTCGCGTGACGTCGTCAGAGGTCGAATTCGACCGCTAACGACGTTGTGCAGCTCATCATTTCTGGTCGCAAACAGTAAAGGGGCATGAGGGTGTATTGAGGAGGGGGATGTCTTGCTGTCGGCATCCGCGTGCGGTGCCATTCGCTGTCTGTAAATATACGTTTAAAGCTAATTTCATACCACTTGTCGGAATGCGGACGCTGTCCTTGCATGCCGGGCGTACATTGAACGTGGTTTTTCGCGTGAAACCACGAATCGGTTGTCAGTCCTGAACAAGGAGGCCCAGCATGACGCTTGCCAAACCCATCAACAAATACATCGACTATATCGATGCCCCCGAGGACACGTTTGAGCAATATGTCGAGAAGGCGTTAAAGTACAACTTTCGCTGCGTATTTGCGAACCTGCAGGAGTACGAGACGGGCCGCGCCATGCTCGAGGACTCTGACATCATCCTTGCCGGCGCTATCGACTTTCCCCAGGGCACTATGGCGCTCGAGGAGAAGCTTGCGAGGTTTGAGGAATACGCTGCGTGTGGCTTTACCGAGATTGACTACGTTTTGAATCAGAGGTCGATCGAGAACCGCGATTTTGATGCCATCGAGCGCGAGATGACTACCATTGCTGATTTTTGTCGCGCGCATGGCATCACTGACAAGGTAATCGTCGAGATGTGCAAGCTGGACGGCGACGACGCCGCCAAGCGCCGTGTATGCGAGATCGCGCTGGAGGCCAAGCCGGGATTCCTTAAGACATCGACCGGCAGAAGCTTTGGCGGTGCTAAGCTCGAGGACGTGCGGCTGATGCACGAGGTGCTCGGCGATGCCGTGGCAATCAAGGCGGCGGGCGGTATCCATAATTACGAAGAGGCCTGCGCATTCATCGAGGCCGGCGCCAGCGCGTTAGGTGCATCGGCGGGCATCGCGATCGTCGAGGGCGCACCGACGGATGAGCGTCGCTAGCAGACGTATTTGACCTGAGCGATAAAGCTTCACGACCACACGCTGTTCATGTTCGAGACAATATGACTTTTTGCCCGTTGTAAACGGAGTCGCGATGGGTGTTCTGTATGATGGCTCAGACAAGGCTGTTCAATGACAGGGAGGCATATATGGCAATCAAAGCCATCGCGATGGATATCGACGGTACGCTCACCAACGATCAGAAAGTGATTAGCCCGCGTACGCGCGAGAAGCTGCTCGCGGCGCAGGAGTCGGGCATTAAGCTCATTTTGGCTTCGGGCCGTCCCGCATGGGGGCTGCACGCCTTGGCGCAAGAGCTCGACCTTCAAAACCATGACGGTCTGCTGGTGGCCTTTAACGGCGCACACGTCGTCGATGCCCAGACCGACGAGGTGCTGTTCGATCAGGCTATGCCTGCCGACGAATTGCATCGCCTGATTGATCACCTGCGTAATTTTGACGTGATCCCTATGATTTCGCTCGGTCGCGATTTGCACGTCGAGGACTCGTACCATTGCATGATCACGCTGCCTGACGGCTCGCAGAAGAATATCGTCAAGTATGAGCGCGACGCGTGCGATCTTAAGATTCGCGAGGTGGAGAGCCTGCATGAGGTCGCTGATGCTTATCCCGTGGACAAGCTGCTGACGGCGGGCGATCCGGCCTACCTGCAGGCGCATTACGAGGAGATGTATGCGCCCTTTAAGCAGACGCTTTCGGGCATGTTTACGGCCGACTGGTACTTTGAGTACACGGCGCCCGGTATCGACAAGGCCCGCGCACTCGAGGGTGCCCTGCCCAAGCTCGGCATCGATGCCAGTGAGGTCGTATCGTTTGGCGACGGCCAGAACGACAAGTCCATGATTGAGTGGGCCGGCACCGGTGTTGCCATGGGTAACGCCGTCGAAGAGGTTAAGGCTGTAGCCCAGATGGTGACCGCCGATAACAACGAAGATGGCATTGCGGTGACGCTGGATAAGCTGCTGGGTTAGAATCGCCGATTAATGCATGGCTCGGGCGCCTGCTTGCGGGCGTCCTTTTGTTAGGGAGGGTGCCGTGTCCGCATTTCCGTTCGACGCCGTTATCTTTGACATGGACGGCGTCATTGTCGATACCGAGTATTACTACTTGGGCGAGACTGCCGCGTTTGCCAAGGAGCTTGGGCTTAATCTGACTCAAGAGGAGTTGAATGGGCAGGTCGGTACCTCGCATCAGTTCTTCCTGCATATGCTGGTCGATTGGTTTGAGCGCGCCGGTAAGGGGCACTTCACTGGCGAGGAAGCGTTGGCCCGTTGGGACGAGTGGGCGCATAAGCGTCCGCGTGACTATCAGGCTTTGATTAACCCAGGCGCCGTGGATACGATTCGAGAGCTGCCGCGCCGTGGCGTTCGCGTGGCGCTTGCCAGCTCGTCTCCCATGGTTAGCATCGAGGAAGTGCTCAACGCATGCGGGCTGTCTGATGCCTTTGAGTATGTGGTGAGCGGCGAGCAGTTTAAGGAGAGCAAGCCCGAGCCCGACATCTACCTACATGCGCTGGACCTGCTGGGGCTGCCCGCGAATCGCTGCTGCTGCGTTGAGGATTCCGTTCCGGGCATTACCGCGGGTAAGCGAGCCGGCCTGACGGTCATTGCCAAGCGCGAGGAGCGCTTTGGCTTTAGCCAGGATGCCGCGGACAAGATTATCGACCAGCTGCCGGAGCTGCTGGAACTCGCGTAGATTCTGGGCGGTACTGCTGTCACAACAGTGGTTCCGTTGGCATAAGAGAGAGGGGCGGCGTCATGGCATTTAACGTGAGCGCACTGGGGTTTGGCGACAACGTCGTCGACTGCTACGAGCATATCCACACAATGTATCCGGGTGGCAATGCGGTGAACTTTGCCGTGTATGCCAAGAAGTGCGGCGCCGCGCGCTCCGCGTATATGGGCATCTTTGGTAATGACGCTGCTGCTGAGCATGTGATTGCGAGTCTTGAGGATGAGGACGTTGAGCTTGCCAAGTGCAAGCAGCTCATCGGCGAGAACGGTGCGGCACGCGTGACCGTCGTTAACGGCGACCGTGTTTTCCTTGGCTCCAATGAGGGCGGCATCCGTGGTGATGCGCGCTATGTGCTCGATCGCTTTGACCTTGCGTACGTGAAGCAGTTCGACGTAGTCCACTCGGGCAACTATTGCTTTACCGAGCGTGAACTTCCCAAGTTGAAGGCCGCGGGCATCACGGTTTCGTTTGACTTCTCGGACGATTCGACCGACGAGTACTACGAGCAGATTGCTCCCTACGTTGACTTCGCGTTCTTTAGCGCGGCAGACGCCGCGAGTGAGGATGAGATTCGCGAGCGTCTGGCATGGGTGAGGAGCCTAGGTCCGCGTTTCGTATCGGCAACGGCTGGCGCTGAGGGCTGCATTGCCTATGATGGCGATCGTTATTACCGCCAACTGGCTAAGCCGGTAACGGATATGAAGGACACCATGGGTGCGGGCGACTCATTCCTGACTTCGTTCCTGATGTGTTATCTCGATTCCGTCAAGCGTGGCGAGGATGGTGCCGAGGCCATCGAGCGTGCACTCGACTTTGCGGCGGGGTTTGCTTCGACCGTATGCGGCATGGAAGGCTCCTGGGGCCATGGAGTGCCGATTTCCGAATAGGTGAGCAGTCCCGGGGAGTCGAATTGTCGCCCCCCGGGACTCCATGGACAAAAAATGCTAAATATGAGTACTGTCACTAATTTAGTAACAGCGAAATTAAGCTATTGAGGGCCTAGTTGGGTGTCTGCGAGTGATTAAAACCTGCTAAAAATGACTTTAACCACCTTAAAGTGCCTTGATAATGGATAGCTGTACATTATCAAGGCACTATTTTGCCGTAAAATAATGTGACTGGATTTGCAACAGTACTCATATTTGGCATTTTTTGCCCACCGGGGCTAGCGAAGGTCAAAAACAGAGTGCGCATTTGCTAAAACTGCCGACTCGATGCACTCTGCGTCGCGGTTTTTGAGTGAGGCGATGCGTTCTGAGGTCCATGTGAGCGATCTGATAAGCGACTGTGCGCTTGTTTCGGTGTTTGCCTCCGCCGGCGCATCGGTCTCGAGCAGTAAACGATCGAGTGGGATCTGTCGGGCGTATTCGCGACCGCGCTTGGTGGCGAGCATCCGCTCGTTCACGGAAAAATAACAGCCCGCATTACGCGCGCGGACGAGTTCGTCCGAAGTACCGCTAAACCAGTGGAAGATGATAGCGGGGGAGTCGGGGTTTGGGATGAGTAGTCCATGCGATTCGAGGACGTCCAGTACGGCTCCTGCCGAACGAACGTCGTGAATTGATATCACACGCCCGGTAAGAGGATGTTGCGCGAGAGCCTCGCAGAGCCGGTCAAGTGCCTGTGTTTGCAGCGGCTCGCTTCCGGCAAAGCGCGCAGAAAAGTCGAGTCCCACCTCGCCGATGTAGCGCTCTTGGGCTGCAACTTCGCAAAGCAGATTGATTTCGGCAGGACCGCAGCGACCGTCGGCAAGCCACCAGGGGTGAAGCCCAATGCCGGCGATGATGCTTGGTTGGCGATGGGCGCGCTCGTTTGCGGCCGAAAAGTCACGTGGATCGACGCCGCAATCAAATAGGCCCAAGCCCAGTGCCGTCGCCTCATCGGCAACGGCGTCCGGGTGAGCCATCAAATCAAGATGGCAGTGTGCATCAAATAACCGGGGCTCCATCTCGGCGCACTCCGCTAGTCCAGGCGTTGGCCGTCGGCGCGCACACGCTCGGTGCCGCGTCCACTGATCTGGCGGATAACCTCGCCGGCAATCATCTGACCCATGATGGGCGGCATAAAACTAGCGGTACCCAACTCGGTACGCTCGTGGATGTTGGACGGGTCGCGGGGTTGGGTCTTAACCGATTCCTCGCAGCTAAACAGCACGTGCAGACTCTTGATTCCGCGCTTCTTACATTCTTTGCGCATGATGCGGCTCATGGGGTCGCGTACCGTATCGAAAATGTCGGCAAAGCGGAGGCACTCGGGATGGAGCTTGTTGGCCCCGCCCATGGAGCTAACCAAACGAATGTCGTGGTCCTGAGCATATTTGGCAATGGTGAGCTTGGCCGAGATGGTGTCGATGGCGTCGACGACGTAGTCGAGCTTGCCGTCCGTCTGCTCCAAAACGCTCGCGAAGAACTCGTCGATGTTGTCGCTCAGCAGGTATTCGGTGCGTTTGATAACGGTGGCGGTGGGATTGATGTCGTGGATCATGGCTTCCATAACATCGACCTTGCGCTTGCCGATGGTGCTGTGAAAGGCGATAGCCTGGCGATTGATATTGCTGGGCGCGACGATGTCCTTGTCCAGAATGACGAAATGACCAATGCCGCCGCGGGCGAGTGCCTCGCAGCAGTTGGAGCCCACGCCTCCGCAGCCGAGCACCAACACCGTAGCATCGGCGAGCTTATCGAGTGCCTCGCGGCCCATGATGATCTCGAGCTTGGTGTCGCGTGTCTCGACGAGAGCGGCAGCGGTTTCGGTCATAGACATCCTCCGATGGGGAAGCGAATCGTGTTTTAGCTATCGCCATTATAGGTGTTATCGCGATTCCATTTGAGCCCTTGGGCTTGTTGAAATGGGATCGGGGTTCGCATAAGATTGAAGCAGATGGCACCCGTTGCAGCGGGTTGGCCAACTCTAAAACACGTTTGTAGCGTGAGAAGTGGCCGTCTTCGCATTACGCGGAGGCGGCTATTTTTTTGAGTACAAGATTAGATAGTTAGACAAACATCTAAATATCGAGTATAGTGTGCGCGTCATGAGAGATGATGAGAGGAGGTCTTATGCCGGGAGAGGGTTTTAAGGCGCTTGCCGATCCAACGCGACGGCGCATTTTGGAGTTGCTGCGCGAGGGCAATTGCACGGCGGGGGAGCTTGCCGAGCATTTCGATATCAGTAAGCCGTCGCTGAGCCATCACTTGGCGACGCTCAAAAACGCCGGGTTGGTGACCGACGAGCGCCATGGCCAAAACATCGTATACAGCTTAAACACCACCGTCATGCAGGACTTGATCGGTTGGTTTATGGGCTTTACAAACACGGAAGGTGATAAGGATGAATAACGAAAACAAGGGCATTCACGCCACGGGGGTATCGTCGCGCGTGTGGGCCATGCTTGTTGTGGTCTGCGCTATTAATGTTGTAGCGCACCTCATGGTGATGCCGAGCTTGCCTGCGCAGATTCCCACGCACTGGGGCGCGAACGGCGCCGTCGACGGTTGGGGTCCTAGCTGGATGGCCTCCGCGCTCGGCGTGCTGCCTCTGGCGCTTCTCGCAATGTTCTGCGTGGTGCCGCGCATCGACCCCAAAGGTGAGGCATATCGAACCTCGGGCAAGTTCTACCAGGGCTTCGTAATCGCCTTCACCTTGTTCATGTGCGCCATAAGCTGGCTGGGAGAGCTTACGGTCTGGGGCGTGGTGCCGGCGGTCGGTTCGGTTAACGTGCTGATTTCCGGTGTTGTCGGTTTGCTGTTCATCGGCGTAGGCAACTACTTGCCGCGTGTGAAGCAGAACTATACGCTCGGTATCAAGACACCCTGGGCGCTTGCCGATCCCGAGAACTGGCGCCGTACGCAGCGTTTTGGCGGCGCCTGCTTTATGGTGCTAGGTATTGGCCTGATTGTGATGGGCGTGGCAGGCAGCGTGCTTTCGAGTGAAGTCGTCGCCGCGGTGATTGCGGTTCTGGCGTTTGGTTCGGTTGGAGCCGTCTACGTCTACTCGTATCTGTTGTGGCGCAAATCGCAGCGAGCCGCTCGTTAAGGTTGCGGAAAACTAGCGTACGCAGTTCATAGTATGTTCCGGGGGACTTTTCCCAGGTAGTATTAGGGGGTGTGGGCAACCATGCCCCTTTTTATTAGAACGCGCGAACTGCCTCTCCGCTTTTTCCAAAACGGAGAGGGGGAGAAGATTTCCGCAGCTAGATAAGGAGAAATGACTGTGGCGGAGTTCATTTATCAGATGTATCAGGCTCGCAAGGCCCATGGCGACAAGGTGATCCTTGACGACGTGACCCTGAGCTTCTACCCCGGTGCCAAGATCGGCGTCGTGGGCCCCAACGGTATGGGCAAGTCGACCCTGCTCAAGATCATGGCCGGCATCGAGGAGGTCTCCAACGGCGATGCCAAGCTCACCCCCGGCTACACCGTGGGTATCCTGCAGCAGGAGCCGCCGCTCGACGACGACAAGACCGTCATCGAGAACGTGCGCATGGCATTTGGCGACATGATCGCCAAGGTCGATCGCTTCAACAAGATCGGCGAGGAGATGTGCGACCCGGATTGCGACATGGACGCCCTCATGGCCGAGATGGGAAAGCTCCAGGACGAGATCGACGCCGCCGACGGCTGGGATATCGATTCCAAGCTCGGCCAGGCCATGGACGCCCTGCAGCTGCCCGATTCCGACATGCCGGTCAACGTGCTCTCTGGCGGCGAGCGCCGTCGCGTGGCCCTGTGCAAGCTGCTGCTCGAAGCTCCCGACCTGCTGCTGCTCGACGAGCCCACCAACCACCTGGACGCCGAGTCGATCCTGTGGCTCGAGCACTTCCTGCACAACTACCAGGGCGCGGTGCTTGCCGTCACGCACGATCGCTACTTCCTGGATAACGTTGCCGAGTGGATCTGCGAGGTCGACCGCGGTCACCTTTATCCCTACAAGGGCAACTACTCCACGTATCTGGAGACCAAGGCCGCCCGTATCGAGGCGCAGGGCAACCGCGACGCCAAGCTCGCCAAGCGCATGGAGGCCGAGCTCGAGTGGGTACGCAGCTCGCCCAAGGCTCGCCAGGCAAAGAACAAGGCCCGTCTGGCTCGCTACGAGGAGATGGAGGCCGAGGCCCGCGCAAGCCAGAAGCTCGACTGGACCGACATCCGCATCCCTGTGGGCCCGCGTTTGGGCAACAAGGTGCTCGAGGCCCATCATCTGCACAAGGAGTTCGATGGCCGTGTGCTCATCGACGACCTTTCGTTCACCCTGCCGCGTAACGGCATCGTGGGCGTCATCGGCCCCAACGGTGTGGGCAAGACTACGCTCTTCAAGACCATCGTGGGCCTGGAGCCGCTGACTTCGGGCGAGCTCGAGGTGGGCGAGACCGTCAAGATCTCCTATGTCGATCAGAACCGTTCCGGCATCGACCCCGATAAGAACCTGTGGGAGGTCGTCTCGGATGGCCTGGACCACATGATGGTCGGTGAGACCGAGGTTCCGAGCCGTGCTTATGTGGCGAGCTTTGGCTTTAAAGGCCAGGACCAGCAGAAGCGCGCCGGCGTACTCTCCGGTGGCGAGCGCAACCGTCTGAACTTGGCGCTTACGCTCAAGCAGGGCGGCAACCTGCTGCTTCTCGACGAGCCCACGAATGACCTCGACGTCGAGACGCTGTCCTCGCTCGAAGCGGCGCTGCTCGAGTTCCCGGGCTGCTCGGTGGTCATTAGCCACGACCGTATGTTCCTGGACCGCGTCGCCACGCACATTCTAGCGTGGGAGGGCACCGACGAGAATCCGGGCAACTGGTATTGGTTTGAGGGCAACTTCGAGGCCTATCAGGCCAACCGCATCGAGCGCCTTGGCGAGGACGCAGCCCAGCCGCATCGTATCCACCGTAAGCTGACGCGCGACTAGATCGTTACGCGGTTTTCCAAACCGCGTAACTGCTCGACGCTGCGCGGGTCGCAAGCACCCCATCTTGCCGTTCAAGCCGTCGCTCGCGTACCGAAGTACGCGTCGCTCCTCTTTCACGGCAACCTGGGGCACTTGCGGCCCGCTCGCTGTTGGTTACGCAACATCAACAAATAAAAACGGCTCAAATCCTGATTTGGATTTGAGCCGTTTGTCGTTACTGCTCGGGTTCTTCGACTTTATCGATGGTCCAGGTGGCTCCGAGACCGCCGGTGGTGTTGCGGCGGATGCGCACGGCAACCTCGTGGCGCTCGCCGTCCTGCGTGTAGCGCAGGGGGAAGCTTGCGCGGTTTCGCGCGGCCTCGATGGTACCGCGCTCGCGGGCGATCCAGTAGTACTCGCCGACAATGCCGAGGGTATCGGCGCCGTAGGGGAGATAGGTCGACAGCTGGTGCAGAAGCGGGCCGGGGCAGAAGACCTCGGTTGCGAAATCGACGGGGAAGTCCTCGGGGATGGCGGGCGCTACGGGTGCGGGGGTTGGGGCCTCTGCGAGTACCGAAGCCGGTGCCGGTGCGGGAATTTGGTCGCAAGCAGAGGCGGGCACGGATTCGATGACGGGTGCGAACTCCAGCGTCGTCTTCGGCTTGATTGTGGAATCTGCGGGCTTCACGGTGACGGGCGCGTCTGCAGCTTCAGTTTCAACCTCAACCTGCGTCGCGCTCTCATTCTCGACGCTCGACTTTGCCTCGATGGGCGTGGATGCCATGGTGGTGATGCCGGCATTGGCATTCTCGGGGTCATAGACGACCGTGAGCGAGATGGCGGGCTGCGGCGTCTCGGGTTCCGGCGCCGACTCGGTAGCGTCTTGATCTGTGGGCTCGTCGGACTGATCGTCCTCGGCCTCGTCGCCAAAGACATCGCTGTTTTGGAACGCAGGCGGCTCGGGTTGGTCAGCGGCTTCTTCGGTTGTCGACTTGGGCGCTTCGTTGAGCTCCACAGTGGCTTCCTGCTCGGATATGACTTTGGGATCGGTCGTGGCGGCGATTTCGGTTTCGGCTTCTGCCGTTACCTCAATAGCGACTTCGATCTCTGTCTCGGGCTCGGGTTCCGGCGCGGCTTCAACCATGGCTTCGGGCTCGGGACGCTTAACGTGCTTGGGGCGCACGGCCTTGAGGTCCTTCTCACCGCGCTTTTTCTTTTTGTAGGACTGCTTGGCGCCCTTGGCGGTCTTGGGCTTGTCCTCGCCCTTGGCAAGCGCAGCATCCCAGGCCTCGTTGGCGATGACCGTGGCATACAGGCGGCCGCCTTTAAAGACGGTCAGCTTAATGCAGTCGTCGAGTTCCTCGAGCAACTCGCGCGTGGACTCGAAGCCCAGGTCATAAGCGGTCATGTCGCCAGCGGCGAGCGCCTCCTCGACCTGCGTCATAAACGTTTGCTTGCCACATCCAATCGCATCGCGCAGCAGGCGATACAGATAGATGTGGTTGCCCAGCGAAAGCGTGGGCCTAATTATTGTCTTGCTCATGGCAAATCTCCTCTTTACACATGTAAAGCATCTTACCATCGCATGGCGTTCGCCATGGCGGCGCCCAAGGCAAACGGGCGCGAACCGCTTTCGATTCGCGCCCGTTGTACAGGTCGGTTATCTATGAGAGGCAAACGTGCTTAGTTGCCCGATGCCGTGCCTTGGCTCGAGTTGTCAGATGCCGTGCCGGAAGCGGTTCCGCTCGAGCTGTTGGTGTTGTTACTGTCTGCCGTGCCCGTTCCCGACGTGGTGTCGCTCGTCTGGCCTCCCGTGTTCGGCTGTGAACCGTCAGTCGTTTGGCTTGAGTCGGTCGTGCCGGACGGCGTGCCACTGTTGGCCATAGAGGAATCGGTGCCCTGCGATTGGTTTTGGGTGTTCGAGGACGAATTGGCAGAGGTAGGACTGTCTTGCGTGTCGTCCGTCTGTGCCTGCTGATCCTGCGGCTGAGTGTTGCCATTTGCATCGCTCTCGGTCGTGCGCGACGACAGGATTGGCTCGGGACGCTCGCCCAGACCCTCACCGGCAGTGGTGATAAGGATGGCGCCGGCGCAGGCGATGACCGCGACGATGGCGATGGCGATCGAGAAGACGATGACCTTCTTTTGTGTCTGGCTGCGCTCTGCCGCCGCCTTGGCGCGCAGGCTGTTGGGGGCGACGCGCGCCGTGGTCGCGCGTCCCGCAACCTGGCGCATCTCCTGCGTGGTCGCGGCGCCACCTAGGTGCTCCTCGACATCGGGCTCAACGGGCTCGTAGGCGCCGGCAGGGTAGTCGACAGCGGCATGCGTGCCCTTGATTGCTTCGGCGCTGGCGGAGATAAAGTGGCGATAGACCTGCGAGGACACAACAGTGATGACTGAGCTCACAGCGGCACCAATCACCGAGCCGGCAATGCCGATCTTTGAAGCAAGCGCCACGCTCGTGGCGGCAGCTGCGGCGCCGGCGATGATCTGGGGAATGGAAATGTCGTCGAACAGGCCCCTTTTGGGCGCGATGGCCATGGTCTGTCCAATGGAATGGTTCTCGTGTACGCCGTTGTTGAGCGATGCCGGCGTCATGACGCGCGTGCGCGGCGCGTCGGTGTACTTGGTTGTCATACGGGGTCCTCCCGGTGTAAATCTGCTTCGTTTCGTGTAGCCATCAGGGTACCCACCAGATGTGAATCGTACGTGACATTTAACAGATACCATCAACTCATCAATTGCTCACCAAGTTGGTGGGATGCGGTTCCACCCGGCGGTTGAACTACAATAGGGCTTGCTAATTGTGTTGAATAGCGTTTACGCACGGGAGCATTCTTATGAATCTTCACCTTTCTCAGTCTGATGGCTTTTTGCGTGTGGCGGCGGCCTCGCCGCGGATTCGCGTGGCCGATGTCGAGGGCAATGCCGAGGTTGCGCTGGCGGCTGTTCGCGATGCTGCCGGGCGTGGCGTTCGCGCGCTGGTACTGCCCGAGCTTAACCTGACCGGCTATACCGCGGCCGATCTGTTCCATAACCGCACGCTGCTGCATGCCTGCGAGACCGCGCTGGCACATGTTCTCGATGAAACCCGTGAGCTGCCGATTGTCTTTACCATCGGTCTTCCCGTTGCAGTTGCCGAGAATATTTACAACTGTGCCGCCGTGTGCTGTGCGGGCGAGCTTTTGGGCCTCACGGCCAAGAAGTATCTGCCCAACTATGGCGAGTTCTACGAGCGCCGCTGGTTTGCTCCGGCGCCCGCAGATCCCGTGTGGGTCGAGTTTGCCGGTCAGGGTCCGGTTCCGCTGGGTTCGGGACTTGTCTACCGCTGCTGTGATGAGGGTGCCGAGGATATGGTGCTGGGCGTTGAGGTTTGCGAGGACCTGTGGGTACCGGCGCCGCCTTCGACCGAGATGGCGCTTGCCGGTGCGACGGTGATCCTCAATCCGTCGGCTTCGGACGAGATTATCGGTAAGGCGGATTACCGCCGCAGCCTCATTTCCAACCAGAGCGCGCGCCTGTATTGCGCCTATGCCTACGCGGACGCGAGCGAGGGCGAGTCCACGACCGACATGGTCTTTGCGGGCGAGAGCCTCGTCTACGAAAACGGCTCCAAGCTCGCCGCGACCAAACTGCTTACCTGCGATATGGCCATCGCCGACGTTGACCTTGACCGCCTGGTTGCTGAGCGCCGTCGCTCGACGACATGGACGCGCGCGGACGATGCGCCGGAGGCCGTGACCGTCGAGTTCTCGTTTGAGGGCTCGCTCGCCGAAGAGCCTGTCCTGCGCGATGCGCTCGGCATAGACCGCGTTTTCCCGCGCGCGCCCTTTGTGCCGGTCGACCACGGCGACTTGGCCGAGCGCTGCGAGACGATCCTCGATCTGCAGACTGCGGGCCTCAAGACCCGCCTTGCCCACACGGGTACCAAGGCTGCGGTTATCGGCCTTTCGGGCGGCTTGGACTCCACGCTAGCGCTGCTTGTGACCGTGCGTGCCTTCGATGCACTGGGGCTGCCGCGCACTGGTATCACAGCCGTGTCCATGCCCGGCTTCGGCACGACGCATCGCACCAAGTCGAATGCCGAGTCGCTCGCTCGCGACCTGGGTGTGAGCTTCCGCGAGGTTTCGATCCACGCGGCTGTGGAGCAGCACTTCAAGGACATTGAGCATGATCCAGCTGTGCAGGACGTGACCTACGAGAACAGCCAGGCGCGCGAGCGTACGCAGATTCTGATGGATCTGGCCAACCAGGCTGGCGGTTTTGTCATTGGCACGGGCGACCTGTCGGAGCTGGCGCTCGGCTGGGCTACCTATAACGGCGACCACATGAGCATGTACGCCGTCAACGCGAGCGTGCCCAAGACGCTTGTGCGCCATCTGGTACGCTATGCCGCCGATGTCTTTGGCGGGCGCATTGCCGAGGTCTTGCTCGATATCCTCGATACGCCGGTGTCCCCCGAGCTTCTGCCGCCCACGGGCGACGGCGAGATTGCGCAGAAGACCGAGGATTTGGTGGGCCCGTACGAGTTGCACGACTACTTCCTCTACTACCTGCTGCGTTTTGGCTTTGAGCCGGGCAAGATCTACCGCATGGCGCTCAAGAGCTTCGAGGGCGTCTACGACGCCAAGACCGTCCACACGTGGCTACGTACGTTCTACCGTCGCTTCTTTGCCCAGCAGTTTAAGCGCAGCTGCCTGCCCGATGGTCCCAAGGTGGGCTCGGTGACGCTCAGCCCGCGCGGCGATTGGCGTATGCCGAGTGACGCTAGCTCGCGTCTGTGGCTTGCGCAGATCGACGCGCTCAATCCAGTTGACTAAGGTTGGCTAAATTGAACCAATACGGGGGTTGCAAGCGTTACACTTTTGCAATCTGATGGCCCGTATCGCGCGGCGCTCTTGTCGGAGCGCCGCGTTTTTCATATCGAAAGGTGGCACCATGCAGGCATCGCAGCGTCTCGACCGCTTTGGCGCGGAGGTCTTCGCCTCGCTCAACAACAAGCTTCTCGCGCTGAAGGCTCAGGGCAAGACCATTTACAACATGAGCGTGGGCACGCCCGACTTTAAGCCGTACGACCATGTGGTCGAGGCGCTCACGCAGGCAGCCCAAGATCCCGAGATGTGGAAGTATGCCCTGCGCGACCTGCCCGAACTCAAGCAGGCCGTGTGCGATTACTATGAGCGTCGCTTTGGCGTTTCGGGCATTACGCCGTCTATGGTGCAGTCGTGCAACGGCACGCAGGAGGGGGTGGGCCATTTGGGCCTTGCCCTGCTCGATCCGGGTGACACCATTTTGGTTCCCGATCCGTGCTACCCGGTCTTTGAGGCGGGTGCCAAGATCGCCGATGCCAAGCTCGAATACTATCCGCTGGTTGCCGAGCACAATTACCTGCCCTATGTGGCGGGTATCGATCCCGAGGTTGCCGATCGTGCCAAGTACATGATCGTGTCGCTGCCCGCGAACCCGGTCGGCTCGGTGGGCACGCCCGAGGTCTACGAGGAGATTATCGCCTTTGCCCGCGAGCATGATCTGTTGATCGTCCATGATAACGCGTACTCCGACATCGTGTTTGACGGCGAGCCCGGCGGCAGCTTCTTGCAGTATCCCGGCGCGCTCGAGGTGGGCGTTGAGTTCTTCTCGCTCTCCAAGTCGTTTAACGTCACCGGTGCCCGCATCGGCTTTTTGGTCGGTCGCGAGGATGTGGTCTCTGCCTTTGCCAAGCTGCGCGGCCAGATCGACTTTGGTATGTTCTTCCCGATTCAGAAGGCCGCCATCGCGTGCCTGAACGGTCCGCGCGATGAGGTCGAGGCGCAGCGTCTGAAGTACCAGGAACGCCGCGATGCCCTGTGCGACGGTCTTGAGGGCCTGGGCTGGGAGCGTCCCAACGCGCATGGCTCTATGTTTGTGTGGGCCAAGCTTCCCGGTGGTCGCACCGATTCCATGGCGTTTTGCGAGGAGCTCATGGAGAAGGCCGGCGTTGTGGTGACGCCGGGCGCGAGCTTTGGCCCTTCGGGCGAGGGGCACGTGCGCATGGCGCTGGTCCTGCCGCCCGATCAGATCGCTTTGGCTGTCGAGGCCATTCGCGAGGCGGGCCTGTATTAGAAACCTATTTCGACTCGTCAATAGCTCGAAACCGATTTCGTGCAGTTATTTTACGAATTCTGCAAACAATTTCGGTAAACGGTCGATTTTTGGCTGCGAATAGGAGCATAATCAAAGTCCCGATTGGATGTATTGGGATTACGGCAAGCCGCTCGGGTCGTTCCCGGGCGGCTTGTTTGTGGAGAGAGATGGGAGTTTCTAATGGTTAACGAGAAGAAGGTCGCTATTGTCGGCTGCGGCTTCGTCGGTTCGTCTTCGGCGTTCGCTCTGATGCAGAGCGGTCTGTTCTCCGAGATGGTCCTCATCGACGTGGACAAGAACCGCGCCGAGGGTGAGGCTCTGGATATCGCGCACGGCATGACGTTTGCCGAGCCGATGAAGATCTACGCCGGCGATTATTCCGATGTCGCCGACGCCGCCATGATCGTCGTCACCGCTGGCGCTGCCCAGAAGCCCGGTGAGACCCGCCTGGACCTGGTCAACAAGAACGTTAACATCTTTAAGTCCATTATCCCCGAGATTAAGAAGTCCGGCTTCGACGGCATTCTGTTAATCGTCTCCAACCCGGTTGATGTTCTGACCTATGCTGCCATCAAGATGTCCGGCCTGCCCGAGGGCCATGTCATCGGCTCCGGCACCGTGCTCGACACTGGCCGTCTGCAGCAGATGCTTGGTGCCCACGTCGAGGTTGACCCGCGCGATGTCCAGGCCTATGTCATGGGCGAGCACGGCGACTCCGAGTTTGTCGCTTGGTCCAGCGCTCAGGTTGCTGGCGTTCCGCTGAACACCTTCTGCGAGCTTCACGGTCATCTGGAGCACGAGGCTGCCGAGAAGCGTATCGCCGAGGACGTCAAGAACTCCGCCTACACCATCATCGAGAAGAAGCACGCCACCTACTACGGCGTCGCCATGGCCGTCAAGCGCATCTGCACCGCTGTCATGCGCGATGAGCAGACCGTTCTGCCCGTTTCCTCGCTCATGGTGGGCGAGTATGGCCTGTCCGATCTGGCTATCTCCATGCCGACGGTCGTTGGCCGCGACGGCGTCGTCTGCCGCGTCCCCGTGCCGCTGAACGATGACGAGCAGCATGAGCTCACCGCCTCCGCCAAGGCCCTCAAGGACATCATCGACAGCGTCGACTTCTCCTGCTAAATCAAGCTCGCTAGAGCGAAAAGCTACAATGAAGGCGTCCGGGTCCACACGGCCCGGGCGCCTTTTTGGTGCAAAGTAACCTGACCCCAATGCACCATAGTTGATGGGAGGACCATGTCGGATTCGCCTAATTTTTTGACCTATGCCCAGACAGCGTTTGATCCGTTTGAGGAACGGCCGTTCTGCGCGGTGGATAGCCTGGTCTTTGCGTGGTTGTCCTATTTGCGTTTGCCGGGTGATATGGCGGAGCTGACGAACTGGCAGGGCCTAGACGTACGCGAGCTGCTGCGCGCCGAGTGCTACCAAGACATGATTGGCGACCTGTGGGATCCGGAGGGGAGTCGTGCCCTGTTGGAGGCTGTGGCAGCAAGCCCTCGCTACCGTGGCGTTCGTGTTTGCGGCTATCGTAGCGTGAGTGATGCCGAGACAACGGAGCAGTTTGCGGCCATGACGTTCCGATTTCCGGCGGGGTTTAGCTATCTTGCCTTCCGGGGGACCGACAGCACGATTGTGGGCTGGAAAGAGGACTTTAACATGGCGTTCCGGTGTCCTGTGCCGGCCCAGGAATCCGCGGCGCGTTATGTAGACGAGGCGGCGGATGCGATTGACGGGCCGCTTTTGTGCGGAGGTCATTCCAAGGGTGGAAACCTTGCGGTGTACGGTGCGGCGATGTGCCCCGATGTCGCCCGTGAGCGAATCGAACGGGCGTATTCCCATGATGGTCCGGGCTTCGTCGAGGAGTTTCTGAGCGGCAACGCCTTCGCCGATCTATCCGGTCGAATCGACAAGACGCTACCTCGGTCGTCGATCTTTGGCATGATGTTCGAGACACAGGAGGACTATGCCATCGTTGAGAGCACCGAGTTCAGCCTGCTTCAGCATAATCCCTTTAGCTGGGTGGTTGATGGTCGCGACTTCGTGTACTGTGAGCGCCTGTCCGCCGGTGCTCGATACGTTGATGGCTCCATTCGCGAGATGCTGCTTGCGGTGTCGCCTAACGAGCGCGAGCGTTTTGTAGATGCGTTGTTCTCCGTGCTTGAGGCTACGGGTGCTGAGCGGTTTGCGGATATCGCTGGGAATCTGCGCGAGAGCCTGCCCGTGATGCTCCAGGCTGCGCAAGGCTTTGACAAGGATACGCGACGCTTTGTCTCGCAGACTATCGTTGCGATTCTTAAGTGTGCGCTTCTGCCCAAACGTCCCCAGATCGACATGCCCGCTGCCGGCAAGAGCTTGGCAGAACAGCTCGAGGCTTGGCAGTCCGAGCTCCTGCGCTAACCATTGGTGCAAAGCAACCTGTCCCCGATGCACCAATCTTCGATGCGCCTGGGGCGGGATCGACCGCTATACTGGTTCGTGCCGAAATCGATCTAGAACGGAATGCCGTATATGAAAATCAATCACGCGATTCTGCATATCCTGGACTTTGACTCTGCCGTCAACGTTATGAGCCAGCGCGAGCTCGATATCGAGAGCCGCACCGTGCGTAATTTCGTAACCACGCACCTGCGGCGCGCTCGTACCTCGGCTGATAACAAGCGTGCCACGTTTGCCGAGAACTCCGCATTCGGCGGCGAGCTCAAGGGCTATTTCTTTGGTGAGCGTGAGTTCGTGGATCTGTCTCAGCAGATTGCGGAGTTCATCTCTTCCGAACTTACCAAGGCCGAGAAAGCCGAGTCCACTGACGTGCTTGTGGCGGACTTTGATGACGATGAGGATGCCCGCTGGTTTGCCGTGATGCTGCTGGGCTCCAAGCAGGCTTTTATGCACGAGGTGGGTCGCGAAGAGGGCGAGGTGCGCAACGACATTGCGCGCCACTACGCCATTCTGCCGAATCCCTCGCAAAAGGTGCCGAGCTATGCAATCGTGCGTGCAAGCACCATGGAGATCGGCTATGTGGATAAGAAGCGCAAGATTGCCGGCGAGGATCGCATGCTCATTCCCGATGGCCTGCTGCAGTGCGACACGGGGGTATCGGGCAAGGAGGTCATCGACACCGTGACGCGTGTGGTCGAGGAAGTCGCCGAGGAGCACGGTGCCAACACGGCTGTAGCACTCGCCAAGGTTAAGGCTGCTGTTGCCGAGAAAGTTGAGGATGACGAGGAACTGCCCCCTTGGGATATCGTCGATGAGGTCTTTGAGGACGAGCCGGTTATCAAGGAGAGCGTGCGCGCGGCACTGACTGAGGAGAAGGTGCCTGAGCGTGTGCCCGTGGAGCGCAAGCAGGTCGAACGCGCGGCGGTGCGCAACCACAAGATCCGTACCGACACGGGCATCGAGATCAGCTTCCCGGCCGAGATGGGTTCGAACTCTGAGTACATCGAGTTTGTCAACGAGCCCAACGGCCTCATCTCCATCGAGCTCAAGAACATCGGAAGTATTGAGAATCGATAAACTGCTCTTGGACGTTGCAAAAAACAAAGGCCGAAGCCTTTTGGGACTTCGGCCTTTTTTGTTTTCGGCTTGGTGGCTGACATTGCGCCGCAGGTTGAGCTCACGTCAGCGAAAACGCCCCTAAGCGAGCAAGGTGACGTGAAATGAAAGGGCGCTGACCT
>OGOY01001690.1_pt1 | contig 22457 bp, 16 predicted proteins | sample 1552811 | NCBI WGS metagenome assembly OGOY01 (sample SAMEA2580132, study PRJEB22360) | human gut metagenome | biome: human gut; feature: human-associated habitat; material: faeces | place: Denmark | collected 2008/2010 | reverse complement strand
TAAGCACGCCGCCAGCGTTCATCCTGAGCCAGGATCAAACTCTCTGATAAAATGTTTGATTCACTCAAGATAACAACTAGCTATCTCTCGTTTTACTGTTTTTGGTTTTTCAAACCGTTCTTAAAAATGTAAAGAATTTTCGAGAATCGTATGTGTTTCACTGTTTAGTTATCAAGGTTGTCTGTCTTGCGACAGCTTGTTTACTTTATCACATCTCTTTTTCTTTGTCAAGAACTTTTTTCAAGTTTTTTCAAAGTTTTTCGAACTCTTCCGGATTTCGGAACTGTTCTTCTGATCTGTGATTGTCGGCTCTGTTCAAGCGACTTGACTACTTTAACATATTTATTTTAAGTTGTCAAGCACTTTTTTTAATTTCTTTTTTCTTTCAGAAATTATCTTAAATTGTCTCTTTTCAAGAAACAATTATTTCCGACAGCTCAACTAATATAACACCGAAAGCAGTCCCTGTCAACAGTTAATTTTATAATTTGACAAACTTTTTATATTTTCACCCTAAGCTCCACTAAATTCCCAACAGCCATCCAGTCTATCTGACACCGGAATTCCAACCATCCTCCCCATCTATCCTTCCTATATTGCAGCACCCACATACCATATATACACAACACCCCAGCTTTTCCGTCCCATTCATACTATATATAGGAAACTTTTCTATTCCGTCAAACTAACAAACCACCATCCCGCTTCTCTTTCAGCCATCTCTGTCACAGCCAACAGCCAGCAAGCTCAAATCATTCTCTTCGGCGACATTTGCAGGGCCTTTAGAAAAACTTAGCCCCGGGAAATCTGCGTTATTCGCAGATCACTCACTGTCTGAGCCGCTTCGCGGCGAGTTTGAGTTATCTGTGAATGCTTTTAGCAGATTTTCCGGGGCTTAGCTTTTCTTAAGGCCCGAAACCGAGCCGAAGAGAATGATTTGAGCTTGCGTCCCTCTTAGCTGATCTTCCCGGACTTAGTTTTTCTTAAGACCCAAAACTGAGCCGAATAAAATTGTTTGGGGCTGCGTCCCCCTTTAACTGATCTTACAAAAACTTCACTATCTCTTCTGTATCTTTCCTTTTCGGCCGTCCAGGCTCTTCCCCCGGGACTCCTACCGCAATTACCCCAACAACAGTCTCCGTCTCCGGAACAGAACAAAATTCTCTGATCTTATCCGCATCCCTGATCCCCATAATAAGAGTTCCATATCCCAGTTCTTCAGCCTTTAATATCAGGTTCTCATTCTGCAGCCCAAGATCATAACATCCCCATCCATTTCCAATTTCATTATCCGCTGTTCCATCTTTCTGAAAACCTGCTCTGTTATGTACAAAAGTACTAACCAGCAACACTGCATTCTCACATTTCCCTGCATTCATTTCCGGCAGACATTCCCGTCTGAACTGTTCCACATTCTTTTCGTCCATAATACAGTAATAACGTCCTGTTTGAGAGTTCTTCCATGAAGGCGCCTCCTGAGCTGCTTTTATCATACTCAAAATTTCATCTTTCGTCACCGTATTTCTCTCTACATATTTACGAACACTCCGTCTCTTTTCTATCAGATTCTGAAATTCCATATTTTTATACCTCTTCTATTCTTTCTCTTTAATCAGACAGATAAAATCCATCCTATATATCTTTAATAAATAATAATAGGATATCCTCCATCAATCGTATTATATATCAATGCCGCCTGATCTTCCGGCAGATTGATACAGCCGTGACTTCCATGTCCTGTCTTATATCGGTTTCCGCCAAATGCAGACTGCCATGACGCATCATGAAGTCCCTGTCCATAAACAAACGGCATCCAGTATTTTACCGTTTCCGCATATCCATATTCTTCACTGCTTAACGTAAACGGACTTGCCTTATATGCAATCGGCCATGCTCCTCTGTAAGTCTCACGTTCCGGTGTGGGTGCACCGCTGACAATATCTGTTTCAGTAACCAGCGCACCATCTTTATACAGCCATAAATGCTGTGAATCAAGACTGACTTCTATATAACTGCCTGCCAGATCATCTGTTCCGTTTCTCTTCATGCCACTGCTGCTGTATACCGGCTCTCTGGATACATTTTCACCACTTTTAAGATCTTCAAGAAGCTGTGTCAGTTCTGCATCCTGATCGATTCTGTATCCATATTCATTATCAGAAACCGTAACATCCGTTCCCAGCGATGTATGAAAAGTACGCGGCACATAAATAGTATTATATTTATTTGCCATATTCGATATGTAATCTGCAGCCGCATCCTTATCAATGCTTATACCACTATTTTTAATCTGCAGCCAGGAACTGATCGTGTCTGAATCCAGCACCTGCGTTTCCTCACCAAACAGATAAGAAACTGTTGTACTGCGGTATTTTTTCAACAGGCTGTTTAACTTCTTCACCTTCTGCTTCATTTCGCCTGATTCTTCAATATCCGGCTGCCGGTAAACTTCCTCGTTTAATTCCATCTTTACATCAGATGTAAGCAATTCTGTTTCGAAATCTTTATCCAGAGTTTCCTCCACATAGCTTAATAGCCTGTTTTCATCAATCTGATTTCCGGAAACCTGTTTCACCAACACATATTTCTGTTTCTTTTTACTATATCGGATATGTGCATCCGTAGGTTCTGTTCTGTCTTTTTCATCAAAATGATCCGCAGACAATGCTGCCTGTTCCTGCGCTTCATCTCTGATGATCTGATAATCAATCTTATAATCTCTCTGTGATGCAAAAAGTTTAAATGTCCCGCTTCTCTCCTGTTTCAATGTTTCCAGTGCACTTTTCAGAATGTCCTGATCCAGACTGTATCCCAGTTGTTCCATTGAAACATTATAAACATCCTTTCCATCTTCATGAAATGTTATTTTTTTATTCTGAAATGCTTCAGATATTTTCTGCTGCGCTTCTCCCACAGTAAGCTTCGATACATCTAACCTGTACACACTCACTTTCCTTCCCAGTGTGACAGTATCCACATGATGTATGTAAGCAGCCAGACCGATTCCCGCTGTCACGATCATCACGATACATATTACAAGAATCACTTTCAGCTTCTTTCTATTTAAGGCTTTTTTCTGTTCCATCCTTTGTTCTGCTACTTCCTTTCACCTTATTTTAGATATCTGCAATTATTTTATTATATAGAGAGATAAAAATCAATTTGTAAAATGCAGTTCGCCTGTTGTTACTGTTCACTCCGTTCTCAGTAACGTAGCCAAAATTCATTCCAGATAGCAACCGCCTGTTACTTTAGAGCGTGTCTGAAAAATCATTCCTGCAATCTGCACGCCCCACTTTGCGGTATATTTTGTCCGAATTCGGTTGTCGTAGCCCATCAGGTTTTTGAGTCCATAAAAAAATCCCACATCACAAGGATGCGGGATTTTTTACTTATGAGGTTATCATCAGGCTTTGTTAACTGATCCGAATAATTCCATTTTTTCCTTAACAGTAGCTTTGATTGCTTCGAAGCCAGGTGCAAGAAGTTTACGAGGATCGTATCCTTTACCCTGCTGATCTTTTCCTTCTTCGATATATTTACGTGTAGCTGCTGCGAAAGAAAGCTGGCATTCTGTGTTTACATTGATCTTGGATACGCCAAGGTCGATAGCTTTCTTGATCATATCTGCCGGGATACCTGTGCCACCGTGAAGTACCAGAGGCATCTCTCCTGTCAGTTTCTGGATTGCATCCAGAGTTTCAAAGCTTAAGCCTTTCCAGTTAGCCGGATATTTTCCATGGATGTTACCGATACCTGCTGCAAGGAAATCAATACCAAGGTCTGCGATCATCTTGCATTCCTGAGGATCTGCGCATTCGCCCATTCCTACAACACCGTCTTCTTCACCACCGATGGAACCAACTTCTGCTTCCAGAGACATTCCGTGTTCAGCAACGATCTTAACCAGTTCTTTAGTTTTTGCAACGTTTTCTTCGATCGGGTAATGAGATCCGTCGAACATGATGGATGAGAATCCTGCTTCAACGCATTTTAAGCATCCTTCATAGCTGCCGTGGTCAAGATGAAGAGCTACAGGAACAGTGATGTTCAGTTCTTCCATCATTCCGTTAACCATACCAACAACTGTTTTATAACCTGTCATATATTTACCAGCACCTTCGGATACACCAAGGATTACAGGAGAGTTCAGTTCCTGAGCTGTTAAAAGGATAGCCTTTGTCCACTCAAGGTTGTTGATGTTGAACTGTCCAACTGCATAATGACCTGCTTTTGCTTTTTTCAGCATTTCTGTTGCATTTACTAACATGATAAATTCCTCCTAATCTGTAGTAACTGTGTTCATTCTCAGTTACCCTAATCAATCTCCGATATGGAATTACATCTATATCCAGATATGGTTATATTACCAGATTTCTGCTTTTTCGTCTACTCTTTTGCCAAAAAAATGACAAACAAAATTCCCCGGAAGATATGTAAAAAAGTCCGACAATACACAATATATAATAATTTTCTGCAATTTATAAAAAAGTACTTGCATTATTTAAATATTTCATATATAATAAGTTTCGGTTTAAGGATGGATTCCCGAGTGGCCAAAGGGGGCAGACTGTAAATCTGTTAGCAACGCTTTCGAAGGTTCGAATCCTTCTCCATCCATCAAAAGGTTCAGACATTTGTCTGAATCTTTTTTTGTTATATTATAAAACTATATTATAAAGCGGCAGCCCCTTCTTCCGCAAGAGGCTGCCGTCCGGGTCAGGCGGATAAGATCATCCGCTTCGTATTTTGTTAATTTTTATGATGTAAGACCACAGCGCCAAATGCCGGCATTGTGATCTTCAAAATTCCGGCTGCTGCTGTGTATTCTTTACATTCTTCCGTAAATCCCACTGCAGATGTCATGACAACACGTTTCAGCTTTGTATCTTCCAGACAGCTGATTCCTGCCTGTCCTAACCGTATCTCCACTTCCCTGCCTTCTTCCTGATTATTTACGATCACAATTATCTGTTCATCATGAGAAAATCTCGCATAACAAAGTCCCTGATAATCATTCCAGAGAAATCCCAGTGATCCCGTTTTTAACACTTCATATTTCTTATGGATACGGATCATTACCCTGTGGAAGTCGATCATCTGGTAATCCTCACGTCCCCAGGGGTAAGTACGTCTGTTATCCGGATCTGTGAATCCACAGAGTCCTGCCTCATCTCCGTAATATACAGTCGGTGCGCCCGGCCAGGTCATCTGGATGGTAACCGCCTCACGCATAACTGCCGGATTTACTCCCTCAGATGCCGCCTCCGGACCTGCATAGGAAATTCGTCCTACCCTGTGATTGGTTCTGGTCAGGAATCTGGAATGGTCATGATTTGACAATTCATTCATAGCTGTCTGAAGTGCAGACATATGAAGCGCTCTCATGTGCGTTTTCATAGCTCCGATAAAAGCCTCACTGTTTCCTAACAGGTCTTCACGATACTCGTCGCTGTGCTTCTCCATACCTGTCAGGAACCAGGTCAGCGGCTCCATAAATGCGTCATAGTTCATGACTGTATCCCATTCATCACCTTTCAGCCAGCCTTCCGGATTACCGTAATGCTCTGCCAGGATAATGGCATTTGGATTGGCAGCTTTCACTGCCTTCCGGAAATCTTTCCAGAACTGATGGTTAAAATCATTGCTGTGTCCCAGATCCGCCGCCACATCCAGTCTCCAACCGTCTACATTATAAGGAGCAGATACCCATTTCTGTCCAACACGAAGAATATAATCATAAAGTTCTCTGGAACCCTCATAATTTAATTTAGGCAGTGTATCGTGTGCCCACCATCCATCATAGGAGGTGTTATATGGCCATGCATTAGGATCATTAAAGGAAAAGAAATTACGATAGGGACTGTCCGCAGAAACATAAGCTCCTTTCGGATATCCTTCCTGATTCTCATAAATACGTTCTCTGTCCATCCACTTATTAAAAGAACCGCAGTGATTGAACACACCATCCAGAATGATCTTCATTCCTCTTCTGTGGATCTCTGCTGTCAGTTTCGCAAAAAGCTCATTACTTGCTTCCAGATTCTTCTTATCTGTCACACGTTTGATATATTTCCATGCATGGGAATTATCATCGTCGTCTCCAAGAAGGATTCCCTCATTACAATCTTCTACAATCCTGCCGTAATGTGGATCCACATAATCATAATCCTGACAGTCATACTTATGATTACTTGGAGAAACAAAAATCGGATTTAAATAAATAACCTCGACTCCCAGATCCTGCAGATAATCCAGTTTGTTCATAATTCCCTGCAGGTCACCGCCGTAAAATTCACGCACACCCATCACTGCCGGAATCTTATTCCACTGTTCTACCTGTACACTCTTATCTCCAATATAATGATATTCTCCGGTCACAACATCATTGGTAGGATCTCCGTTAAGAAAACGGTCTACATAAATCTGGTACATTACCGCACCTTTGGCCCACCTTGGAGTATCAAAGCCCGGATAAATCTCAAAATCCATCCTGCCCTCATGTTTCATACAGACTCCCTGATTATTGTAATAACAGGTTACCCATCCATACTGTATCTCAAAATAATAACGAAAGATATCCGCTCCAATCGTCACCTGGGCAGAATAATAATCAAATCCGTTCTCTGTCCCGCAAATCTCCATCTGCACACGCTGCTCCTGGCTTACCAGATATACAGAATCTACATTATTTCTCTGGGTACGGAATTTGATCGTTACTGTATCTCCTGCCTTTGGTTCTGCAGGTATTCTGTAATATTCTGTTCCGTCACTAAAAAGCGCCTCTTTATTAAACACAGGACGCATATTCAGGATGTACTGCATTCTTTTTTTTATATCTGCTTTTTCATGTTCCATTTCCGTCCAGTCCTCTCTGTCATTTATCATTTTATTATTTTATCCTAAAATAAACCATCTGACAACCATCTGTTTTTCCCAAAAATATTTAGATATTCAGTGATTCTACACAACCATTCATTCTGTCACAGTATTTCGGACTGCCGGATTCCGGCGAAGCAGATATTTCATTGCTGAAAATAACGTGAACAGTAATGATATTTTAAGACAGTAAAAAAGCCAGCGGGATAAGGATTACAGCCCCTTATCCCCTTAATTTACAGGGTTTTCAGCGTTTTTGTTCCTGCTGTCACTGCTGTCACAAAAACTGCGTTTTTTTGACTTGTCAGTGTTCTTGATGTTCGCGGCTTATAATAAGAGTTCATTGTAGTTGTAATCTTTTTATGTCCTAAATCTCTCGCAATTTCAGAAACTGGCACCCCACCATCATAAAGAACACTTGCATATGTACGTCGGGCAGTGTGCGTCGGACTGTATTCCAAACCGTTTGCTTTACAAAACACTTCAAAACGTACATTCAAATCTCGCTGATTTGCGTAATGACCACTGCTTGAACTTACAATATGTGTAGTTTTAATGTTACGTTCTATCTGACGGCGTTTCACTTCCTTCAACCAGAAAACAGCTTCGTCTGTCAATTCCAGAACTCTCACGCTGTCAGGTGTTTTCGGTGTACTTAATGTCTGTATATGCTTGTCTGCTTCATAATCCCTATAACTAGTTAAAGTTTTATTAATTGTAAGTGTTCTTCTTTTTTCATCAAAATCTGACCATTCAAGAGCACAGAACTCCCCAGCACGGCAACCAGTAAAAATCATTGCCATTAATGTAGCACTATGTCTATACATTTGCTTCTGCTCCCATGATATAAGAGCAGCACTGCACAGTTCCTGTAATTCCTCATCAGTCCAAGCTTTAGATTTTCTTGCCCTCGTTGTATCACATAATCCTTGATTTATTTTAACTGTTGACATGTAATTAGCATTAATATACTCATTGGCAACAGCATAATCAAGAGCCATTGAAATTTCACTTTTGATATGTCGTACAGTGTTGTAGCCCATACCCGCAGTGCCATCTTTTTTTTCTATTAAATAGGCAATCATATCTTTACAGTCCTGCAATCTTATATCCTTTATCTTCATGTCAGCAAAAGGCGCATTTTTTATGTGATTTTCAAAGTGTGAGTGATAACCGGATAAGGTCTGCTTTTTAACATCTTTCTTCTTTCTCATCCATTCAATCATCAGGTCAGAAATTGTTTCGGGTGCTGTTTCTTTCCCATTTTCTTCAATATCATACATTTCAGCCGCCCATTTCTTTTCACATTCCTCCCTTGTTTTTCCGGTAATCTGATGTCTTTTACCATTTCTTGATTTACTGGCTGGAATCATACAGGTATACTGCAATTTCCCTTTTCTCATATGTTCTGTAATTGTTGGCATAATGATATTTTTTTCTTCCAGAGCTTTCTTCATAATCTTCTCCTTAATATCATCTGCCGCCTCTTTATCCATCATACCATCTTTTACCAATTTGTCCAGTTCTTCAAATCTACTCATAGTAAACCTCCAAATTTTTTATTTGAAGGCAATATTCTGGAATTAGTGGTTAGCGATAACTAACATATTGTGAAATTTTTGTGAAATCTTCAAAATGCAATATTCTCTGTAAAAATGCCCTTTTTTACGCTCCCGGCATACCTATTTTCATCTCCATTTTTACAAACAAACAGCGGCCGCAATCCTGGTCTGGTTCAATGCCAGCAGGACTACAGCCGCCTTAGACGAATAAGAAATATAATATATAGAAGAAACACTATGTCTCGCCTGCGAATCAGGCTTATGTTTTTTCTCTTACAGATATAATATGCAGAAAACGCCATAGATTGAAAATCATCTTTCGGGAAGTCCGGTATACCTGTGCATATTTTGCCGGTCGTGGTTTTCCGGCGGGATATATACGCAGCAATCTCATCTGTCGCTTTCGCCGTTACTCTATCACTGCCGATAGTACATTGTGCCCGTATACAAACCTGACTGCAGATATCACCTCTGCCTCCACAGTATCCCTGCCGGCAGGTCAATCTGTTTTTCATACAGAGCCCCACACATTACCTGAGCCGATAACTGATATTCCCTGCGATAACCTGAATGATATTCTCTATACGGGCAAATATATCTTCAGCCATAGATAACTTACCTGGTAACCTATCCCCTCCTGCCCGCGCTGCCCATATCTGCCCAGATACTCTCTGGGCACTGATTATTGAAGAATCATCCAGTATATATCTATATATAGTATATTATATGTATACATATTCTATATATGGTATATATATTCATATAATGCAGTTCTGCCCAGATGCCCAGGCTAAACCTCCAATAATATATAGAGGTGAATAAAAAAAGAAAGATTCTATTTTTTATTATTTTCTTATATATACATGTATATTCCGTCCGGCTATCTGGGCATATGGGCAGACAGTCAACAATGGTCATTTTTGCGGGCTTCCGCTCCCCCCGTGCCCACTTCCGCCCAGGCGCGCCTGCCCCGCAAAAAGCCCGCCATGCACCAAAAAGCCCGGGCATATACCCAGGCTTCACGCTTTACGCAGTCTTCTTTCTGTTGTTTATATCTTTTGCAGCCCATTCAAACGGAATCTGCTCTGCTTCCTTATATCCAGCTACAGCCTTCGGCTCTTCCTTTGGCTTGGGTTCTTTCTTTGGCTTGGGCTTTTCCTCACCAACACACTCACCGTCATACAAGGACTTGTCAAGTTTGATTTTTATAAGTCTCACCCTGTCTTTTTTCACGCTTGACCATATCTTCCGTGATGTACAATTCGCATCACTGTCAATCAGGTCATTCTCTCTCAGATACTCCAAAAACAGTCCCCGGTCAACTCCATATTCAGCCAGCCATTTATCAAGGATATCTCCTCGGATGCACAGCCATCTGTCACCGTCCTGTTTCATATAAATCCCCCAGAACTCACCCTGCCAGGTTCTGGGGTTGTTCGGGTCTTCAATCTGCTCCATCTTTTCCTCATCCAGCCCCTCAAACCTGTCCGGATTTCCAATCATGATATCTTCGAGTTTTCCATAGAATCTGACTGCCGGCCGTACAGTATCTTTTTCTGCCGTAAACTCCAGCATCTCCTCAACGGTAAAAGTGACCCCATCCTGGAAAAGATACTGTTCTGATAAATAGTCAGCAACCATCAGGATTGCCAGCCCCTCTGCCTGCTCCGCAGAACGTCCGGCCTTTTCTGCCTTTTTGCGGATTTCCTTCATAAAATCGGATTTCAGTTTCTGTATATTTGCAACGCCTACTTTCTTTAATATCTCTACAAACCTTCTTCCGGCGTGTCCATAATTGACTGCAAAGAACTGTTTCCATTTGTCCGCATTCGCTTCCCATGCTTTCGGAAATGTTTTTTCTGATTTTGTCTCATATGTCCTTGTGTAAATACCGCCGTTGCCCGCCTTTCCACCGTTATGTCCATAAGATGTAAGCGTTGCCTCTGAATTTGTAAGGACTGTCATATTCCATTTGTAAAGTGTCCGGTTTCCCATGTTCTTTGTTGCCCTCAGCGCTCCCATTCCGTTTGATGCCATCATTATGAACCTTGGGATATCCTCCGGATTTTTTGTATTGTTCGCATCCTCTATTATCAACGGTATATTTTTCATCGCGTTCATCCTCGTTTCCATACCTGCATAGGTGCCATTCATCGTAACAGCATACCCATCTTTTCCGGTTCTGCCCCATATCGTACCGGCCATCTGTGTGCAGATAGTTTTTCCAGTATGTGTATTCCCATATATATTACAGATAAAACCATTGCCTACATCAGGCAGCATACCGACTATCGGCGATGCCAGGAGAGCAATCGTCGCAAAATTAAACATTTTCACTCTGGTCGCCCTGACTTCCTTATATATAGTCAGCCAGTCCTCATATTTCCCGGCTTCAGTTGTTAAATTATGTAATAATTCAGGATACTGGTCTTCTTTTTCGAATACAAACTCTTTACTTGTATAAGGTAAGAACTCTTTACCATCACTAGTCCAGCCAAGGGTTGATGCCATTTTATGAACCGGGATTGCCTTTCTCAGAGTAGACTCTTCAAGCATAGATGTTACGAAATCGGTAAACGGCAGTGCTCTCCGGCTGTTGATGACCACTCCTGACTCTGCAAGGCTCAAAGCCTTCTGTGCATTCATCAGTGTGGACTGCTCGACAATCTTTTTGCGCCAGTCACCATGGACGCTTTTAAAACGGACACCGCATTTTTCAGCGCTCGTCACTCCGGCATCATAAGGTTCATAAAGGCATTCTATCAAAAAGGGGAATCTCATCGCTTCTATTTTCCTGATAGTCTTGCCATGTTCCTCCAGCATATAAATCCCATTATCATCTGCAATCCAGCCACTTCCGATATAAAGGTTTTTGCATCCTTCCGGAATGTCTGAAAAACTGGTCATATGGGCACGGTTCTTTTCTTCTTCTCTTCCCTCAGCAGCTTTTCTCTCGATTGCTCTTTTTTCCTCCTCCCTCTGTTTTCTTATCTCCCGCTTTTTCGCGTTGCAGGTCTGATTGAACATTTTTGCCAGTGCTGTCCCACCAAACTCCTTTGCTTTTTGTTCCAGCTTATATCTAATCTGGTTCTGCAATACCTCGCTGGGTATCACGCCATATAAAGCTGTGTACATCGCTTCATCATAAAAATTATCTCTGCCTGTCACACAGTCAATCCTGCCAGATTTGAAACTGCAGCAATAATCAACTCCTGGTTTCTTTTCCGGAATTTCTTCCTGCCCTCCTTCCGGCTCTGCTGGTTCCTGCATCGCCCGTTTGAGCATTTCCTGCAAGGCTGATGTATTCAGTCCCAGCTCCTCCATTCTGATTATTTTTTCAGATATTTCACTGATTCTGTTTAAATTTGTATTAGACATATCTTTTTCTCCTTTTTCTTATTCGTCTATATAAAAGTATTTTTTAGGTTACACATTTAATATGCTGGAAAAAAATCCCGGTAAAAATGGATTTTGTGAAAAATATGTAAAAAATCCCGGGATACTTCCCGGGATAAACTGTGCTGTTTTTTATAGTCCTTCCCAGTTATGTAATATTGTCCGGGATTCCGGAATCTTACTATGCCGCCCCATTGCTGTTCCTTAAAGCCTCCATGCCCCTTTTTTTCTCCTCCTCCGCCATTCTATACAGAGAACCGGCATGTTCATTCTCAAATGTGCGGATATTGGTTTCCAGAATATGTTCCAGCCAGCACCATTGGTCTATCGTCAGGGAGAATCTGTTTCTGACCTCATCAGTTTTCTCCTTCGCCAAAACATTCAGCAGTCCTTTATCTGTTTTCACGACCGGGGCATAAAAGTTTACTATTTCAATTTCTATCGGTCTCTCTGCTCCCGGATTCCAGCGGATGTAAATACTATAAACAAAGCACTTATCACCTTTTTTCCTGCGGGTCAGGGGTCTCAGTTCTGCCCGGTAGATTGTCTCTGTCTCCACACAGCCCTTCTGTGCTTCCTGCTGGTTTAATCTTCCTTCATGATAGAGCTGTAACGCTGCCTCAATTGCCTGAATCTGTACTGCATTCCTTGGATATGCGGCCAGGTTCTGCTTCAGCCACTGTACCTGGCTCTTTAATAGGTTCTCGCCCTTTGCCCCATCCTCTGCCAGGGCTGCCGCAGGGGTCTTGCCCTTTAACTTGCCTGCATTGATGATTGTTGTATAAGCCGGACTCTCTGAGGCTCCTTCGCTGACCGGTCTGGCAGTCAGCAGATGTTTCATTTTAAGGTCGTGTACCTTCTCAAAGATTCCTGGTATCTCTCTCACCGGGATGTTTGCGGTCGTTGCTTTCTTATCGGCACTGATGATAACAAAATTGAAGCGGCTGAACGTCTCGTGATGGAAAGTCAAGGGCTCGCTGCCATCCTTGCACTCTGGACGGGTAAGTTCGTTTAAAACAATAAATGTCTGGTTCTGTACTATGCTGAAACATTCTTTTGGGTTCTTCATGATTTTTTCTCCTTTTCATTAAAATCTGGGGGAATATCTGTTTTCCTATGTAAATCCCCTGTATATGATTGCTGCGGTTGTAGCTGCCGCTTATAAAAGTCTGTGGACAACTTCTATGTTTTCATAAAGCATATCCTCCTTTTCATCTTCTGATATCAGTATGCTGGTTTTTCAGCAAGAAAGTTTCTCCCGGGAGAAAAAACTTTAATTTTTTCTTGCTGTATCTACTATGCTTAAAATTCTATGAGAAAATGATTTTTTTGCGGATTTTTACGCAGGCAGGGATTTTCCGGATTGTCCGGAGTCTGGAAATGCAGTACAATAAGGGCAGAGAATCTATGAAGGAGGATTTCAGACATGAAGAAAAAGAATTTGCTTCTTATGTTACTGGCTGTGATGACTCTGCTCCTCATACCGGTATCAGTACAAGCGGCGGCAGCCAAGCCGGGAACAGTTAAGCTGTCAAGCATAAAAGCTGTTGATTACAACCAAATCAACATCAAATGGAAAAAAACTTCCGGAGCTACGAATTACATCGTATATTACAGGGAAGCTGGAAGCAGTAAATGGGTTAAGGTGAAAACATTGGACAGCACCAAATCCAGCTACACCCACACCGCTTCCAGTAAATACCCCATTATTGTAGGGCAGAAATATACGTATACAGTCAAAGCTTATAACAAAAAGACGAAAAAGTACGGAAGCTACAACACAAAAGGACTGACTGTAACAGCATCATTAAAGATGGTAACTGGAATTGAAGCCAAAATTGAAGGCACGACAGTTAAACTTACGTGGAACAAAGTAAGCGGTGCAGACAAATATGCTATTTATTCAAAAATCAAAGCAGGCGATAAATGGAATAAGATTATTACAATCAAAGATACTTCATCGTTTATTGACGTAAATCCGTGCGTAGACTGCACAAACTATTATTCTGTAAGAGGTTATTCTAGCAGTACTAAGACATATGGAGTTATGAATAAAACGGGAGTAAGTATTTATGTAAAAGACAGCGATGAAGTCAGACCAACAATAACACCAGAACCAACAGATACTCCTGACCCTGATGACGAAGTTGACCATGCTACACCAGAACAGAAAGCGCAGGAAGTATTCAAGCTTGTAAATACAGAAAGAATGAAAGCGGGATTACAGCCGTACAAGTATGATTTAAGACTTGAAAAGGCCGCGATGATAAGGGCTAAAGAGATTGCGGTTAAGTTTTCGCATACAAGACCAGACGGCAGAGATTCATACAGCGCTGTTTATGAAGCTGGAGTAGGATGTCCATCAGGAGAAAATATTGGTATGGGAACTACTAGTGCTGAATATATGATGATATTGTGGATGAATAGTACTGGTCATCAGGCCGCAATTTTATCAAGAAGCACAACTCATATTGGAGTTGGATATTACTCAGGGCATTGGGTTCAGCTTTTTTCATATGGGCCTGATGAAAAATGTACATTTACAATTGATGCAAATGGAGGAGCCTTTGAAGATGGGGCATCTGTCAAATCATTCCAATTCCCGCTTAAACAATCACACATCAGTATTTACGATACATTTCCTACACCAAGTCGTAATGGCTATAAATTTGATGGTTGGGTCACAGCTTATGGAGAGAAATATCATTATGTGACAGCAGATAGAAATGAAAAATTTACTGCATCATGGATTCCTAATTAAATACTTAAAGCACAGGAAAGGAGGACGACTTAGAGTCGTCCTCCTTTCTCTCGCGTTCTATTTGTTTTGTCTGCGTTTTTTCTTTTTATTTGATTTGTTATGTAGAATAAATCCACAGCTTATAATACTAAATCCAGCAAATCCAATAAATCCATATTTCCATCTGCCATCATCACCAGTCATTGGCATTCCGAATAATTGGTTATTAGTAATCTCATAAGTGCATTCATAAAAATACCATTTACCTGTATAATTGATGTCTTCTTTAGCTGTCGAAAACTTTACGTTTTTATATTTTAAAGCTTCATTAAATGTCATCGTAAATGGAAGCGTTACTTTAATTTTTTCTTTCATAAGGCCCATTCCAGGCTTAGTCTTAATTTCTGTAATCTGATATATACCCTTGCTTCCCTAAAAATCCAGTAGTACAATATGTACATAACCATAAAGGAGGATTCAGTTTATGAAGAGAAAAAGATGTTCATTCCTGGCATTGCTGGTTCTGGCAGTCATGCTGCTGATGCCGGCAACCACGCAGGCAGCCGCCAAGCCGGGCACGGTTAAGCTGTCAAGTATCAAGGCCACTGATTATAACAAGATTAATATCAAGTGGAAAAAGGCTTCAGGAGCGACAAATTATATCGTATACTACAAGAAAGCCGGCGATAAGAAGTGGGTTAAAGTGAAAACGTTAGACAATAAAAAGACAAGTTACACTCACACTTCTTCTAAAGCATACCCGATTACGGTAGGACAGAAATATACGTACACCGTTAAAGCGTATAATAAAAATACGAAGAAATCAGGAAACTATAACAAAACAGGTTTAACGACAAGAACGATTCCTCAAAAGACTACTATATATTCTTCCAGTTATGAAGAAGACTTAAACGGCGTCGAATTAATTTGGAATAAGGCTAAAGGAGCGGATAAGTATATCATTTACTGCAAGGACACGGAAAAATCTTCATGGGTGAAAATTGATACAGTAAAGGGTAATTATTATCTTGACAAAACACCTAAGAAGAGAACCTCAACAACATACACTGTCCGCTCATACAACTCAGTGACAAAGGTGTATGGAAAATATGATACCAATGGAGTTTTTGTATGGGTTCCAGATTATGTCGACGACGATGATGACGAACCAACTCCTACTCCAACAGTAAAGCCGCAGCCGACTTCTACTCCAAAACCGACAGAAAAACCGCAGCCAACAGTTAAGCCTCAACCGACAGAAGCTCCAAAGCCAACCACAAAACCGCAGCCAACTGCAACTCCAAAACCAACAGCGACGCCGACTCCGAATCCGATTCATAGAGCGGATGCAGCAGAGATTAATCAGATGGTTCAGGAAGTTGTCAGATTAACTAATATTGAGAGGGCGAAAGTTGGCTCTGCTCCGCTTAAGTATCATGAAAAACTTCAGCAGGCAGCGATGGTGAGAGCGAAAGAAATTAGTGTATCATTTTCACATACAAGACCTGATGGACGCAATTTAAGTACAGCTCTTGATGAAGCCGGAGTCGGTGGAAGTTCAGGAGAGAACATCGCTATGGGATATAGTACTCCAAAAGATGTGGTAGAAGGATGGATGAACAGCTTAGGACATCAAGCTACAATGTTAAATGAAGGAGCCGTATATATCGGTGTAGGAATTTACCAGAACAATTACGGAACATATTTCTGGGTACAAGATTTTGCTAATGACAAAGCCAATGTGAAATGTACCTTAACAATTGATGCTAATGGAGGAACATTTGACGACGAAAGTAGTGTTTATTCAGTCATATATCCATATGGAGCATATTTAAAATTATCAGGAGACTTGCAAGATGTAAAAATTCCATCTAAAAATGGGTATAAATTTTCTGGATGGACTTTGCATGATAGCTATATAAAATCCATGCGTATTACGACAAATTATACAATTAAAGCAATATGGGAACCCATTGGTTAGCATAGAAAGGCAGAGCAGCCTGCCCGCATTCGCGGACAGGCTGCTCTTTTGTTTTTATTGTTTATTTTCTATACTTACGCTTTCTGACCTTTTTGTTTCTTGTTTCATAAACAAGCCATACAGAAGCGAGAGCTGCAGTCATTCCTAAACCAATAAATCCATATTTCCATTTACCATCATCACCAGTCGTCGGCATTTTGAATGTCGCGTTATTGGTTACTTCATACAGACAATCATAGAAATACCATTTATTTGTGTATCCTGCGTCCTCTTTTGCAGAAGAGAAATCTACATTTTGATATTCCTGTGCTTCCTGCATCGTCATTGTAAACGGCAATGTAAATACAATTGGTTCTTTTAGCAATGCATTTCCGTCTTTTGTCTTAATTTCAGTAACTTGATATGTTCCCTGGTCAAGGTTGTCAAAAAATACTTTACCTTCGGCGTCGGTATGTCGTACCGTAGACTCTCCTTCTTTAAGCAGTCTCTTAAAGTTTGGATGCTTCTTAGATGTTGGCTGAATGACCGCTTCAAGAAATTCTATTTCAAATTCAAAAGCAGGCAGCAACCATTGTCTGGCATTTTTCTACGACATCAACAATCCCACCCTGCCGTACTATACATTTCTCTACATTTTTTTCTGACGGAACATTATACATAGCATCTTTCAGAATATTTTCCATAATTGCCCTGAGCCCTCTGGCTCCCGTTTTACGCCGGATGGTTTCCCTGGCAATTTCCCGCAGGGCATCTTCTTCAAATTCAAGTTCTACCCCCTCATACTTAAAAAATTCTTTGTACTGGCTTACAATACAGTCTTTAGGCTCTGTCAGAATCTTAACCATTGCTTCCTCGTCTAACTCATTTAATGATACGATAACCGGCAGACGGCCGATAATCTCAGGGATTAATCCGTACTTCACAAGGTCGTCTGTTTCCACCTGGCTTAATGCCTCACTGATAGATTTTTCTTTTCCTTTATCTACATTTGCACCAAAGCCGATAGATGTATCTTTTGCTGTTCTTTTATTGATTATCTCTTCAAGTCCTGGAAAAGCTCCGCCGCAGATAAATAAAATATTCTCTGTATTGACCTGAACGTATTTTTCATTCGGATTGCGTCTCCCACCGTTAACCGGAACGTTAGCAATAGTGCCTTCAACCAGTTTCAAAAGTGCCTGCTGGACACCTTCACCTGCAGGGTCTTTTGCAGCCCCGGAGCTTCCGCCGGATTTTGCAATCTTATCAATCTCATCCAGGAAGATGATTCCGCGCTCTGCCTTTTCAACGCTTCCGTCAGCAGAACGGAGGAGTTTTGTTAAAATAGTTTCAACGTCATCGCCAACATAACCTGCCTCTGTAAGGGAAGTGCAGTCAGCGATTGCGAAAGGTACATCAAGCATCTTCGCAACTGTCTGAGCCAGCAGGGTCTTTCCGCTTCCGGTTGGGCCAATTAGCAGGACGTTACTTTTTGACAGCTTGACGTCTGACTTAATATCCATTCTTTTATAATGGTTATAAACAGCAATAGCGATTGAAATCTTTGCGCTGTCCTGGTCAATAATGTATTTATCAAGTTCTTTCTTGATTTCTCTTGGTGTCATTTTTTTATTGCGTTTTTTTGCTTTTGCCTTTCCGTCTGATTTACCTCTAACATCTAAAGCCTGTCCAAGCAGCTTTACGCAATCTTCACAGATATAATTTCCATTAGCAGAAGAACGGAAGCCCTTCTTAGGTGGAATGATTTTAGTGTTACAAAACTGACAAATTGCTTCTCTATTATAAGCTGGCATAATTATTTCCCTCCATTCGATTTATTTTTTTACTGTATGACTCTGCCCGTATGTATCAAGCAGCTATTTTTCTTTTTAAGTATAAACTCAGATTTTCTACCGAAATTTCTTCCTGAACAGCGTCTGCAATCTCCATTGCTTCTTCATCTGTAATAACTGCAGCACTGCATAACTCTCTCAGCAGATAATAAAAATCTGAAACTGCCTCCCCACAAACTTCAATCTCCATCTGGCACTCCTTCTCCACTGCCTTTTCCTGGGCTTTTTCAATCTCCTCACCAGTTACTCTTATACAGCATTTTCCTTCCTTTTTCATCTTATAGACTGCTTCTTCCAGGCAATGGTTCTTCGTTTTTTCCACGACTTTTTTTATCTTAGCAAACAGTTTCTCGTAAGAATCACGGATATTGTTATAATAATCTTCTACCTGATTCAGATTCTTATTATTTTTGTTAGTGTAAATTTCATTAAATTCTCTCATTGGTTTTCCATCCTTTCTTCACAATATACATTAATTCTGTCCAGGTAATTCCATATAAAAAGCCTCGGCAATCTGGTCAGCTTCTGAAGGTGAAAGTTTTTCTGTTTCCATTAAGTCTTGAAGCTCTTCGAAAAATTCGTGTTCAGACGCCACATAAGCATCCCATTCAGACTTAGTCTTTTCCATTACAGCCTTTTTCCGAGCTTCATTAATTTCTTTTGTTGATATATCGCAAGAGGTTTTCTTCTCTCTCTCCTTTTTCACTACTGCTTCTGTAAGATAAAAAAGTAGAGCTTCTTCAACTACTTTATCAGTCTTATCAATTAAAATCTTAATTGCCTTGCGGGTTCTGTCGTAAAACTTCTCCAGTTCCTGAAGGTCTGCATGGTTTTTATTATCGTAAAGTTCTTTAAATGGTCTCATAAAAGTTTTCCCCTTTCGTAAAAGATATTTATATGAAATCTCATCTGATAAACCGGCTTCCGGTTTTCAGGTAGTGGTTAATAAGTTTCCGGGATAACGTTTTTTATGTATGCTGTATATAATGTTCCACATATCCCGATTATGACATAAGATTCAGATAATAAAATGTTTCTACTATGTTCCTTTCATAAGCATTTCTCCTCTCTTTCATAGTCCTGTTTCTATATACAATACTGTATGTTTTATTCACAGTATCAACATATCATAATTTATTTTCATAAGCAATACTATTTCTATCATTTCACATTTATTTCACAATATCAGATATTTTCTGATATCTAATTCTGTTTTTCATTTCAACCCTTACATCATATCTATATTTTTATATATACAATACTGTATATTTTTGTTGACTGTATCATTATCAAATGTTATTATCAATGTGAAGAATAATACAAGGAGATGTATTTAATGGAAAACACGCATACATGGACTTGCCAAAACGACTTGGGAATGACTGTTCAGGAATATGCCAGCACTTATAAACTTTCCTACGAAACGGTCAGAGCCAAAATAATCCGATACAAAGAAGAATTAGAAGGACATATAAAGATACGAAAAAAAACAAAATATCTGGACGATTTTGCAGTAGAATTTTTAGAGAACCACCGGAAACCCAAATCAGAATTTTCAGATGAATTAATGAAAACTCTGGCTCAGACCTTAAAGTCCACTCTCGGGTCAACCTCTGGAGAAATCACAATATCCTCTCCTTCCAATATTAATAACGCCTCATCAAGGCCACTGCCAAACTCTGTATCATACGGGATACCAGGGGATAAGGCAGTGCACCCCCAAAAAACTGATAAGGAATCTTCCACCACTGACAACCAGGCACTTATCGCGCAATTATCAGAAATACAACAACGTTATGAAGCCCTGCAGAAAGAGTATACCGCCCTGTCAGAAAAATATTTATTGGACACTACAACATTGAGAGCACAGTTACAATATGCAGAAAAAGCGGTTGAACTTGCAGAAAAGAATGCCAAGCGATGGTATAACGTCACCGTGCAAAGTATGAAAACTTTTCAATCTCACGTCACTCAGCCAAATAATATGGTAGCATTTGATATCCCTGACGAAGATAACACTGACCTGTAACATGGTGGTGTGGACGTGATTTTATGATTTTTGAGTAATCCTCAACACCACAAGGGCGCAATTACTGACCACCTATAAGGTGTTCTCGGGCATCCACCTTCCGGTGTCTCCTGCCCTCCTGCCGTCCTTCGTCCGTCACCCCAAAACCGTTCTCCCGATAACGAAAAGAGCAGCCAGACAATCCGGCTGCTCTTCTCTATTAAAAAAGTGTGTATTACTGCATGAGTGAAGTGTTCATGCACTTTCAGAGTACTACATTCTTCTCTAACAGACAAGTCTTTTCTACAGATTCCCCCGCAATCTTTCACAATCTGATATTTTATCACCTATTTGATTGACTCTTCCATCTTCCGGTACTATAATCAGACATATAAGGAAAAGGAGGTCTTCATCATGAAAACATGGAAAAACAAGTTTCAAAAAGTTCTGGCAATCCTGCTTGCTATCTGTCTCGTTACCGGATTCATGGAAGTCTCGCAGGTACAGGCAGCAACTAAGAAATCCGGCACGACATATTATTATACCCATTTAATACGTCAGAAAGGCGGCAAACAACCGGGTGCGAACGGATATTATTACGATACCGGAACAATGAAAGTCATATGTAAAGGGAACACATTGACAATGTATTCCTCATTTAACAAATCCAAAAACAGAGTATTGAATACAAGCAAGAAAAATTTTGTAAAATACGGAAAACATACCTTTAAACTAACTTCCAAGACAAAATACTTCTCACTTGAATTTAACCCCGAAAATCCAGATAAGCCATATAGAAATAATTATTCCAAGTCAAACTTTATAAATATCATGAAACGCTTGAATGGTTTAGGCGCATGGATTACAGTAAAAAATGGTAAAGTCGTTAGTATGCAACTTTGTTCATAACAGGAAAAGCGTAGAACAGGTAATCATCCCTACTCTACGCTTTTCTCATCTAACGCATCCAATTTATTTAGAGGTATACATCTTATTTCCTATTATCTGGCAGAAACCCGAATCCGGATTCCTTCTTGTTTCCATGAAATCTTAGTAGTACAATATAATACAACATAAAGGAGGATTCTGTTTATGAAAAAAAGAAGATTTTTTCCCTGCCTGCTGTTTTTGCTGGCAGTCATACTGCTAATGCCGGCATCCATTCAGGCTGCATCTGCACCGGACACGGTTAAGCTTAACAGCATTTCAGCTCCGGCCTATAACAAAATCAACGTCAAGTGGAAAAAGACATCAGGCGCCACTCATTACATCGTTTATTATAAGAAAGAAGGAACGAAAAAGTGGACAAAAATCAAAACGCTTGATAATACCAAGAGCAGATACACTCATACTTCTTCCAAGAAGTATCCAATCGTTGTAGGCCAGAAATACACCTATACTGTAAAAGCATACAACAAAAAGACCAAAAAAGCAGGGTCTTATAACAGCAAAGGCCTTACGACTTACACTAAGCCGGAAATGGTAAAAAACATTAAAGCTGTATATAAAGATGGTATCGTAACCCTGACATGGGATAAAGCAGCAGGCGCTGACAAATACCTTGTATATCGTCAAGATGATGGTAAGTGGAAAATGCTGGCGCTGAAAAATTCATTATCATATGAAGATGCAGCTTACAAAAAAGGTGCAGTAAATACCTATATGGTACGCGGTTATTACAGCGGCAAAAAGACGAAAGGAAGCTACGACAAGGACGGAGTTTCAGTCAAGGTTCCAGCTGATGCAGCAAAGCCTACTGAAAAACCAGAACCTACAGAAAAGCCGGTGATTCCAACTCCTACCGCAACACCGTCTCCAAAGCCTACAAAGGCTCCAGACCCAACAGAGACTCCAAAGCCTACCGAAAAACCGGCGACTCCTACACCGACAGCTACACCGTCACCGGAACCGACAAATACACCGAAGCCGGTTACTCCAAAACCTACAAAGGCGCCGGAACCTACCGAGAAGCCGGTGACCCCGACTCCTACTGCTACCCCGACTCCGACAGAGAAACCGGCAACACCTACACCAACCGCAACGCCGATTCCTACCGCTA
>OGOY01001689.1_pt1 | contig 22470 bp, 17 predicted proteins | sample 1552811 | NCBI WGS metagenome assembly OGOY01 (sample SAMEA2580132, study PRJEB22360) | human gut metagenome | biome: human gut; feature: human-associated habitat; material: faeces | place: Denmark | collected 2008/2010 | reverse complement strand
TCCAATCAATGATTTTTTTCAGTGTGAATGTCACAAAAATGCTTGACCATCTCAGATACAGAGAGTGGCAGTGCAGAAAGTGTGAGTGGTTCTGCCGTATCGGTTGAAGCCGGTTCACAGGAAAATGCGGGAACGAAAACGCTTAATTCAGGAGAATACTATCTGAAGGAATTGTCTGTTTCAGACAGTTATTATCTGGATCAGACAGAGATACCGGTAAAACTGACTTATAAGGATGAAAAAACTCCGGTTATTTATGCACAATGTATAAAATCCAATAAGCAGACAACCAATGAGATTGACAAGGTATCGGTAGCTGATTCTAAAGAACTTGAAGGCTGCAATCTCAGGATTACAGATGGGGCAGGAAAGGAGATTATTTCATGGACTTCTGGCAATAGGGACTCGGTGAAAGTATTGGTAACACCAGAAGATGGTTATCAGAATTTGAAGTATTCTTTTGACGAAAACGGAAACTTTCATGTGGGTGGACTTTTCCATGATAAGGAATACACGTTGACAGAAACAAAGCCAGCCGATGGTTATGTGACTGCGGAAGCTATTACCTATATGCTTAAGCAAAAGGTGGCAGAGGACGGAACGGTGACTTCTGTGGTAAATATCAAACAAAAGGACGATACATATCTGGAGCAGGAAGACGACAAGACGGTTATGAAAGATGGCCAGACACATATCCAGCTTTTGAAGCTGGACAAAAAGACTGGACAGGCTCTTGGTGGCGCTAAATTTATTGTCATGGATTCCAAAGGAAATGAAGTAATGGAATTTGTTACCAAAGATGATGCGTATGACATCACGGGAAAACTGGTCGTTGGGGAAACCTATACGTTCAAGGAAACTTCAGCGCCTTCAGGCTATCGACTTGCTAAGCCTGTAAAGGTAACGATTAAAGATACTGGTGATGTGCAAAAGGTTACCGTAAAGGATGAACCGATTCCAGATATCTCGGAGACACCACAGACTGGTGGAATGATGCCGATTATTCCGATGGTGGCAGTATTACTGTTTGCAACTAGTGCTGCAGTATATATCTTTCGGAAGAGAAAATCTGTGGAAAAATAAAAGCATATTAAGGAACTGAAACTTTCCATAGGTTTTCATATGAGTTGTAAAAGAGATAAATTCGTTTTATCATGTTGAATACACAGATCTTGCATTCAAACTGCCAAAGGTGATTGGAGAGTGTAGCAGATACACCATTAGGCAGAGTATGTTCCTTATGATCGGATAGCACCTTATATGATTTGATGTTAAAGATCTGGTATTCACCATCTTCATCGGCGATACGAATTTTTAGTGGAATGATGGTACCATCTGTTTTATGCTGACAGATAACATCAGCTAAAGTATAGTTTTCGCGGATTGCACTCATTATCAGAACCTCCTTTGTTTTTATATTATAGAACAAATGTTTGCGTTTGAGAAGAGGTAACTTATTACAATTTGTTATATGTTTACTTTTTATGTTGAAGCGTAGCGAGTGTTTTGGTATAATTTGGGTGAGAAAGAAGTGAAAAAAGCATAAGGGAAATTAATATCTCTTGGCTTTTGGGTAAAAAGAAATTGTAAAATCGAAGTTTGTATAAGACAACATTATTGAAATTCAAGGGGATTGAGTATGAAAAGGTGGCTATCTGTTTTAGTAGTTTTTAGTTGTATAATAGCTTTATTTGGATGTGAAAATGGAACTATAAAAGGACAAGTATATTTCAATGCACAAGTTTTGGAAGTGAATAAGGGATATATTAAGGTTAGATGTGTAGAAACATTTAACAGTGGGATTTCTGTTGATGAAGAGTTTTACGTTACAACAGACGTAGTATCAAATAGTGAAGTACCTGAATTGAATGTTGACGATAACATTCGTGTTGTATTTAATGGCGAGATAATGGAAAGTTATCCAATACAACTAGGAACAATTTATGCAATTTATCTTTTAGATGAAAACGGAGAAGTGCTTCCTAATAACTAATAACTTCCAGTTTGTAGATGCAAATACATAGTAAAAAGGACAATTATGAACCAACTAAATAACATTTCAACCCCAAAGGGAAGAAAGGTATTTTCAAGAAGAATACTTTTCTTCTCTTTTTTTATTTTAGCAGTCATTGCTTTGGCTCTGGGACTTTGGTTAAAAAGAACCATGGATCAGGAGATCAAGCAGGACAACATAGAAAAAGAGATTACCACGGAGAAAGAAAAAAACGGTGTACGGAACCTCCACAAAAAGTACAAAGATATGATCGGGTGGCTAGAAATCAAAGACACCGGCTTTTCTTATCCGGTTATGCAGACAGGCATCAAAGGTCATCATGAAGGTGACTGGCAGTATTATCTTCACCGGGATGTGCATGGTGATTACAGCTTTTATGGGACACCGTTTTTAGATGTCCGCTGTAAGACAGACAGTGACAATCTTATCATTTACGGTCACAACATTAACGGGAGACAGTACTTTGGCTATCTGCAAAATTTCCGTGAGGAAACATTTTTTAAGGAACATCCCGTGTTTTCGTTTACTTCGGTAAAGGGAAAGAAGCAGGACTATCACATCGTTTCGGCATTGGAGACGGACAAATATGCAGATTACTATTCCTTCACAGATTACGGAAACGAGAAGGATTATTACGGGATGGTAGAAAAAATCCTAAGTCACAGCAAGTTTCAGAGTGAAGCGGCAAAGAAGATGAAAAAGGAAATGGATGAAAGTGATGCAGAGACATTCTTTCGGAAATATAAGTTTGTAACGCTTTCCACTTGCCGGACGATGGATGGGAAAGATAAGCGGCTTATGGTAATCGGCTGCAGGAAAGATAACAGGAAGTAAGGAGGACAACAATGCATAAGGAATTAGAGGTTATGAAACCACGCTGCAATGGATTATGGAAAAGGTGCACAGGAACAGCAGCATTGATCTATTTTTGGATACTGACAAATGTGCCGGTTGTAGCACTGGCGAAAAGTGAAAAAGGAAAAAGTGATGCAACAGATACCGGAGTGACGGAAGTTACAGACGGCATCAATGTAATCAAGGACTTGGTTCTTGGATGTGTTGGTGGAGTTGGTGTGATTTTTCTTGCCTGGGGTCTGTTAGACTTTGGTACCGGGTATTCGGCACATGATACGACACAGCAGAGTCAGGCGATCAAAAAGGTGATCGGTGGTCTGATCATGATTGCAGTTCCGGCAATTTTGAAACTACTGGGCGTTTCGTAATGAAGACTTGGAATCCTGAAAGGAGGTGATGATGGTGGGATTGTGGGATTCTGTAACGGGATTTTTTTCAGATTTAGGAGATTTCTTTAGCGGTAAAGACTTTTTTGAAGCTGCCGGGTACGCATGGAATGACATGATGAAACTGGCAGCCGATGTTTTGACGAAAAATCCATCTTCCGGCACCTATAAAGATGTCTGGGAAAATATATCAACGATCTATACCACCTTAAATGTAGTTGCAGTTTCATTGCTCTGCATTTTTTTCTTATACGGATTTTGCAGGGACAGTTGCGATTTACATGCAGATCTGACATTTGAACGAACGATAAAAATGTTCATTCGGTTGATCATAACCTCAAACGTGATGAGCATGGCATTAGGCTATATGCCGAAGTTTTTTACATGGGGCAAGAACCTCACATCCGCAATCTTGGGAGAAAACAAGCTGTCAATGATTTATGACTTTGACGGCGTAAAGGTGTATGAAAATATATCCAGTGCAGACTTTGGAACGATGACCGCTTTTTTGACAAGTATCCTGTTTTTCTTATTTACCGTGGTGTGCGGATTTATTGTGGTGCTGACGGTGTTAAATCGTATTCTGAAGATTTACATGATCGCTCCGTTTGCGGGCGTGGCATTGTCTACCCTTGCAGCCGGAGGTCAGACGGCAAATGTGGGTTATTCCTATATACGCACCTTTTTCGGATATGTGTTTTCTGCTCTGCTTATCGCGGTTGTGATTACGATCAGTGCCAGTTTTATCAATACCGTTGCGATCGACACGGAAAATGCAATCATCCGGTTGTTGGAGTATTGCTTGAAGATGGGAGTTATTTCATCCTCGGTAAAGATGTCGGACAGCGTTATGCAGAAAGCATTTAATCTATAGAAATGGGGGAAATCAATGACAAAAACAATCAATCCGGATGTGGCTGCCTTTAAGGATGATTTCTTCAAGGGCTTGTCTTTCAGGGAGTGCGTATTCGGAGGAAGTGCATTATTTACAGGAGTGGGAGGAATCCTGCTTCTGCATTTTTACTTTGGTGTAGGGATTAACACAGCGATCACTTTGTGTATGCCGGTGATCGGTATCATTGGACTGTGTGGATTTTACCATAAAAACGGTATGACATTGGTTCAGCTTGTGAGAAAGAGTATAAAGCTCATATTTCAAAAGCCCTATGTCTATGAAACAAGAAATCAGTGAAAGGAATTGGAGGTACAGACAAATGGAAGCAGAAAAAAACGAAGAAAGAAACGATGAGAAGATGAGGATTGATATTGAAAGGAATACAGACAGTGAAAAAAGGCTGATGGGTTACATAACTGCCATTGCAGAAAGCCGGGAACAGTAACATCAGCGTTTGGACATTATGTCCAAACAGAAGCAGGTGCAGGAGGAAAAAGGAATGACGAAATATATAAAAATCTCTGTTCTGGCACGAGAGACCGCAAAGAAAGTCTGTCGTGGCAGAGAGCAGTGGATTCGATACCTTGATGTTGCGTCAAGGTTATATAAATATCCCTTTGAGGACCAGCTACTCATCTATGCACAGCGACCGGACGCAACCGCCTGTGCCTCGCTTGAAATGTGGAATGAGAGGATGTTTTGCTGGGTAAACCGGGGAGCAAAAGGAATTGCCCTTATTGATGGGGAAAGTGAAAGACCAAAACTTCGATATGTCTTTGATATGTCCGATGTTCATAAGGCAAGAAGAATTGGCAAAGATCCGTTTATCTGGCATTTGAGGGAAGAGCATAAAGAAGTGGTTCTTGCTGAACTGGAGCATATTTATGGCAGTACCAATGCTTCCCTTCCTTTTGAAAACCGTATTTATGAGATCGCTGAAAGAATAGCGGAAGATTTTTATGAGGAAGCGGTCGATGAGGTGATTGATGAAGCGGCAAACAGTTTTCTGGAAGATCTGGATGGGGATGCAGTTGCTGTCCGGTTCCGGGAAATGCTGGTACAAAGTGTAAGCTATACCATTCTGAAGCGATGTGGATGTGATATGACAGAGTTTGCTGATGATTTTACCTTTGATTACATCCATGAGTTTAATACACTCAGAACCTTATCGGTGCTTGGCAGTACCACTTCGGAGTTATGTGAACCGGTGCTGATCCGGATTGGAAGAACGATTGCAAGGTATGACAGGGCATTATTGCAAAACAGACGATATACAGGAAATCATAATCATACAGAAAGGGCGGTGGCAGGGCATGAATCTGACATACGAAAGGAACGGGGACTATCGGATTCCCAATCTGATACCTTCGGAGCAGGAAGGAACAATGCTGACGAAATACGGAGTGTTGCGGAAGAATTATCTGAAAAATCACAGGAGGGGGATTTACACGGGACTTCTTCTGAGCGGAGAACTGCTGACACACTGCCTGGAGATACAGGAACAGGCAGAGGAGAGGTTCGAGGCACTGGTACAGAAGTTGTCGAAGAACCAGACCGTGACGGAGGAACTGAAACAGAACGATCCGCTGCAGTGGACGAAGGAGATGAACCGGATCTATCAGCAGGCAGAGGAGATCGTTCTGAAGGAACTGGTTTATCAGTAGAAGAGTTAGAGCAGTATGAACCGCCTGCAGACAGTCCCTATCGACAGATGGATTTATTTTCTCTTATGTCGGAGCAGGTGGGAAATATTGCGATGGCACAGGCAGAAATGCCATCGGACAGATTTCTTTTCGGCACGATAACGGCAGGGCAGATCGAAGAGATTCTTCGTACCGGCGGAGGAAAGGAAAACAGCCGGAAACGAATTTATCATAAGTATCAGACCGGAAAAACACCGGAAGAAATGGCGGCTTTTCTTCAGAAAGAATACGGAGAAACCGGCAAAGGATTTCAACTTGGAGGGGAACAGATCTCGGTCTGGTTTAATAAGGATGGGATGTATGCGGCACATGGCACTTCTGCTTTTGAGCATACCGAGGTACATCTTTCATGGAGTGCTGTGGAGTCTGTGATTCGTGGACAGATCGAAGCAGGCAATTATATTGACAGCAACGAAGCATATCTGGCTGACCAGTTTGTAAGAAAAGAGTTAGCCGATATGCTTTTCTTTTATTACCGGGACTCTGTTGGAGCGTTTCCGGAGAAACTTGGATTTGATGGATATGATTATCCGGTACAGCATGAACGCATTACGGATATGTTGGCCAATGGGGAGGATGTTCAAAGGATTGTAGAGCAGATGGATAGGACGCTGCAACAGGTGGATGCCGGAGAAATACAGTACTGTTTTCGTCTGATTAAAGATCCAAAAGAGCTGCGGGATGACCTTGCTGATCTTTTGACAGAAAAGGTTTCTTATCCGCTGCCGGAAGAAGTAAAAGTGGCTGTTGAAGATTTTATCACAGCGGATGAGATTGACCACACTCTTACGAGAGGTTCCGGCTTTGAGCATGGCAGTTTTCGCATTTATGACTTTTATCATCAGGAGCATACCTTAAAAGAAGCTGCTGATTTCCTCAAAAACGAGTATGGAACCGGAGGTACCAGTCATGCACTGGCAGGTTCGGATCGCAGTTTTAAGGATTATGATGCGAAAGGAATTAAATTACGCAAGGGCAGCATTATGACACCGGATGCGGAAGTTCTTCTTTCATGGAATATCGTGGCAAAACGGATTGAAAAGCTGATGAAAGAGGATCGTTATCTTTTGGCAGAAGACAAGGTAAAGTATGCCCAGTATAAGCAGAAGCAGGAAGAAAAAGCATTGCAGCAGGCAAAGGAAGAACTGGGAACTGTGGCTGATGAAACAGAAATCGTTTCAGAAGAGATGGAGACTCTGTCAGAGGAAGATATTTCACCATTGGAAGAATCTGTTCCAGTCAGTGAGAATGATATTTTACAGGAAACAGAAAGTCAGTCTCCAATACAAAATCAGTTGGATATTTCAGCAGAAAACTATGTAATCTCCGACATGGAATTAGGTGTCGGCACAGCAAAAGAAAAGTTTCAGCGAAATGTGGAAGCCATTCGTACATTGGAAACGATTGAATCTGAGAAAAGACTGGCAACGAATGAGGAGCAGGAGGTTTTATTAAAGTATGTTGGCTGGGGCGGTCTTGCGGATGCTTTTGATGAAACCAAGAGTGCTTGGGCGAAGGAGTATGCAGAGCTGAAAACACTGTTGTCAGAGGAAGAGTATATTTCTGCAAGAGAAAGTACCCTGAATGCCCATTACACCAGTCCTGTGATTATTCAGGAGATTTACCGGACATTGCAAAGAATGGGATTTACAAAAGGAAATCTTTTAGAGCCTTCGATGGGAATCGGCAACTTCTTTGGTATGCTGCCGGAGACGATGCGGGAGAGCCATCTGTATGGTGTTGAGCTGGATAGCCTGACAGGACGAATAGCCAGACTGCTATATCCGAAAGCCAATATTACCGTGGATGGATATGAGAAAACAGCATTTCCAAATGATTTCTTCGATGCTGCTGTTGGCAATGTTCCATTTGGTCAGTACAAGGTGGCAGATAAGAAATACGATAAATACAACTTCCTGATCCATGATTACTTCTTCGGAAAAACTTTAGATCAGGTGCGTCCGGGCGGTGTGATTGCATTTATCACCAGTAAGGGAACGATGGATAAGGAAAATCCAAAGGTGCGAAAGTACATTGCACAGAGAGCAGAACTATTGGGAGCAGTCAGACTTCCCAATACCGCATTCAAAGCCAATGCCGGAACAGAAGTGACATCGGATATTCTTTTCTTACAGAAGCGTGACCGCATTGTAGACATAGAACCGGACTGGGTGCATCTTTCACAGGATGAGAATGGCATAGCAATGAACAGCTATTTTGTGGAACATCCGGAGATGGTTGTTGGCTCGATGGAAATGGTAAGCGGACCGTATGGAATAGAGAGTACCTGTGTGCCGGATGATTCACTTCCTTTCGAGGAGCAGTTACAAAAGAGTCTGTCTTTTATCGAGGGTTCTTATGAAGAAATCGAACTGGAAGAACTGAATGAGGAGATGACGGTAGAGGTTATCCCGGCAGTGCCGGAAGTGAAGAACTTTAGTTATGCGCTGATTGATGATCGGTTGTATTATCGGGAAAACTCTTTGATGCGTCCGGTAGAAGCATCCGAGGGAATGCTTGAGCGAATCAAGGGGATGGTTGCCATAAGGGACTGTACACGGGAGTTGATCCGGTTACAGTTAGAAGATTATCCGGATGAGCAGATCCATTCCCGTCAGAAACAGTTAAATGACCTGTATGATTCCTTTGCAAAAGATTATGGGAGGATTTATTCCAAAACCAATAAGCGTGCGTTTCATCAGGACAGCAGCTATTGTCTGCTCTGTTCACTGGAGAAACAGGACGAGGAAGGCAACTTTCTTGGAAAAGCGGATATGTTTACGAAGCGCACCATAAAGAAAGCAGAAGTTGTGACCAGTGTGGATACGGCAAGTGAAGCATTGGCGGTTTCATTGGCAGAAAAAGCAGCGATTGATTTTGAATATATGTCGGAACTGAGTGGAAAAGACGAAGATACGCTGATCGATGAGTTGACCGGCATTATCTTCAAAAATCCATTTAGTGAGGAATGGGAAACGGCGGATGCTTATTTAAGCGGAAATGTGCGAAACAAATTGGAAGTAGCTGAAACTTTTGCGAAGAATGAACCCATGTATGCGGTCAATGTGGAAGCCTTGAAACGGGTACAGCCAAGAGAACTGGATGCCAGTGAGATTGAAGTCCGGATTGGAGCAACATGGATTGAACCGAGATTTATCGAGGACTTTATGAGAGAAGTGTTTGAGACACCGGAGCATTTATTAAATCGTGATGTGATAAAGATCCAGTATTCCGATGTGACTGGGCAGTGGAATGTGAAAGGGAAAAATGCGGACTTTGGAAACGCACTTGTAAACATGACATATGGAACCAGCCGGAGAAATGCGTATCAGATTTTGGAAGACTCCCTGAATCTGAAGGATAGCCGTGTGTATGACACAGTGATCGAGGATGGCAAAGAGAAACGGGTTCTCAATAAAAAGGAGACAACGATTGCTGCACAGAAGCAGGATGCCATGAGGGAAGCCTTCCGGGACTGGGTATTTCGTGACATGGACAGGCGTAATGAACTTGTAAGTAAATACAATGTATTGTTTAATTCCACCAGACCACGAGAGTATGACGGTTCTCATTTGAAGTTTCCGGGCATGACACCGGATATTGAGTTAAAGGATTATCAAAAAAATGCCGTGGCTCATGTTTTGTATGGAAATAATACACTGCTTGCACACTGTGTCGGTGCCGGAAAAACATTTGAAATGGTTGCGGCTGCAATGGAAAGCAAGCGTCTGGGGTTATGTCAGAAAAGTTTGTTTGTCGTACCAAACCATCTGACGGAGCAGTGGGCCAGTGACTTTTTACGATTGTATCCGGGAGCCAATATTTTAGCGGCTACCAGGAAAGATTTTCAGCCGGCAAATCGTAAAAAGTTCTGCTCACGGATTGCTACCGGCGATTATGATGCGGTGATCATCGGGCATAGTCAGTTTGAAAAAATACCGCTATCTGCCGAACGGCAGACTGCCATTATTGAGCGGCAGATTGCTGAGATCACACAGTCGATTGAAGAAATCAAAGCGGAGCAGGGAGAACGCTATACCATTAAGCAGATGGAGAAAATGAGGAAAACCCTTCAGACACGATTGGACAAACTCAATGATACTTCTAGAAAAGATGATGTTGTGACCTTTGAACAGCTAGGAGTGGACAGGCTTTTTGTGGATGAAAGTCATTATTACAAAAATCTTTTTTTACATACAAAAATGCGTAATGTAGCGGGGATTGCTCAGTCGGAAGCACAGAAATCTTCCGATATGTTTGCCAAGTGTCAGTATCTGGACGAACTGACCGGCGGAAAGGGCATTACCTTTGCAACGGGAACCCCGATTTCTAACAGTATGACGGAATTATACACCAACATGCGTTACCTGCAGTATGATACGCTGCAGCGGATGGGACTGGGGCATTTTGATTCCTGGGCATCTTCCTTTGGAGAGACGCAGACAGCGATTGAGCTTGCGCCAGAGGGAACCGGATACCGTGCAAAAACGAGATTTGCCAAGTTTTACAATCTGCCAGAGTTAATCGCCCTGTTTAAGGAGTGTGCGGATATTCAAACACCGGATATGTTAAATCTACCCATTCCGAAAGCAGAGTATGAAAATGTGGTATTACAGCCGAGCGAACATCAAAAGGAGATGGTCGCATCGTTAGCGGAGCGGGCGGAGGCAGTCCGTGACCGGAGAGTGGAACCGCATGAAGATAACATGTTAAAGATTACAAATGATGGAAGGAAGCTGGCGCTGGATCAGAGATTGATCAATCCGTTACTGCCGGATGAAGAACATTCCAAAGTAAACGCTCTTGTGCAAAAGGCGTATGAAATATGGGACAGGACAAAGGCAGACAAATCCGCACAGCTTATCTTTTGTGACCTTTCGACACCGAAGATCGTTGGGAAAACGACCGCAGGTGTTGGAAATGATATGTTAGAAGCAGAAGTGTTTGATGATGTCTACCACGACATTAAGCGAAAGCTCATGAACCGGGGTGTACCGGAAGAAGAGATTGCCTTTATTCATGAAGCGAATACGGAGTTAAGAAAGACGGAGCTGTTTGGCAAGGTAAGAAGCGGACAGGTTCGTTTTTTGATTGGTTCCACGCAGAAGATGGGAGCCGGAACCAATGTGCAGGACCGTCTGGTTGCCTTGCATCATTTGGACGTACCATGGCGCCCGTCAGACATTGAACAGCAGGAGGGACGTATTCTCAGACAGGGTAACAGAAATGATACCGTGTCTATTTTTCGTTATGTGACAGAAGGCACATTCGACAGTTATTCGTGGCAGGTAATAGAAAACAAGCAGAAATTCATCAGCCAGATCATGACAAGTAAATCGCCGGTACGAAGCTGTGAGGATGTGGATGAAGCAGCACTTACTTATGCCGAGGTCAAAGCACTTGCTACCGGAAATCCTTATATCAAGGAAAAGATGGACCTGGATATTCAGGTATCCAGGCTGAAACTGATGAAAGCAAACCATACCAGTCAGATCTACCGGCTGGAGGATAACATTGCAAAGAATTATCCGAAGCAGATCGAAGCTCTGCAGGAGCGGATTCGGGGATTTCAGACAGATATGGAAACCGTGCGAAAGAATCTTCCGGCGGATAAGGACAACTTTTCCATGAAAGTGGGAAACCGTATTTTTACGGACAAAAAGGAAGCAGGAACAGCCATTCTTGCCATGTGCCAGGAGATGGATTCCCTGCAGCAGATGGTAGAGATCGGTGAGTATGCCGGCATGAGAATGAAAGTCACTTTTGATTCCTTTAACTGCAAGTTTGTGATGAGTCTGAAAGGAGAACTTAGTCACAACTTTGAACTTGGTTCGGATGCGTTTGGAAATATCACAAGACTTCACAATGTTTTAGATGGCATGGCTGGGGAACTTTCAGAAGCAGAGACAAAACTAGATAATGTCACACACCAGTTGGAGACGGCAAAGATGGAGGTGCAAAAGCCGTTTTCTGCGGAGGAAGAACTGAAGGAGAAGATGGAACGGTTAGCGGAGCTGGATTTCCTGTTAAATATGGATCAAAAAGGCGAGACACCGATACTTGAAAATGAACCGACGGTTACTCCTTTGGGCGAATGGCTGTTAGAACATCTTCTGCCGGAATTTATGGAAGAGTATGAAATGACAGAGGAACGGGCGAGAGAAGTGCTTTTAGATGCTTTGCCGGAAGAAGAAAGCGAAGTAGTCTGCTTTTCTTCGGAGCAGAATACAGAAAACTTTGACAGTGAGGAAATGCAAAAGCAGATGGCTGAATATATGGATGGTGATTTTTATGCCATACCTCTTTCTGATACGGAATATCTGATCGCTCCCAAAGTGGAACAGGACGCCGTGATTTATCTGCGTTCCATTTTAAGTCAGTTGGGAGATTCGGTGTTATCTTCGCCGGCAATGAAATCCCATGCTGCGTATGAGTATGATTCCGGAACAAACCGGATGAAGCCGTTTGACCATATGAGAATACTGAGAGGACTTTGTGCGGTAGGAGAGGAAAGGCATATCTACCATGCACGGTCACGAGAACCAACAGAAACAAGAACATCCCACTGGGCACAGGTACATTAAAGGAGCGTTTGGACATCATGTCCAGACAGAAAGAAAAGAGGTAAAACGAAATGAAAAGTTATAGCGAATTTATGGAGTATATCAAAGAAAATGTAACGGATTATCTGCCGGAACGGTTTGAAGAGGCGGAGATTAGTATTCAGCAAGTGGTGAAAAACAACGATGTTGTGTTAGATGGGTTGAGTATTCGCAATCCGGACAGTAATCTTTCACCTAATATTTATCTGAATCCATTGTACGAGCAGTATCAGAAGGGAAGAAATCTGGATGAACTCGTATCCAGTATTGCAGATACTTATATTGAAAATATCGCACCGCTTGAGGAGAGAGCAATTCAGATGCCGCTGGATGATATGTTCGACTATGAACAGGTAAAAGACAATATTTTTCCAAGACTTGTGAATCTGGAAAGGAACCAGCTTGGTTTGAAGGATGTCCCTTATACTAAGCTGGGGGACTTAGCAGTTACCTATCGTGTGAAAGTGTCAGGGGATTCTAATACACTGAGTTCTCTTGCCATTACAAATGCTTTGATGGAAAAGTATGGTGTCACGACAGAACAATTGCACGAACAGGCACTTGAAAATATGGAACGGCTGCTTCCGGCAGCATTTCACTCGCTTGACGATATTATGACAGATATCATGGCTGTGGAACTTTCAAAAAATGAAGGAATTTCTATGGAAGAAGCGAAAGATTATATCCGGGAAATGATTCCGCCTAATGCATCGCAGATGTATTGTTTGACAAATGAAACAAAGATAAACGGTGCTACCTGTATTATCAATGAAAATGTGCAGAAAATGGTAGCGGATAAGGTGGGCGGTGATTATTTTGTAATTCCTTCTTCGGTGCATGAAGTCCTGATTCTGCCTAAGAGTAGTGATATGAGTCCGCAAGAACTTGAAAGTATCGTGAAAAGCGTTAATGCGGCTTATGTATCTCCCAATGAGTTTTTATCGGATCATGTTTATCAGTACGATGCGAAGGAACATAAACTCAGTTTTTGTACACAAGAGAAGGAACTGAAACAGAACCAGCCGCCAAAAGTGAATGTGCAGCAGGAACACAGCCATGAGCCAATCAAGCATAGTGGCAAAAGCCATTAGTCGGGAGGACAGCATATGAGGGAGAAAAAGATTGAAATTCATTCTTTGGAAGAATTGAAACAACTGATTGAGCAAAAAGATGAGGAAACAATGCTTGTGATAACCGTGGAGGTGGTTTCAAATGAGTCATGAATTAAAACAGGTGGATGTTCGGTTAAAACTGACCAACAAAGAGAGTATGTTCAGCAGAGAAACGATTGATACGCCGGAGAAAGCCGTTTCTGTTTTGGCACCGGTATTAGCGGAACTTGACCGGGAGGAAGTCTGTGTTGTCAATCTGGATGGAAAAGGACATCCCATCAATTTCAGTGTAGTCAGCATTGGAAGTGTCAATTCTTCTTTGATAACCGGAAGAGAATTATACAAATCTGCTATTTTGTCGAATGCGGCAGCTATCATTATGATTCACAATCACCCATCATCGGATCTTCAAATGAGCAGACTGGATCTTGATGTAACAGAAAAAATGATGTATGCCGGCGCTTTGCTGGATATAGATTTTTATGACCATGTACTTGTGGCGGGAAACACAGGAGAAATGTTTAGTATGCGTGAGCATGTGCCGGAGTTGTTTGAGCTGAGCCAGTATCCTTCTTTGATTTCTCACGGGGCAGACGGTGTGAAAGAAGAACATTCGTATCAAGCAATGTCGTTTGTTCCTGTTACTTATGAAATCCTGCAGATTAAGGAAGGCAGCAATGGAGAAGCCTACCGTTTTTTGAAAATGAGTCATGTGCAGGCAAGTGGAATGCAGGTAAACGCAGATGATTATGAATCAAAGTACAAAGAAGCATGGAAACCGGGAGAGACTTTGGAAACAATCTATGAACGCTTTAATATCCACCGCCCGGAGGATTTTACCGGGCATTCCTTATCGGTAAGTGACGTGGTTGTTTTGGAATCCGAGAGTGAGAAAAAAGCATTCTATGTGGATTCCTTTGGCTTTTCTGAATTGAAAGACTTCTTTGTGGAAAGGTTTGAACGGACGGAACAACAGAAGAAAATGATTGCCGGTTTCCGAGAGAAAACAGAAACGTATTTTCGTCCGGTAGAAGGCATGACAGCAATAGAAGTTGAAGATGTGGTATATAATTATCTGATGGATACGATAAGACAACAGGATCTGTTGATACAGATTGGCGAGGTTGTGGTTTGTGGAAGTCGATGCCGGGGAACAGAAAAAACTACTTCAGACATCGATATCGTGGTTGAGTACAAGGGAGACATTCGGGAAGATGATTTATTTAATCTGTTCCATGATGATGAATTTCTCCTAGGAAATCATAAGGTGGATATCAATCCAATCAAAGACGACAAGTCTGGAAATATCGCAGATTTTTTACGGCAAGCCGCGATTTACATGGAAAGTGAGATGGTGTTTTCTATTGGAAACCGGTATATCTATATCCAGGATGCAACGGAAGGGTATGACTATACCATTTATGGATTGGATATGAAAGAGATTGATGGTGGCGTATATGATGATTCGGACATATCCATCTATGAGGCACTGGATGAAATCATAGCAGATCTGCGAGAATATCCGGACGGTAACATTGTGAAGGGAAACATCAAAGAGGATTCACCACTGGTTCCGGTCAACTTAGACGAATTTGAAGAAGCAGTAGAGCATAGCCGGTACGTTCCACCAAAGATTACCTATACCGTTTCTGAGTGCGGTGAGTTTCATTCCATGGGAAGATACCGAGATAATATAGAAAACGTCAATGAGGCAATCGCTCTTTGGAATGAGTATAAGAAAGGAACTCTTAATGGCGTTCCGAGCATTGGCATTTTGGTACATACACCCGGACAAACAGAACTGGAAGATGTGCAAGTGGATCTGGTGTCCGGCAAGACAATGGATTTGGATATGATACGGTATTATCCAGAAATCAATACTGAAGAGACTGCTATTCAAAAGATTTGTGAGTTGGTTGAAAATCTCCATGATGTAGAGGTAATCGGCAAAGTGCCGGAGAATGTGTCAGCAGAACTGATTCTTTGTGAATTTGATCCAGAGCAGGAGATATATAATGAGGAAGAACGAAGTTTGATTAAGGAGTATGCTTCGCAGGTGAAGGATATGCAGAAAACCAAAGGATTAGCAATGTGTATTTGCTATCAGGAGAAGTTTGGAAACCAGGATGTTGCTCTTGCCATGATTACGGCAAGGGAGGAGATAGAAGAGGTGAAGACGGAAAAGGTGAAGTTTGTAAAAAAATGTTAATAATTTTACCCTTTCTTTATAAAACGAGTGGAGGTATAATGAAAGAAGTAATAAATAAGATAATTAGGATTGGAGAACAAACAATAATTTTGTTGAAAGAAAATAGTATTAAGCAAAATTATATGTGTTAAACTTATTGTTATGAAATTAGATGAACAGCTTTTTAGAAATTATAATGAACTTCATGCTATGATTAAGCAATGTTATCGTAATGTTGCAATTCTTGAGGCATATAAAATAATACAGAAGGAAAAGCAAGATATTTATGCTTCGACGCAAGATATTAGTAATCATTTTATTATTCTGATGCAAAAAGATTTAGTATTAACGTTATGGAAAATATATTATGATAGTGATTCTAAAGCAAATACTATTCGTAAATTTCGTAATAGTGTTAATGATATTTTACGAAAATGTAATTGTTGCGATAAGCAGGTGAAGAAAGAAAAAGGCAATAGAAAAGTTGAAGAAATAGTAAAAATGATGAGAAGACAATTCTTGGCTCATACTGATATGACAAGAGGTGATAATAGACTTGAAGTATCTGATATGTGTGAATTGTTGGATGTTATGTGCAAAGAATTTAATTGTGTTTGTGAAGCTATTGATGATGATCAGGTGGTTGGTATATCAGAAATTGAAATAGGACTTCAAGAATATAGTTGTCAAATGCAGTTATTATTGTTATATATTCAAAAACAAGATTCGTGATATGAAAATAAAATAAGTTTTTTATTTAATGAATGATAACAATATATTTAGAAAAGGAATTACTTCGGTAGTTCTTTTTTTTCTTACTTAAAACAAGAACAGGAGGTTAAAACAAATGCTAAAAATATTTAGAAAGGACTCGCTGACTCCACAGACGGAACGCATTTACAAGGTGCCGTTGTGTATTCAGGATACGATACCAATCTATCGAATTTCGGAAAATGGTATCTTTGAGTTGGAGAGTCCGACAAACAAAGACGGAGGGAAAAAGAAAATTCATCAGTTTGACAGGATGTATCTGTTTGATGATATTAACTTTTCCACACAGGATGAGGAAGAAAAAGAAGAAACCGGCAAGCGGTTTGAAACGCTGCTTCGGTCAATGAATGTCAGTTACAAAGTGATTGTATCCAATCATTATGCTGACAATGGAAGGCTGCGGGAAGAAATTCTGCAGAAGGCAGTAAGCAAAGAAATGGAGCCTTTGGCGAAAGAATACCACAAGCTGATTGAAAAGCGGTTACAGGAAGGGCGGGGAGGACTTTTACAATCCAAGTATTTCATTGTCAGCTGCAGAAAGCCGGATTATGAAAGTGCTAAGAATTACTTTAACACCATAGAATTTTCCATACAGCAGTTATTTCACCGATTGGGGAGCTGCCTGATACCATTAGATGCCACGGAACGCTTGCGAGCATTACATAGTTATTATCGCATGGGTGACGAGGCATCTTTTTCTTTTAACTGGAACGAATATCTGCATCTGAAACGGGACTGGAGAAATGACATTATCAATACTTCTTTGCGGGAGCATCCGGAATATTTGGAAATGGAGGGTGGAAGCTGTGCCTGTGTGATGTTTATCAGAAAATATCCGAACGGTTTGACGGATCAATTCTTAAATGAACTGACAAACATGGACTTCCCGATCATTTACTCGATGGATGTGGAGCCGCTTGACAATGATGTGGCATATCAGATGGTGATGAAAAAGTATATGTCCAATGAGCGAAGTATTAACCGTGAGCAGGAGTTGAAAAACGAAAATGGAGATTATTCTACCAACATCAATTATGAGAGGAGAAAGCAGCAAAGAGACACCGAGGAGATGCTTGACCGTATTTCTTCATTTGATGAACGGCTTCTTTATGTGGGGATCACCATTGTGGTAAAAGCTGCTTCAATGGAAGAACTGGAGGAACGGACAGAAAAGGTGCGTATCATTGGAAAAACACACAACATGGATATTGTTCCACATTCCTATCGACAGCTGGATGCCTTAAATACATCATTGCCGACGGGAGCAAGATTTGTTGATACAATGCGGACAATTACCTCTGAGGAACTTTCCATTTTCATTCCGTTTAATGTGCAGGAGATTCATGATGATTTGGGATACTGCTATGGCTTTAATAAGGTATCCAAAAATCTGATCATAGGAAACCGTAAATTATTAAAGAATGGAAACGGGATGGTGTTTGGTGTCCCGGGTTCAGGAAAGTCCTATAATGAGAAATCAGAGATGGGGCAGGTGTTATGCTTCTCAAAGGATGACATTATCGTGGTAGATCCAATGGGAGAATACAAAGACATTGCTGCGGCGTGGGGCGGTCAGTATATCAATCTGACACAGTCTGCGGAAAATGTCTTTTATGTTAATCCGTTTCATGTACCGGATGTTGTGCCGGACATTGACCGCTTTGTGGCAGAAAAAGCAGAGTTTGCTTATGCGATCTGTGAGCAGGCATTGAAACCGGTGCCGCTTACTAGCAGACATATCGCTGTGATTGATAAGGCAGTCAGCCATATGTATGAGGAGCATTTTAAGAAGCGAAAAGATAAAAGACGGACACGAAACCGTCCGGAATCTCCGACAATTCCAGTGATGAGAGATTATATTCTTGAGCATTACGATGGAAATGAGGCAGCACAGGAGATCGTAGACCAGTTGGAAGTATTTGCAGATGGTACGCTTGACATTTTTGCCAGAGAGCAGTCCATATCTGATGAGAACCGATTTACCGTGTATGGATTTTCAGAACTGGGAAAACGAATGCGGGCAATGGCAATGCTTGTGATGATTGAAAGTATCACGGCTAAGATCAAATATAATCAGTCAGATGGGGTTGCTACATGGGTTTATGTGGATGAGATGCACGAACTTTGGGGAGAAGAATATAGTTTACATGCACTGGAGAAGATGTGGCGTGAGGTCCGTAAGCGTGGTGGTATCTGTACCGGGATGAGCCAGAATTTGATTGATGCACAGAGAAACCGTTCTACCAAAACAATGGTTTCCAACTCTGAATTTATGCTTTTGCTGGATCAGGGAACAATGGATAAGGAAGCAGTAGAAGATTTGTTTGATATTTCTTCCGAGCAGCTTGCCTGTGTGAATGGAGCAGAGCCGGGAATGGGACTTATCCGGTTTGGCGATAAGATTGTTCCGTTTGATAATACAATGGAAAAAGACAGTAGTCTTTATCAGTTATTTAATACCAATTTTCATGAGATGGTCAATAAAAAAATATCAGGCAAATAGGGGAAAATAAGGGCAAATGAATTGACGAAAATCGTTGAATTATGGCGGAAAAAATGATATATTAGTTGCATGGCGTAAGCCATAGGAAAGTACCCATGACAGGGCGCTAAGCGTCCGGTGGACGCTTGTTTGGCGCCGACCGTAGCGGAGCGAAGAGGTAGCCTCCCAACACCGAATGACCGGCTTGCCGGAATACATAGGAAGGGAGGTGGCGCAGATGACAGCTTTTGAAATCCTTTCGATTTTCATCGGCATATTAACATTGTTATGTGCCTTTGGTAGTCTTGTTATAGCGTTGCTTGCCTTTCTCAATAAGAGAAACAAGCGAAAATAAAAATGCCTATCCTGTCTGCCAACAGGATAGGCGGTGTCCGTAAGGACATCTAAATTTCCCTGGGAGCATCCACTTTGGAGTGGGTACTTTCCTTTTCTAATATCAATATATCATATTTCCCCAAAACATTCAACAGAAAAATCAAAAGCATACATACAGCCCACTGAATATAATTGGAGGTGGCAGCGAATGGATCATCTTGATAAAGAGGTCATTGAATCATTAAGTGAGCCGGCGAAGCGTGTGTTCAAAAGTCTGGATTATCGTTCCAAACAGCGAATGTTAAAGAAAGCCAGAGAAATGGCTAAGACAGAAAAAATGAAACGGCGGAAAAAGAGTCGGTTTAAGAAAAAAGGCATTGAAAAATGGAATAAAGACAAAAAGCAGAAGAAGGGCAGTTCATCCAAAAGTGAGCGTGTCCTTTTTTCTATTCATGAAACAAAGGAGCTTATGGTGCAGTCCATGCATCTGATGCTGCTTGGAAGCAGTGTGGCAGATGCTTCTTATGAAGAAAGAAATATGGAGCATACAGAAGACGCACCTATCAGGCTTTCTAAAGAAGCTGCCAGAAAAGGCGCATATAGAGCAGTGGGCGGTATGAAAACGCTCGTGCATAAAAACTTGCAAAGCAGGGAAAAAAGAAAGGCTGCAAGAAAGTCAACGGAGAAATCGGCACAGGCTGTTCAATCGGGAGCAAAAGCAGGAGCACAGGCAGGAAAATCTTTGGTAAAGACAATACAAAGTGTTGTTCAGGCAGTAGCGGCAAATCCGGCTGTATGGATAGCACTTCTTTTGATTATTCTTATGGCAGCTATCGTGGGAGCAATCGGAGCAGTGGTTGGCTCCGGCGGTGCTGCCAATGAATCACAGGATGGAACCTATCAGGCACAGGTATCTGAAAAGACAGAAAGTTTCCGTGAACTTGTCTCAGAATACTGTGAAAAATATGGAATTGATGATTATGTGGATCTGTGTCTTGCCGTGATCGAACAGGAAAGTGGCGGAACGGAACCGGATGTCATGCAGACGGCACAATCCTATTACAATGTGAATCCACCGATTGACAGTGCAGAAGAAAGTATTGACTGCGGAACGCATGAATTGTCAGACTGCCTGACAAAAGCGAAGTGTCAAAGTCCGAATGACATAAAAGGAATTTCCCTTGCCCTGCAGGGATACAACTTTGGAAATGGTTACGTAGACTGGGCATTAAAAAATTATGGCTGTTATACCAAAGAAAATGCCGGGATCTTTTCAGCAAAGATGTGTGCGGAACTTGGTTACAGTTCATATGGTGATACTGAATATGTACCTCATGTACTTCGTTACTATGTGATGAATGAAGAAACCGGTGTATCCAATGAATCCGCCAAAAAGATTTTAGAAGAATTGAAGAAAAATAATACAGCGCCGGCGGAGGCTTGGGAGGTGATTGAAAAAGGTGCTTCTTTAATCGGGACGGTGAAATACAGCATGGAGAAACGGCAGTCGGATGGACGGGACAAACCGGAGTTTCTGGACTGCTCTGCTTTTTCCGCATGGGCATTTCATAAAGCAGGAGTGACTAGTGTGCCATATGGTTCTACGACAGCAACTTTTATCGGTTCAAAAAAGTTTCAGGATATATCTGCTGACCAGTTACAGCCGGGAGATATTGGACTGAAAAGTAAGACAGGTGGAACCGGTGGAGCAAATCATGTCGGGATCTATTGTGGGAAAATGAAGGATGGCAGAGTGGTTTGGCTTCATTGTACCAGTTCCAGCGGTTCTTCCCTGACTGGAAATACAGAGGGACCGATGTTTGGTGTTTATACGAATTTTACTTATTTCAGACGGTTAAAGAAATGGGACAAAAAGTAATGTTTAGACATTATGTCCAGACGGTTAAAGAGATAGGACAAAAAGTAGCGTTTGGACATTATGTCCAAACAGGAGAGAAAGCGAGGAAATCATGTTAAGAAACATACGAAGATTTTATTGGAAGCAAAGAGACAGGGGACAGGGAAGAAAGACTGTTATGGCAGTGTTGGTATTTTTTATGTTCGTTGCCATTATTGTGGCAGCTATCATAAAAAGTATGATGGGAGGTCATCATGCAGGATTGGAAACGGTTCATAAAACCAATGCGGCAACCGGTGCAGCGGTCGTTACAGAAACAGCATCGGGGGCATCTGTGACTGCGACAGAGAATGCTCCGGATCGTGAACTGCCGCAAGAAACCAAAGAAGCGATTTCTGTGGATACCACAAATCTTAATACCTTTTTAGGATTTATGTCGGACGCAGCTTATGAAGATTTGAAAAATCAGTTGATTCAGATTTGTCAGGACAGGAAATGCAGATCCGTCAAAAAACTGACCTATCAGCAGACGAAGGCATTTGATGTTACCAGTTTTGTTCTTTTGTCAGATGGCAGTGTCTATCAGTGCAATTACAATCTGAAAAGCTGTCAGATGTCACTTTCAGAAACATCATACGATGAAGCGGCAGTCAATCAGATGAAGGAAAAGGAATTGCAGGAAGAACAGGCTAAGCTGGAACAGCAGCAAAAGGCAGAAAGGGAAAAACTAGCAAAAAAGAAGGCGGTTCATAAAAAGAAGAAAGCGAAAACGAAATCACATAAGGCAAAAAAAGCTAAGAAAAAGTTGTCAAAAGTCAGTTCCGGACGAAAGTATAAAAAATAACGCTATTACTACCTGCTTATGGGGTATAAGGGGTGCAAGACATCCTGTGGATGTCTGTTATGCACGGACCGAAGCGGAGCGGAGACGAGTCCCCTTACAAGATATGTGCATGGATGTGTCCACATCATGCGTATCTTGCAGGGCTCGAATGAAGAGATAAAAAGCACATTTTATGTGCCAAAAATGAACATCAAAAAAGCAGTAAAAATGGTATGTTTGGACATAATGTCCAGACGGGCTCAAATGGAAAAGGACATGGTTAGCGTTTAGACATAATGTCCAGACGGAATCAGATTAAAAGAGACATAGACAGCGTTTGGACAAAATGTCCAGACAGAAGCCTGCAAATAAAAAGTCAAGGCTAAATTGAAGAACATTGAAAATTTTATACAGGTTGAAAATTAGGTATCAAAATAAGACCACC
>OGOY01001666.1_pt1 | contig 22695 bp, 20 predicted proteins | sample 1552811 | NCBI WGS metagenome assembly OGOY01 (sample SAMEA2580132, study PRJEB22360) | human gut metagenome | biome: human gut; feature: human-associated habitat; material: faeces | place: Denmark | collected 2008/2010 | reverse complement strand
AGACACCAGATGGACACCGTTCTTTTCCAGCTGGTACTTGTAGTTCACGGCATCGAACCGATTCCGGGCAAAGCGGTCCAGCTTCCAGACCAGAACTACGTCGAAGATTTTCTTTCCGCTGTCCTTGATCATCCGCTGAAAGTCTGGGCGGTCATCCGTTTTGGCAGAGTAGGCACGGTCAATGTAGGTGCCGACCACGGTGATGCCGTTCTTCTCGGCGTAGTCCTTGCAGTCGCGCAGCTGTCCCTCAATGGACGCTTCTCGCTGGCTGTCGGATGAATAGCGGGCGTAGATTACGGCGGTCATGGTTGCACCTCCTTGGCAGCGTGTTCGGGTTGCCTTTATAGTATCGGGTCAAGCGCAGCTTGTCAACAATCTGCGAGCAGATTGAAATGTGAAAATTGCGAAACGCAGCGAAAAAGGTGAGAGCAAGAATCGTCCCGTGGCCACAAATTTTCAATTCTTGAAAATTCTTGCCCCTTTGGGACAGCTTCTTGTTGGGGCGTGCCTGCCCCAAACCCTGCTAGGAACGAGTACAGCAAACTGGAATTGTTACGCGCGCTCTTTGAAGGAAAGTGAATCGATTTGGAGATGGATTTTCTGATGTCGTGAGATAGAAAGTTCAAGGATATATTGGGCAATGCTACCATCATCTTTTGTACATTGGAACACCATTTCTCCCTCTCCGTCATTCAAAGCAATGATGTGAAACTCTGAAATATTTTCCGTAATAGTATGAAAATCGCTTACGAAAGTCTCTGGTTCCGATATAATCGACCATTCTTTGCTGTTATTATTAAGTTCCAGCCGTATGGAACTTCCATCAACGACCGTGGCCGACCAATTATCTCCATCAGCAACAAATGACGTTGGCTTATATGGCCTGTTCCTGTTTAAGATAAGTGCGGCTACGACAACTACAACGACCAATACAAGAGCTAAAATGGTGAATTGTTTCTTTTTCATGGCAATTACTCCTTTACAGCTTCTTATTTGTTGAACTAAGCCGAGTATACCATACTCTCCAATGAAAGAACACCCCGATATAGTGAAATTTCGCCATTTTTCTGCGTACGTGCGTACACGCTCCGCAGGGATTCCAAAGGGGCTATGCCCCTTGGCACACAGACTTTGGAACAAAGTCTAGTGTGTTACACCTTGTCAGAGGTGTACAGGCTCCCGGTACGCACGTACGCAGCGACTACCCCCAAACGCGCCATATAGGGGGACGACCAAGTTCGCACAAAGCGAACTTGATTCCGCAAAGCAAAAGGCAGGATACCACTATCATAGTGATACCCTGCCTTTGCTCGTTTACCGTTCCGAGTAGTCCTTCCGCAGAACCTCCGATAAACAAAAAACGTACCCGAACCCTTTTTCGTAAAGAATCGGGTTCGAGTACGAACTGTATGGTGGAGCATCAGGGAGTCGAACCCTGGCACCGGTCTCCCGGCCTATCGCATTTCGAGTCTTTGAAATTGTTGGATGAAGCTGGTCACTCGCGGCTGTCATTGGCAGCTGAGGGCATTCTTGTAACCTCCAAAAAGGCACGTCACACCGCAATTTGCAGGCAAAAATCAGCCACTTTTTGCGAAATGACGTTAGAAAAAGCCTTTTTCACACAGGCCGTCAGCAGCTGCATTTCAGGTGTAGTTGTGTTAGATGTCCGTTAGAAATATGCAGTGCTGCCGTTGCTGTGCCAGCTCACAGCAGGCTTTCCTGTCTGAACGCAGCGTTTCCCGAAAGCCGGGAGATGCTGCGTTTTCTCTTGCCCGCATTGGGCTGAAAGGGAAGCCGCCATGTCAACATTCCGCGTCAATAAAAACGTCAACTACACCGTTATGAGCAACCACCACCTGCAGGATAAGAGGCTGTCCCTGAAAGCCAAGGGACTGCTGTCCTATATGCTCTCCCTGCCGGACGATTGGGATTACAGCCTGAAGGGACTGACCGTTGGTTGCAAAGATGGTCTGGACAGTGTACGCACCGCTGTTCTGGAACTGGAAGAACGCGGCTACGTCCGCCGTCAGAAAGTCCGCAATGCCAAAGGGCAGATCATCGACTACGATTATCAGGTTTATGAATCGCCTGTTGAGGACGCTCCTGCCGTTCCCGGCAAGGAAGGCGGGCCATCGAACCCGTCCGCAACCAAAAGCCCGAAAAGCCGCATGAAACCTTGTTCTTCACCATTTTTGGATTTTCCAAATTTGGCTGAGCCCAATTTGGAAAAGGCAACGCAACAAAATACTAATAAACAAAATACTAAAAGACAAAGTACTAATCTATCAGGGCAGACAGACGAATCCGCAGATTTTGACCAGATGGAAACACAGGTGCGGGAGGAATTTCGGGAACGGCTGGAGATCGACGCACTTGCCCAGCGATACGATCCCGACAAGCTGGAGGAGTTGCTGGACAACATTGTGGAGATGTACTGCTGTCCACGACAGACCCAGTACATCGGCAAACAGCCGCAGACCACCAAGGCCATCCGGCTGCGGCTGGACAAGCTGACCAGCCAGCACATTGAGTACATCTTCGATGTGATGTCCAACACCACCCAGCCCATCAAGAACATCATGGCCTATCTGCGCACCACCATCCTGAACGCACCCACCACGATGGAGCACTACTATCAGGCGCAGGGCAACTGGCTGACCGCACAGAATCAGAAGAAGTAAGCGCTGTTTTCCACAAAGAACGCAACACCTGTTGAAAATGCAAAGGAGAATTTCCATGAAGAACACGAACGCCGTCCGCACCGAGATCCATTACGCACAGGTTGGGGAGTATCAGCTGCCCCTGCTCACCCTGCCGCAGACCGATGATACCGAACCGCTGGGCAAGTATGGCCGGATGCGGCTGGCCTATCTCAAAAATCAGCGCCCCGTGCTGTACAACCAGATGCTGCTGAACGGTACGCTCTGGCCACATTTGCAGGATGTCCAGAAAACGGCCTACGAGTGGCTGGAACGCACAATGACGGCTCTGTTAGACAAGTAACCCCGCGCCGGACAAAGAGCGTGCACAGCTTCTCTGGGTGGCGCACATGAACGGGCTGAAAGCGCAGGCTGAAGAGGTAGTGGTGAGGGAAGTCGTGTATGCAGAATGATCCCTGATAGCATCCGAATGGTATCAAAAGCCGATATTTTAGATTTTATTCTTGATTTTTGCGGAATATTTGCAAATTTCAAAATCAAAATTTGACTTTTCGCCCAGAATAGAGTACACTGGATTCAGAAAATCATCTGGGAGGAATCGCGATGCTGCTTCAATTTTCAGTCACCAACCACCGCTCCATCAAGGACACGGCTATTATCAGCTTGAAAGCATCTACGGATAAAAGTCTGTCTGATTGCCTGATTTCGCCGGACGAGAAGAAACAGCTTGTACCTGTGCTGGCACTGTACGGCGCAAATGCAGCCGGGAAGAGCAATGTTCTCCATGCTCTCCTGCTCATGCGGGAAATGATCTGTGGCCGATATGCCAAGCTGCTGAAAGGCGAGTCCCTTCCGCAGGAGCCGTTTGCTTTCACTGACCAGCCCACACAGCCGACCAGCTTTGAAGCCATCTATTTTTATGGCGGCATCAAGTATGCCTATGGGTTCTCGTTTGACAAGTCCAAAGTCCTGACCGAATATCTCTATCACTGGCCCAGCGGCCGGGAGGCTATGGTTTTTTCCAGAGAAGGCAATGGTTATCAGTTCCGCGAGAATGTTCAGGAACAGCTTACCCTTGCCGGACGGACCGCAGAAAACCGGCTTTACCTGTCCAGCTCCAACGAATGGAACTGTCCCCAGACTGAGAAGGCCTATCTGTGGTTCTTTGAAAAGCTGACAGGCTTTATGGGAACCGAAATGCGGCTGGATGCTACATTATCTGCCATTCGGCAGGGCGGCTCTGAAAAGAGCCGTATCCTGCATGAAATGCTGTATGCAGACCTCGGTATCAAGGACATCCGCATTACAGGCTCCAAGGAAGAGCCTATCATCTCCGCACTGCACACCCTCGATGCCGAAGATGGCACTTCTAAGGGTTTCTGGCTCCCGTTGGGTCAGGAATCCGTTGGAACACAGCGTTTCTTCTCTCGCATCGGTATGTGGCTTGCGGCACTAGAAGCAGGCTCTGTTTTGGTAGTAGACGAGATCGAATCCAGTATGCACCCGCTGCTGACAAGGCATCTGATCGAGATGGTGCAGGATGCCGCTATCAATACAAACCATGCACAACTCATCTTCACCACGCACGATACCGGACTTCTCGACCTGACGTTGCTGCGACGCGATCAGATCTGGTTTGCAGAGAAGAACGAAAAGACCATGCAGACCGATATTTACGCCCTGACCGAGTTTTCTCCCCGGAAAGGTGAGAACATCTCCAAGGGCTATCTGCAAGGCCGGTATGGGGCGATTCCATTCATTGGAGGGAATGCAGTATGGGCAGAATAAAAGAACTCAGCCGCAAACCTGCCCGAACCAGAAAGCGAAATCCTGTCGTATACCTCATCTGCGAAAGCAGCGAAACGGAGATTCGTTATTTTAAGCGTTTCCGCAGTCGAGGATGCAATATTGATGTTACTACAAAGCCTACGAACGTGTTGAAAAGAATGCTCTTATCTCCGGATACACGGATGTAACGTCGTTCCTGTCCTACTTCTGCAACGAGATCTATAACCGTCTGCAAGTGGATGCAGCACCGCCGCAAGCTGATCTTCAGGTGTACCAGACCGCTCTTGCAGAAGGAAAGATCACCGAGAAAGAACGGCTGCTTTGGGAATATGTTCTGTCTGCCTACGGCACGGAGGAGTTCACCACCAAGCAGCTGGAAAAAGACTTCCGCAATGCTGCCTATGCCACGATCCGGACGTTTGTGATGAAGTTCCACGAAATGGGATTGCTGGCAGCAAGGAAAGCCGGAAACCGAGTGTTTTATAAAGTCAAGTAAGAAAAAGCCAAGTTTTTACGCGTCAGCAGCACGTCAAAATCTTGACTTTTGTCTTATCATCGCTATTTTCAAGAACTTGTTGTCAGCCGAGATTCAAACTTCTCAAACTAAATCTCAAACTAAATCTCAAACTTCTCAAACTAAACTCCATACAGCATACCGCCTGCTTCCAGTAGGTTTTACCAAACCTTCTTTTTTCATTTTTTGGAGGATATTAGATAACTTTCTGGATTTTTGTTCTGTGCTCAAATGTCCTGGCAATGCACCCACATCCAAAACTTCCAATAATTCGTGCTGTGTGGTTGGGGCATTTTTCAAAGCCTCCAAGATTAATTGTCTACAGATATTTTCATCCAACCCTTTGTTATGAACATATTCCGCCTTTTTCCCAACCATACTTGCAACTTTAAAGGATACATATATATTGGGATATCTTCCCTCAACAAGTTCTCTCTTTTTTAATCGTACGGCTTGTTCTTTTGTGATTTGAACGTGCTTTTGAATTTTATCCAGTAAAAAAACTGTTTCCAAATCAAGGCTTTCATTGTTCTTGTATAAAAGTTGTGTGTATTTTTCATCCAATATTTTGCCGTAAACAGTAACAGCAACTTGATTCACATTGGATAAATTATAATCCGGCAAAGGGAAAAATTTTTCTTTTTGAATTCGATACACCTTTTTTATGCCACTAGTAGCAGTATCAATCATATGAAACTTAACCATTGCATCAGCTAAAAGTTGGTTACGATAAAAAGGTGGATTGTATGTTGGCTGTAGCACAGCTTCAACTGTTTGTGGAAGAAATGACCCGGGATTTGTAATCACAATGCTGTCTTCACATTCATTCACATAAATTCGCTCGCCTGATTGATAATAGGAATGTGCAATACAGTTGTTTAAAAGTTCTCGAAGCATCCATGTGTCATACTGTTCCGTTTCCATCGGGAACAAACTTTGTTGATTTGGCATATATCTATACGTCAAATTTCTAATTCTAGAAAAGACTCTGTCCGTAACTGTAATAAATGGAATTCCGAACAGTTCATAATCTTTTATATCTCCATTTGCAGCTATTAATCGCCACATCATATGCGGAGCTCGTTCAAATAAAACATCTCGATCTTCTTTACCCAATAAAAGCATTGCTGCATTGGTTATTTGACCATTTATAATTAGTTTTATCTTTGACAGGAAGTCAAAATCGGACAGTGAATCTATTTCCTCATTGATGTGAGGACGGTTCATTTTTTCTTTATATTTTATTCTTGCAAAATTGATTGCCTGTGGATCCAAATCATTGATTGTCGCACCTACCAAAATTTGACGAGACCAATCTCTCCGTTCTTGATGGCGAATTATATCAATTTTATATTGTTGAAGTGGAATCAAACTTTCGCCGCTGCGCGCATAATATCGTGTTTTCCATTCTGTTGGTATACCAGCAACAGCTGCCGGTATTTTAAACATCAGCACTCGACATTTTTTCCCTTGATATATCGGTTCCAGCTCAATAATGTCCAAAAAAGACATTGCGTCTGTTGTGGATTTTGAAATTTCATACTTGAACTTTTCAAGGAGAGAAGGATCACCTTTTTTAAAAGATGTTCCAACAGGATGCTTCGTGTGTTCCTCGCTGACGCCTAACACAAACCATCCGTATTGTTGGTTTTTCAGATTGGCTTCATTACTGATTGCAGAAAAGTACTGTCCTATTTTGTCTTCCGAATATCCTCCCTTTGCTTCTTTGAATTCTACAATTTCTGTTTCCCAGCGTTCCATCAAGACATTTAAAAGTTCATAATATTCTGCCCGTTGGAAACTCTCATCGTAATCAAAAATAGCCATAAAATCTCCCAAATTTCAAATAAAGCCCTGCATTGGTGCAATTTTATCTTTTCAACTTGTTCAAAACTTCTTCCATACTCATTCCATCGTCCAAAAGCTGCTGAATCGCCTTGTCGATTTCTTCTTTCTGGGCTTTCCTCAACGCTTCAGCATCCTGTCGGGACTTTTTCCGTTCCAATGCTGCAATCTCCTTGTCAAGTGCTTTCAGTGCAGTCTTCTTCTCTTTGAGCTGCACCTTCAGCCCATCAACATCGGCCTCCAGTGCTGTAATATCTGCTTCCAAGGTGTTTTTCTCTGAGATTTTTTTCTCCAGTTCAGCTGCATAATCAATGATGACCACCGGAGTTTTCGCTTTATTCTTGCTTCCTTTGGGTCTTGGCATAATGACTGTCCTCCTTATCAGCTGTCTTTTCTGTGACGCATTTCCAAACTTATTTTGAGAATGCTTTCCAATTCTTCCAATGTTTTATCACGTTTTTCCGGACGCAGTTGGCATTCCCAGACAACTATCACATTCCAGCCTGCATCTTCAAGTTGCTTTTTCTTCCGGGCATCCCGTTCAATATTGGTTTTTATCTTATTATGCCAGAATTCCGCATTGTTTTTGGGCCAGATAAAATATCTGCACCCATCATGCCCATGCCAGAAACATCCATTCACGAATATAACCGTTCTGTACTTCGGTAACACAACATCCGGGCTTCCCGGAAGTTTTTTGTCATTTTTCCGGTAACGGAATCCCTTTGAAAATAAATATTTCCTTACAATCTCTTCCGGCTTCGTGTCCTTGCCATGTATGCAGGACATATTATAGCTCCGGACAGCCTTACTGTGAACATCCATCGTCTTTATCCATCAGCTTATCAATCTGGAGAATCTGCCAGAAAACGCCTTCCAGCAATTTCACAGGAATGCTGTTTCCTGCCATCCGGATTATCTTATCTCTTGAAAATAATTGGTCACCTTTATGGAATGCGACATTATTGTTTTTCAATTTCCAATAATCCGTATCCTTGAATCCCATAAACAGCATACATTCACGGGGAGTCAGGTATCTGAACTTTCCTTTTCCTTCAATTCCGCTGTCAAAATACAGATTACCGGAGTTCGGGTTCCGGTCCTGTTTGGTAGTGATCGTTCGGATTGTATCAATTTCCGGATTGATAATATTTCCCTCCAGAACAATCTGCGGATTATCTTCCCAGATTTTTCTTCTGGATACAGTATCGTTGGGAGTACACTCCACTGCCTCCTCAAACCAGATCGGGTTCCGATAGTCATTCCGGAGCAGATCACGAATTTTTATTGCTTTATAGTGCCCGGATGTATGGAAATCGTTCACGACATCCTCCGGACTGCTTTTTCTAGCAAAATAATCTTCCGTCAGCGATTTTTTGTTTTCATCGTCTCCGACATATACGCTGATCATCAAAAGGCGGGGGCGGTTCTGGGGGAGGCCAAAAGACGAAGCATTCAGCTGGTAGTATTTGCTGACGTACCCCAACTTGCTCAGCTCGCCGATCCATGTTTCAAAATTTTTCTTGTGGCGCTGGGAGAGAAGTGTCGGGACATTTTCCATCAGCAAAAACCGGGGCAGCGTTTTTCCTGTATCCTTCATCTCTGTAAGTACTCTTCCTACCTGCCACAGCAAGCTGGATCGGCTGCCCGAATCCTTGTCTATTCCTTTGTTGTAGCCGTGGAATGCACCGACGTTGGAAAGATCCTGACAGGGAAAAGAATAGGTGAGAATATCTATTCCGTCCGGCATTTCCTTTCCTTCCAGAGCACTTATATCGACAAAGTTATGATTTCGCTTGATGCTGGTATAGATGTATCGCAGGGATTCCACTGAATATGTACGCAGAGCTTCATATTCCAGTGGTGCCTTTCCTGAATTGCTGAATGTATAGTGGCTCATTTTTTCAAGGAGTTCATCCTTGGACATCCGCGCAATATCTGCCGGAATATCTGTTCCTCCATGAATCATATCATAGGCTACGATTGCATGGACATCCCACTCGCTTGTTCCGACTGTATTTATCTTTACACCAAGATTTTTCAGGGCAGCTGCCTGACTTCCGATGCCGCTGAACAATTCAACAATATTATACGTTTTCTCCATTTGTGACTGATATTCCTTCCGACTCCAGTTTTTCCTTGATAGAAAGCACCGACCTGATCATGTTCATTGTCTTGTACGGCACCTTCCCTGAAGCGGAGACAGGAATATTTCCCGTCGATGAAAGCTGCACGACTTGCTTTAACAACGTCTGTTCCTGATAAGACAGCATTGAACGCCTGATACCGGCATCCATCAATTTGCTCCAATATCCAGGACCCAACGCAACCACACCCATCACAACCTTGAGGTCATTGGATTCCTTGGCTTCTTTTTTCGCAGAAGTTTCTTCCTCCTTGATAAGCGATACAGGAACCAGCTCGTCCATAAAGGCTACTGAAGGGGTATATGTTTTATCGGCCTTATAATCTTCCCATGTAGATTCTTTTTTACAGTATTCCGTGACAATCATACCCTGGCTGTCGCAAATGAAGTCATTGGTCTGCTTGGTCACAATTTCAATTTCATGCATGAATGCAGGCGACAATGCCTGTTTCTGCCAAATTGCATTCCAGTTCAGCGAATATCCATCCGGAATCTTGCTGAGGATCTTTGCAATCGTATAGGGTACAATATTGAGCTTATAGCCGCCCACTTTGTACCAAAAGCCCGTCGGACGTTTTTCGCTGTCCTTATGACTTTCAAGGTAGTTATCAACAGCCCGGAAAATAATCGCTGCGCAGATTCCTTTTTTGAAGTAGAATTCATTGAAGGAATCATTGTTTCCTCGGTATTCCTTGCTGATGTCATTTCCGAATTCCTTCATGACCCAGTTCTTGCCTTTGGAAACGATGTGTGGCTTGCAGGCAACCGTTGTCAGGTACATACCCAGCTGCTCTTTTGTGATGACCTGATCCTTCGGGAATTTTTTCTGGAAACGCCTCAGTTCATCGCCGCGAAGTTTCACCTGTTCCTGCTGGTATTTCTTACGGGATCGCTCATAATACCAGCCTGTCGGGATCGTATATCTCGCCGGAGGTGCAAGGCACTTCTTCGACATCTTTTCCATCCAGATATGGAACGGGTCATTGGAGAACAGATCCGCCGCCGTGACCTTATTCTGGCTGTTGGCATAGCGGGCAATTGCCTGCACCATCTCGTCATAGAAGCGGACACCGTCCTCGTTTTCCGTTTCCCGGTCCTCGATCACAGTCAGCTTCATCGGGACATAAATGCCTTCCAGCTCAACGTTGGTCTTTTTCAGAACAGCATCCGCCAGCGTTGCGGTCGTCTGTCCGCCGTTGATGATCTGGAAATCCACTATCTTTGTAATCAGATTCTGTCCATTGATATTCTCAACTTCCACGCCCTTTGCGGTTGTTGCTATTCCATTATTATAGGTAAAGAACTTTGTTGCATCGTTGTTTATTGTTCTTTTTATACCATTGTTGACACTCTTGCTTCCACTGGTTCCCAGAAAGGCACGGACATTGCCTTCCAGTACCTTACTTCCGTAGGCAATGTATATCTCGGCCAGAAGTTTTCCCGGAATGATTGCAATATAGGCTTCATACCCAAGGTTCTCACCAATGTCGCCCTTTATGCACGGAATACCATGAACTCCGACTTCAGAAAAATCCTTCGGGATATCAATGACAACCGGCTCATTGCTGTTTGTCATTTCCATTTCATAGAAACGTTCCGGATACCACAGGTTGATTTCCAGCGGTTTCCCGTTAAAGTCTGCTTTCTTGATCTTTTTGGTTGTGCGGGTTTTCTTTGCGGCTCCCTTTTTCTTCCGGATCGTTGTTTCCAGAAGATTGGCATCCAGCAAGGCTGTGTCCAGTTCCTTATTGGTAAGAACATAGAACTTGATTTTCAGAATCAGCTGCGGGTCGTCGATATTGCAGGTCATCCGCTTGCGGAACATCCTTGCAACCCGGAGGATGTCATCCGAATCATCGAAGTAGTCCTCCATCCGACCATTGCAGACCTCATCCAGAAAATAATACAATCTCCAATACAATTCGTCAACCCTGCTTCTGGTGAGGTTGGCGGCATTTTCTGAATCCTGAAAGTCACTGATGAACAGAATCAGACTGTGATCCGTTTCATCAAAACAGTAACCATCTGCACGCATCAGGCGATTTCCGCGCCCTCTCTTGTCGCCCATACCAAAGCGGACAGGATCATTAACTTCATCATAGTCAACCAGAAGACTCAATGTCCTGTTCAGGAATTCATCCTCCGTATCCGTCCCGTTGATGGCCGAATCGTTGCGCAGAGATTCCAGAAATTCCTTTTTATACGCCTGATAGTCCATTATACGGCCTCTTGATCTTTCAGTTTGTACTGCTCAATTTTCTGAAGCAGAATTTCATACGATGCCTTGCAGATTGCCTCTGGCAGCAACTCATGCGTCAATCTCGGAAAACCGTTTGTCACACGATACCGGTTGCAGCTTCTTATCTCATAGATGAAGTCATCGTAGTAGTCATTGTACACATATCCCTGAAGGGCAACCTTTGCCATAAAATCATTCCGGTCTTCATCCGATGCAAAAAGGCTTCTCGTCTCCAGAATCAGCTTGTTGAGATTCACACCATTGTAAGCGGCACTCATCTTTTCCAGAAAGAAAACCACAAGTTCTCCGTCCGTACTGCTTTCAAGCTGCTCGATGGAGGATATCTTCACTGCTGGTATCCCACGGTGAATGGTTTTCACCTCATACCACGAATCTCCATAGGAAAAGTCCTTATGTGTGAGTTCCTGCCCACTCCAGCTCTTCAGCGCATTCTCCAGCCCGATCTGTTCTGCCAGTTTCCCACACAGGAACAGGATTTCTCCGATCAAGCCCCTGATTTCGGGTTCTGTAAGGAATACATGTTTGGAACCCACAAATAATTTCTTCCACTGGAAGAAACGGTTGACAATGGTCTGATATCCTTGCCCCTTGTCGCTGATGCCACGCGATTGCTCTATCAGGTCATCGCAAAATTTGAAGAACAATCCTTTTATCTCTTCATCGCACAAGGAAAAACGGATTGTATTGTATTTTTCATTCTTGTACTGATTCACATCAATAGCCGATGTGCCCGTCACTTTTCGGGCTGTGAACCTTGCCCGGAGTTCGATGGCTTTTCGCCCTTTTTCGTCCAGACCAATGTACAATTCCAACGGATGCTGATTGTCCACTCTCGAAAAATATCCGGGTCTCAGAAAAGCCGCAAAACGTTCCTCCATGACGCCTGTCATTATTCTTCCCTTCCTTCTGCAAGGATATCTTCCATTTCCTCCCGATCAAACCAGTTATAGACACGGTTGACCTTATAACGGGTGGATGTAAGCCCTGCTTCCTCATCATTGCGTGGCAGACCCAATGCCAGACCTACTGCCGGCGTATTTCCCATTGCAGCTTTGAATTCTGCTTCTTGTTTTTTCTGATTTTCCTCCGCTACACCAACATCAATCAAATAAATCAGCAGAAGTGGTTTTCTGTCCACAACAAAGCGGAACCATGTCTCCGATGGATATACCCTTGTCTTATCAAATGGTACTCCTTTTTCTTTTTCATAGAATTTACGGAAAGATGCCTTGGCATTTTCAATGATTTCTTCTGCAGTTTTGCCATTGAAATCAACAATTCCCACCAAACCATCTCCAGGGCCTCCCAATTTACCTTTTCTGCCGATACTCAGTCTGTCAAGTTCACTGTCGATAATACAGGTTTTTCGTTCGACACAGGTAATTTTCTGACCGCAGACATCTGCCACCTTATCCGGACTTTCTCCGTCCATAAAAGCAACATCAAAGACATCTATGGATGCGTCTGTGCATCCACTCAGGAATTCCGAGATCTGCTTTGTGTTGAAATACGAGCTGTACTTCGATATGGAGAGCCTATCAATGAGTTCTACTATCAATTCCTTCGGAACATCCGACAACACATACCGGCCTTTTCTTCCGGAACCTGTTGCCCTGCGCTCAAACCTATATCCTCTGGAGAGACACTCGCTTACAAGATCTGTCACCGCCCGGAAGTTATTTTTCTGGGCTTCCACATCAAACCGGAGATATGGTGTTTCAACAATACTTCCAAAGTAGCTGCTCACATCAAACTCATCCGTGGCATTGCGCATTTTGTTATAGGCCGTAATATTGAGGTCTGTCGAGTTGTTCCGTACACGGATACCAAAATCACGCGGTTTTTGCCCCAGATCCCGCATCAACACCATATCTTCCTTTAGTTTTTCAGTCGCATCCGCGATTTCCGCATACCACTCCGCAGATGCCTTATGCGTCCAGATACGGAAAAGATCTTCATATCCGCGCCGGTATCCGAACCAGCGTCCCATCTGCATCAGAACATCATAGGTACAAGTATTCCGGTAAAAATAGCTGATGATGAGTCCTTCCAACGTCAGACCACGGGACAGTGCCAGACCACCGATTGCAATCACACGCAAAGATTCATTTTTCGGATATTCAAGCTTTTCAGAAGATCTGGAGCTGTTCACAACCTTGATCTGGATTTTCTCCATTGCATCGAAAAGCGCTGCTGCAACTTCATCCCATGTAAATCCGCATTTTTCATACTGACTCTGCCAGACCTTGTAAATCCGGTTCAGCACCGGGTCTTTCATGGACAGTTCAAAGTCACTGGAAAGATTATACTTCAGCGACCGGTATGCTTCCGCATGAATCTTCTCGACAATTTCCTTGATATACTTCTGGACCTTGACAAACCGGGAAATGTTGATCAGCATAGACCGATGCTCTCTTTGATCACCCCGCAGATCTCGGATTGCATTCGCCAGATAAAAGGCATAGATGGCATCTGTCATGCTTTCCGGGAGTTTGCCTTTCCAGTCCTTTTTGTGCTTGAAATAGAAAGAATAGCCGTCTTCTTCTTCCCGGCCTGCATCCGTTATATAAACCAATTGCGAATGGAATTCTGCGTCCTTCGGAAAAATTCTTGTTGGTCCGATGTAGTTGCTGGGTGTCGGAAGCGCCACAATGAAATCTTCCGGGAAAAGGTCATGCGTTTCCATTTTCTCCGTCGTTTCCGGATCGATGAAAACGTTGGCAAACGGCGTGGCCGTGAACCCGACATAGTTGGACTTTGTGAACACATCAGCCAGCTTCCGGATCAGCTTATTGATCTTGGTCGGATCCTCTTTGTCAGAACTTGTATTGATGGATGCGTTGTCCGCCTCATCGTCGATCATCAGCATCGGCATATCAATCTTGTGTGTCCGCGGATCTGCATTCAGGTCAATCAGCCATTTCGTCAGCTTGGTGAGCGTTGTGGTGTTCTTCTTGATGACAAAGACAACTGCATCCTTATCTGCGCCAAGCGACACCGCTATTTTATCCGAGTTCCCACGGAAATCACTTGCACGGGAGGTCAAGGCCATTGCATGAATCGGCTTGTTGTCGAGACCCACGCCAACGCGCTTTCCTCCGGTGGTATTGGCCGACATATCAATGCCGATAAATCCTTCTTCCACACGCTCCTGTGTCTGTTGCCGCAAGGATTCAATTGTGCCGGTCAGCAGAATGAATACTTTGTAGCCTGCATCTGCTGCTTTGCAGATGAAGCCGATATAGGTCGAGGTCTTGCCAGACTGCACGTCACCGATAATCAGGCCACGTTTCAGAACCGGCTTTCCGTAGTCAGCCTTCGGGTCCAGAATATAATTCATCAGTTTCTGATCCAGCGTATCATTACCGAGCGTGCTGACCACATTCGGGCTGAAATGCTTTTCATCAATCAGATAATTCTTGTACCGTGTCCAGAAGTTCTGCTGTATTTCCGCTTTCCTGTCGTCATACCAGTTGGTCTGTTCGTAATCTGCCAGAATACTTTCACCAGGATGTGCCTGTATCTGGTATTTATAAGCGACGTCCCGTTTGACTGCTGCAATCTCATCATCGCTGTAAGGCACACCACTGATAAACAGCGATTTCTGGATGAGATCTTCCACAACACTTTCATCCAGCGCATTATCCACACGTTTCATCTGTATCAGCTTATCAACCATGCTTGTCAGCATAGCGACCTTCTCAATATCGAGTCCCATTTCATGCCTCCTTGAGTTTCTCCTCCAGCTCCGGATATTTGCAGAACGGTTCGGACTGGAGCAAGCGTCCGATCACGGCATTGCGATCAGCTGCGCCCATATCCATGGACATCTTTATCAGAATTCTGGCCTTGCTCTCAATTTCAGCAACCCGTTCATCATCCACAGTATCATCAACGCGGTTCTGCGACTTGTCAATATAAATCTGCTGATAGGGAACCGAATTCTCGATTTCGTCCAGCACCATATCCAGTCGGTTCCATGTTTCATCATCCACTTTTTCTTTCAGAAGGTCAAAAATCCGGGAATTCCGGTTGATCCTGTATACGAACTGGTTATCCCGTTCTTTTATGCGGTCCCAGATGTAGTCAACCTTTTCATCCACTTTCTCAACCCGTCCGCGATAGGTCTGTGCCTTCACTGCAAGATCCATTGCTTCGTCAACAGCTTTCGTCAGGCGGTTGCGGATAATCGCCGGAATTGTGGCATGCTGCTTCTTGATATCAATTCCCCAGATGTCATCCAGTGAATTCGGAATATCAACCTTGATCCGGGCATACTTTGTCAGTTCATCCCGATGTCTGCCAAACCATGTTCCCCAGATTATCAACCGTTTGTTCCGATAAATATAAAATCCCTGCTTTGCCCGATAATTTTCAATCCCACCAGACAATCTCTTATCTTCTGCACTCAGGTCTTTCTGGAAGGGCAGAACAAATGGCTGAACGCTTACAATCTGTTCCTTTCCGTCAGAATCCTTGATTGGAATTTCAATTTTTCTGCGGACATTCGTTTTTCTGTGATTTTCAAGGAAAGGGTCCAATCCTGTCAGTTTATAATTGTTTACCATGATCGTCAGTGGATTCCGGCCCTCACCATTCAGATACCGGTGGAAAATCAAGGACAGATACTCTGCTGTTGCGTTCTGGTGTTTTCCGAGTTCTGCGTAAACATTTCCACTCGACTTCTCAATAAGATCAAAATTCTCCCAAAGAACAATCGTTCCGCTTTCTTTGTCGCTCAGGAAGTCAACATATCGGATTTCCGCAATCTGCTCCTTTGAGCAGTCAACCATATACCAATCTTTCTTTTCCTCAATGATGTCCAGATCCCATATATAGGCCGAAAGTTTACCGTCCTTTTTGCTCGCAACAGTCAACCGGCGGCACTGAGACAGAGAAGCTGCTTTCATTCCGAGCCCGAATCTTCCAAGATCATCCTCAGAACGATTGGCGGATTTCAGCTGGCTGCCATATTTCATAGCATCCAGCAGTTCTTTCTTATTCATTCCGATACCATCATCGCAGACAGCAACGCAGCAGTCGGATGGGTCTATCGGAAATCGCAGCACGATGTTCCGGGCCTGTGCACTGACACTGTTATCCACAATATCCGCAATCGCTGCCTCAAAGGAATATCCCATCGCACGCATGGAATTCATCAGGACATCCGCAGTCGGTTTGTTCGCTTTCAGTTTTGCCATGATTCCTCATCTTCTTTCTGCTAAGGACAAGTAGTGCTTCGACAACTTATGATTTATTATATCAAAGTATACTCTCTGCCGCGTTCGCAGGCAATGCGTTTTGACTTAAAACACCAATCTCATTGTCTTTCCTGTATCTTTTCACAAAAAATCCAGTTTGCATTTGTTGATTGCTCTAGCATCTGCAAGCAGTGCCTCTGTATATACAAAGGCTCAAACACGCATGGCATTGCAAATTTGCCGTGCGTATTCTGCTTGTTGGGATGCAATCCCAATCCCTGTGAACATCACGGAACCGTGATGGCTGCGCACTCCTGTGGAGTGCTGAAAGAGCATTTTGCAAAAATGCGAAGCCTGCATCGGCACGAGGCAGAACAACGGGTTTGGGCTGCGCCCAACAAGCTCTTGCAAGGCAAGGGGCTTTGTATATACAAAGACATTGCTTGCAAGAGAGCTTCGGCGTACCAAAATGGTACCACGAAGCACTGCTTGCAGAAGCTATTGCATCCATCTGAATTGTCAATTCCGCTCGCAGCTGTTATACTGGACTCATCAAAAATTTTTCAGGAGGCAGTTGCCGTGACCGCAAAGCAAGTTCAAATCGGAGATAGATCCTGCCGTATTTACGGCGCAGACTGCGCCGAATATCTTCTGCTTCAGATGACGGATGAACACGAATTGCAGCGCATGGACAGCGAGGTTGCCGCTATTGCACAGAGTGCGCACCACTTTCTGTTTGCGGCTATTCCAGTGGAAAGCTGGAACGATGCACTTTCTCCGTGGGAAGCCCCTGCTGTGTGGGGAACGCAAGGGTTTGGCGGCAATGCTGCGGACACCCTGCGCTTTCTGACGGAACAGATCATTCCCACACTGAAGCAGCAGTATCCTCTCCCGGAAAACGTCAAAATCATTCTGGGCGGCTACTCGCTGGCAGGGCTGTTTGCTTTGTGGGCCTCCACCCAGACAAATCCGTTCTACGGTGTCGCCGCCGCCTCGCCCTCGGTGTGGTTTCCGGACTGGATGGAGTTTGAACAGCGGCACCCGATGCAGGTACAGCACATTTATCTGAGCCTTGGCGACAAGGAAGAGCACACGAAATACGCCGTCATGGCTGTGGTGGGCGATAACATCCGTGTCCTGCACAGCCGACTTATAGAGCGTGGCGCAGACTGCACCCTTGAATGGAACAGCGGCGGGCATTTCAAAAACGCTGACCTGCGCACGGCGAAAGCCTTTCGGTGGGTGATGGAGGAACACACATGACCATTTTGATTGATGCCGACGGCTGCCCGGTGGTGGACCTGACATTGCAGATTGCAAAGCGGTTTGGCGTTCCGGTCATCATCCTGTGCGACACCTCTCACCAAATCGAGCGGGAAGGTGCGCAGACGCTGGTGTTCGACAAAGGAGCGGACAGCGTGGATTTTGCTCTCGTCAACCGGGTAAAACCGGGAGATGTGGTCGTAACACAGGACTACGGGCTGGCGAGTATGTGCCTTGCCAAGTGCGCCCGGGTGCTGAATCAAAATGGCTTGGAATACACCGCCGACAACATAGACGCTCTCATGCTGCGGCGTTATGAAAACAAAAAGCTCCTTCTTGCCGGAAAGCACCCCAAGGGGAGCCCAAAGCGGACGAAGGAGCAGGATGTCAGGTTTGCGGACACGCTTGAGAAGACTCTGAGCAAAAATTATTGATACATTCTTTTGGAAGGCTGGAGAAATCCAGCCTTCTTTTTTGGCGAATATCGATTTGAATGATTACATCTTGGCTACAGATTGTAAGTTGTGGGTGCAGAATAGCCCTTTTCATGGGCTCGTATATAGAGGGGTATTTCTTCGGAGTATCTTCTTTCACGAATGTTTGCTTGTACTCGTATGATTATTATGACAATTCCGTTTAATAGCAGACGCACGATTTGCAAATGCAAATTGTGACTTTTTTGTTAATTTTCAAAAGCATTGCTACGTTTTGGCCTTTCTCGATGCCTACCAATTAGAGGGACAATTTTTCGGAAGCCTTAAATTTCGAAGATTTTCTATAAAACTCTGTTCTTTGAAAACAGAATAGTTCAATCGTCCGGTACTTCACAAAAGGTACTTCTGTAACTCGCAGCCCGGTCATAACGAAGACGGGGTGGCTGAAATGCCAATGGTGCGGTGTGAATCCGCCGCCGGACGATTCCCCACTCCTAGGGTGCCGAGGGCGAATATGGGAGACCTATATCATATTGACGCAGATGGGCTGCAAGTCTATCTGCGATGCGAGAGTTGAAACTACTGTCAGCTCTCTTTACATTGCCGCCTGACCGCCGCTTTGCTGCAAAGGATATAACCGCAGGTGGCACACACTTTTGACCTTAGACTACTTATGCTGAAGGAGTGCCTATGAAGTTTAACGATGCCTATTCCCAGATGTTTCCCGGTTACCCCGATGCCGTCAGCCTTCAGCAGGCTGCGGAGATGCTTGGTCTGAACCGCCATACAGTTGGGGAACTGATCCGTTCCCGCCGCCTGTTTGCGCTTAAAATCGGCCGCACCTATCGTATCCCGAAGCTGAGCGTGATCGAGTTCCTGCTCACCGGACAGAGCACCTTCCCGGCTGGAAATCCGCCGCTGGATGTGGTATGCTGTGGGTGCAGCAACGGACAGCACGCCTGTTGACCCAAAGGAGGTTTATGATGAAAACTACAGGGTCTGTCCAAGAGAAAAATGGACGTTTCTATTTCGTGATCAATCTTTATGATGCCAACGGCAAGCGGAAGATCAAGTGGATCTCCACAGGTCTGACCGTCCGGGGCAACAAGCGCAAGGCAGAATCCATGCTCCGGGAAGTATTGCTCCACTATGATGAGACCGGGGAGCTGCCCACAGGGCGGGGCGGAGCCTACGAAAAAGTAGATGCTAAAACCGCCAAGCCCCTGCCGCTGCCCCTCCAGCCCGTCAGCAAGTCGGAGATGTTGTTTCTGGACTATCTCAACGAGTGGGTGCAAATCCATAAAGCATCCATCCAGCCTGCAACCTTTATCAGCTACAATCGGATGATCACCGGGCGCATTACGCAGTATTTTGAGCCGCTGGGCTTGAAGCTGTGCGAGGTCACGCCGCAGGTGCTGGATGAGTTTCAGGAGAAGATCTTGCTGGAGGGCTACACCACTAACACGGTCATTCACTACCACGCCATCTTCGGTAAAGCGTTCAAGGATGCCGTCCGCAAGGATTATCTGGAAACCAACCCGATGCTGAAAGTTGACCGCCCGAAGAAGAACAGCTTCCGGCCCAACTTCTACTCCAAGGATGAAGTCCAGCAGCTGCTGGAAGTATCGCAGGATGACCCCCTGCACCTGTGCATCCTCATTACGGCCTACTATGGCCTTCGCCGCAGCGAGGTACTGGGGGTGAAGTGGTCGTCTATCGACTTTGAGCGCAAGTCCATCACCATCAATCACAAGGTGACGGAACAGTTGGTGAACGGCAAGTACGTTCCTGTGGTCAGCGATGTGATGAAGAACAAGACCAGCTGCCGTACTCTGCCGCTGATCCCGGCTGTGGAAGAAGAACTTCTGAAGCAGAAGGAAAAACAGCAGCTTTACCGTAAGCTGTTCAAGAAGAGTTACAGCACCGAGTATCTGGATTTCGTCTGCACCGATCAGGAAGGCAAGCTGATCCGCCCGAACTTCGTGACGGAGCACTTCGACTGGCTGCTGACCAAGTACGGACTGAAGCACATCCGTTTCCACGATCTGCGCCACAGCTGCGCCAGCCTGATGGTGATGAACGGCGTATCTATGAAGCAGGTTCAGGAATGGCTGGGGCACAGTACCTTTTCTACCACCGCTGACATCTACGCACATCTCGATTACAAAAGCAAACAGGGGTCTGCTGGGGTCATTGCGAACCTTTTGGGAGAATCCAAGCTCCCCAAATAATTATGGATTTATCGTTCGTGTATAATGCATACTGTGATGAGGCAAAAGCGGTCTTTCTCTGCTTGATGCAAAAGAAAAAGTCGCAGATTCGTTTGAATCTGCGACTTCTGGCGGAGATGGTGGGATTCGAACCCACGTGCCCGATTAAGGACAAAACGATTTCGAGTCGTTCTCGTTACGACCGCTTCGATACATCTCCAAGTATATTTTCATGGCAAATTTACGATTTGTATATCGCAAATCGGCCTTGAAACTCGGAACAGTTGCTGTTAGAATATTGTTAGAAAACGCATCGTTCAGACAGGTTCTGAAGCCTGTCAGGACATCAAAATTGACGTTCTCTCGTGTGATATGGAGACATCCGGCGAAGCATCCACTTGGATTTCGAGTCACGCCTCTTCGACCACTTGAGTACTACTCCACGTTATGTTTTTGCCGGAAATTCCGGGCTGTGTAGGGGCTTTGTCCTGCCTTTGGAGGCGGCCCCGGTCCAGAATAAACCTTATATAGTATAGCAAAAAAGTCTCCTTCCGTCAACACTTTTCTCCCCGGTGCCGGGCCCGGTCTGCAGCGCAGGCCGGGCCTTTTTGGGGGTATTTTTTGCGAGGTGCAGAGGTTTTTGCAAAAAAGGGCTGGCTTTTTTGCGGTTTTTGAGTATAATATAGAGGATATAGTTCAAATTTGAAGCAAAAGGAGTTTTTGTTCCATGGCACAGGCAAAACAGGACATGGGGTCCGGCAGCGTAAAAAAGCTGATGCTGCAGCTGATGATCCCCGCCGTGGTGGCGCAGGTGGTGAACCTGCTGTATAACATCGTGGACCGCATTTACATCGGCCACATTGCGGGCATTGGCGCGGCAGCGCTGACCGGCGTGGGGCTGTTCACACCCATTCTGATGCTGCTGAACGCTTTTGCCATGCTGGTGGGCGCGGGCGGCGCGCCGCGCACCGCCATTGCTCTGGGGCAGGGGGACAGGCAGCAGGCCGAAAAGATCGTCTCCAACAGCTTTACCGTGCTGATGTTCTTTGCCGTGGTGCTGACCATCGGCTTCTATGCCGGGGCACCGGTGCTGCTGCGGCTGTTCGGTGCCAGCGATGCCACCCTGCCGTACGCCCTGAGCTACAGCCGCATCTACATTGCAGGCTCGGTGTTCGTGCTGGTAGTGCTGGGCATGAACCCTTTTATCACCACGCAGGGCTTTGCCAAGACCAGTATGCTTACCACCGTCATCGGTGCGGTCATCAACATTATTCTCGACCCCATCCTGATCTTTGGTCTGGGTCTGGGCGTGCGGGGCGCTGCCATTGCCACCGTGCTCAGTCAGGCTGTGGGCGCGGTGTGGATCCTGCACTTCCTCACCGGCAAAAAGACCATCCTGCGCCTGCGCAAGGACTATATGCGCCCGGAAAAGAAGGTCATTCTGCCGGTGATGGCGCTGGGCGTCTCCACCTTTGTGATGATGTCCACTGAGAGTCTGCTGTCCATCAGCTTCAGTTCCAGTCTGGCGCGGTACGGCGGCGACGTGGCTGTGGGCGCCATGACCGTCATCACCAGCGCCTCCCAGCTGTGCACCCTGCCCATTCAGGGCATCTGTCAGGGCGGTCAGCCGGTGATGAGCTTCAATTTCGGCGCGGGCAAAAAGTCCCGCGTCAAGGAGGCATTCCGCTTCCAGCTGACCCTGTGCAGCTGCTACACCTGCCTGTTCTGGCTGCTCATGATGCTGGCGCCGGGGGCTGTGGCGGGCATCTTCACCTCGGATACGGCGCTGATCGACTACACCACATGGTCCATGCGCATCTACATGGCCGGTATCTTTGCCATGGGCTTCCAGATCGCCTGCCAGCAGAGCTTTATGGCGCTGGGTCAGGCCAAGGTCAGCTTGCTGCTGGCCTGTCTGCGCAAGATCATTTTGCTGATCCCGCTCATCTTCATCCTGCCGCACCTGCTGCCGGACCCGGTATTCGGTGTTTTTCTGGCAGAGCCGGTCAGCGATATTCTGGCCGCCATCATCACCACCATCACCTTCTTCTCCCGCTTCAACGGTATTCTGGAACGGGGCGCCGCGAAGGTGTAATGAAATAGAACAAGCCCGGAAAGTCTGCGGACTTTCCGGGCTTGAATTTTTGGCTTTAAACGGCCTCTGGCTCACCCAAAGCCAGCACCTTCGTCAACTCAGCCTGCACCTTGGCGTTGGTGGCGTCGGTGACGGCCAGCACATCGGAATAGAACTTTTCCATCTCGTCACGGGTGGAGAAGGTGGCCACATACATCTGGTTGCCCATGGCACCGGACAGCGCCTCGGGGATGCGGTCCACCATGCGCATGTTGTCCTGATACTTCTGCATCAGCTGCT
>OGOY01001641.1_pt1 | contig 22914 bp, 19 predicted proteins | sample 1552811 | NCBI WGS metagenome assembly OGOY01 (sample SAMEA2580132, study PRJEB22360) | human gut metagenome | biome: human gut; feature: human-associated habitat; material: faeces | place: Denmark | collected 2008/2010 | reverse complement strand
ACGTTCTTGTTTGACTAGTCATTTAAGAACGTCCCCAACGACTACCTCGTTTTCGTAACCTTTTCGCAACAATGCGCTCTTCGCGACCGTAGCGCCCGCTCACAACGTCCCCTGCGCTACACTTAGTCGCACTGTGGCGCTGCTGCGCCGTGCCCGAACCAAGGGAGACCCTCATGAAGAACACTCAGCTGCTGCTGATCAACGATATGTGCGGCTACGGCAAGGTCGCGCTTTCCGCCATGCTGCCGGTGCTGTCGCACATGGGCTACCGCATCCACAACCTGCCGACGGCACTTGTGTCCGATACGCTCAACTATCCCAAGTTCTACATCCACGACACCACCGAGTACGTGCGCCAGAGCCTCGCCATCTGGGAGGAGCTCGGCTTTGAGTTCGACGCCATCTCTACCGGCTTTATCGTGACCGAGGAAGAGACGCGCATCATTTCGGACTTCTGCCACCGTCGCGCGCAAAAGGGTACCAAGGTGTTCGTCGACCCCATCATGGGCGACAACGGCAAGCTCTATGCGGGCGTGCCCGAGTCCACGATTGGCCTTATGCGGCACCTGCTGGAGTGCGCAGACTACGCGGTGCCCAATTATACCGAGGCGTGCCTGCTTGCCGATAGGCCTATCGCCGAGCAAATTACGCCCGATGAGGCTCGCGCCCTTGTGGACGCCGTGCGCGAGCTGGGTGCCAAGTCGGTGGTCATTACGAGCGCCGTGGTCAATGGCACGAACGCGGTTATCGGTTACGACCATGTAGCGGGGGAGTACTTTACGATTCCCTTTGAGCTCATTCCGGTCTATTTCCCGGGCACGGGTGACACGTTCTCGGCGGTGCTCGTCGGCCGCGTTATGGCAGGTTGGAGTTTGCAACGCGCGACGTCCGATGCCATGCGCGTGGTGGCTGAGCTTATCGAGCGCAATGCCGACCAAGAGGACAAGTCGGCTGGCCTTCCCATCGAGGCCTGCCTGGATGTGATTGACCATGAGTAATGCTGGCGAGGGCGGCGCCAAGCCTGCGGGCGAGAACAAGCCGCTCGGCGCGCCGCGGGGCAAGCGTCCGCGCATCCGCGTGAGCTGCGTGGACCAGCTGGGTGCGTGCCGCTGCCACCATGGTCACAAGCCGGGCGACGTTTTTGACTTCGACCGAGACCGCGGCAAGATGTGTGCCATGGCCTGCCATGTGGGCTTTCCCTATATCGATATCCTGCGCTATGGCGGAACCGTGCCTGGCAACGAGCCCGGTACGGCAAAGTTCTGCTGCCCCGAGGTCGATACGCTGAACGTCTGGCTTGCCGAGATCGTCGACGAGTAGTCGAGCGCAATGTGACAAAGGGACAGTCCCTTTGTCACATTCGCCGGGGCTGCCCCTTCTTTTTGCTTATAATCCTAAATCTCTGCATTTCATCCGATTTTAGGTTCTAAAAATCCTACATTTCATCGATAATTAAGCGCATAAAACTTTGCATTTCATTTGATGACACTGAGGGGAGAGCCTATGCTGCGCAGGAAAATAGCGGCAGAGCTGGAGCGTTGGCTGAAGTCTGCCGAGCAAAAGGCCTTATTCATCACGGGTTCTCGCCAGATCGGCAAAAGCTATTCGATTCGCGCATTTGGCAAAGCCAGCCATGCAACCTACATCGAGCTCAATCTCATGGAAAATCGCCAGGCAAAAGATGCTCTTCTCGAGGCGCGGAATGCCGATGATTTCATCAGCAGGGTGACGCTTCTTTCGGGAAAGTCGATTGCACCAGGCAAAACGCTCGTGTTTATCGATGAGGTCCAAGAGGCCCCCGACATCATGACGATGGCAAAGTTCCTTGTAGAGGACGGGAGGTGCCGCTGGGCGTTTTCGGGGTCAATGCTCGGGACCCAGTTCAAGGGCGTCAGGTCCTATCCCGTGGGGTATGTCCACGAGCTTAGGATGTTCCCGCTCGATTTTGAGGAGTTTTGCTGGGCAATCGGGGTGAGCGAGGGGGCTCGCCAAACGATACGTGACGCGTGTATCAGCGAGAGGCCCATTCCTGATTACATTCATGACGCGATGATGGCAAACTTCAGGACCTATACCGTTGTCGGCGGAATGCCGGAGGTCGTGCAACGTTTCCTTGACACGCAGGGCGACCTTGCCTCTGTTCGTCAGCTACAGTCAGAGCTCAACGAACAGTACCGGCGGGATATCTCCAAGTATGCAAGCGGGCGAGCCCTTCAGGTGCAGAGCATTTACGATCAGCTCCCTATTATGCTCGAGGGCGAAAACAAGCGCTTCGTGCTCAATTCCATTGACCCCAAGGCTCACTACGAGAAGTATCAGCGAGATTTTGTATGGCTTGTCGATGCCGGCGTTGCTCTCAAAGCCGATATCGTAACCGAGCCAAAATCGCCCTTGCTCAAGACGGCACGGCCATCGCAGTTCAAGCTATATCAATCGGATACGGGCATGTTGATGGCGCGCTACCCCGTCGGAGTCGCCCAAGCGGCGTATCTTGATAGTAAGGAGCCCAATCTGGGCGGCATTTACGAAAACGTGGTGGCCCAGCAGCTGGCTGCCCAAAATCGCCAGCTTTACTACTATCAGACAAAAAAGCGCGGTGAAGTGGACTTTGTGGTCGATGGACCGGATGGGACGGCTGTTCCGATCGAGGTTAAATCGGGCTCCTATTACCACGCGCACGCTGCGCTCGGTCATGTGCTTGATACGGCTGAATATGGCGTAAGGCTCGGGATTGTTTTCTCGAGAGGCAACGTTGAGCGCAACGGAGCGGTTCTCTATTTGCCGCTATATGCGACCTGGGCCCTTTCGGATGTTTTGGGCGACTCCTGCGCCGAGGGGATAAAGCTGGAGGTCAAGCCGGTCTAGGGCCAGTCCCGGATGTGGCAAAGGGGTAGTCCCTTTGTCACATTCATGAGCGTGGATTTTCTCCCACCGAGATAACGAGCGTGGATTTTCTCCCGTTTAGAGCGCACTCGAACGCTCAAAGTGGGAGAAAATCCACGCTCGTTTTATGCCGATGGCGTGGCCCGTGTGCCCGCGCCGCCCGAGCGCCTACAGCTGCTCGAGCATGGCGGTGCAACCGGCGAGTACATCGCGGTAGGTGGCGTCGAAATTGCCGGTGTACCAGGGGTCGGCCACGTCGCCGGGGCGATCGGTCCAATCGAGCAGGCGCGAGATCTTGCCATCGGGGTCCTTCCCAAAAATTCGGTACAGGGCGCGGGCGTTCTCGTCGTCCATATAGACAATGTGGTCCCAGTCGCCATACTCCGCGCGACGCACCTGACGTGCGCGATGTGCGACGACGGGAATCCCGACCTCGCGTAGCTTGGCAATGGTGCCGTGGTGTGGCGGGTTGCCGATCTCCTCGGTCGAGGTCGCAGCGGAATCAATGACAAACTCGCCCGCGCGCCCGGCGCGCCGCACTAGCTCGGTAAACACGGACTCAGCCATCGTCGAGCGACAGATGTTCCCATGGCAGATAAACAGTACGCGTTGCATATGCGGTTTCCTTTCGATCGATTCCGATGCCTCGATTATCGCAGCCGCAACCCAATGTGATGTGACGAAGGGGCAGAGTCAAATAGCTATCTCTACCTGCGATAATAACAAGATAAGACCTTTATCCCCAACACTTCTGCTGCATTCAACGAGTTGAATGGCTCTATAAATTAGTTTCCAATATAGGGAAGGAAATCCACTTTATTAAGGTCGGAAATCAGTCAAAAGTAACAGCAAAAGTAGTAAAAACGTAGTACGGCTCAAATTTTTACTACCAATGTCTACCTGCGGTTTTGTTCAATAGCAAGCATCTCGTCTTGAATATCTTCAAGCCCAAGATGGGTGTAAACGTTGTAGGTGGTGTTGATATCTGAGTGCCCCATAATGTATCTGAGCTTTGCTGGACTCATGCCAGCGCGTGCCATTCGGCTACAGAAAGTGTGCCTGAGCTGGTGCGGAGTTATATGGGGCAGTTCTTCCTTATAGATGCGGTTGTGCTTAATGATGGCGCGTTTGAGCCTATGCTCCCAATGCAGGGCAACGCATGGCATCTCATTCTTGTCTAGGCAGATGAAGCCCCTTACCCCATCAATAACAGGCTCTTCTTTTGGCTGCGTCCTCTGTCCGATGAGACTGTGGAAGGCCTTTTCGACAGAAGCGGTCATAGGGATATACCTCATACCAGATTTCGTCTTGGGTTCTTCAACGTAATACTGCATATCTCTCGCACGATGGAGTTGCTTTTGAACGCATATGCAGTGATTTTCGAAGTCAATGTCATCAAGGGTTAGGCCGCAGTATTCAGAAATTCTGAGTCCAGTGTTCAACAAGATGAAGTAAGTCTCAAAGTAGCGCGAAAAGTGATGATCCGAGCGCATGAACTCAAGGAATAGCCGTTCTTGTCTAACGCTTAACGATTCTCTGGATACCGTATCGTTGACCAGAACATTGATAAGTTCGAAGTTAAAAGGGTTGCGTCTTATAATTCCGCATTCTTCGGCCAGTTGAAAGGCTGGCCTGAGTACGCCTCGGATGCTACAGACGCTGCTATAGCCTTTTCCAACATCTTGCTGAAGGTGGATAAGCCATTTCTTTGCGTCCAACACCGTAATGTTTGATATTTTGGCTTTGCTGAAGCTGTCTGTTTTCAGGTAATTGGTGACGGTTTTATAGGCGCTAACGGTTGTCTTTCGTACCGCAACCTTGGTCGCAAGGTAGTTCTCAACCAGAGTCATGACGTTCATGTTCTCAGGTGCAATGTGGTCGAAGAGGTCTTTTTGAACCTGCTGCTCTTTTTGTCTTAAGCAGAGGTCTCTCTTTTTGCCGTGTGGCGTTTGGTCGCGAATTGTCAAAGTCCACGAATAGACAAAGCAGGTTTTTCCCATCCAATTGGTGTATTTGAACGAGTAACGACCGTCTGGGCGCTGGCCTTCTCCGCGATGGAGAACTCGACCCTTGTTATCTTTCCTATTCGACATAGCTTGGATCTCCTTTCGGAGACTCAAGCACGACAGCATGATTGTAGCTATGGGGTTGTCTATGCCATGGTAAAAGGGTTCGTTTATTGGGTTAAATCAAAGGAAATGAGGCCTATTTGCCCCGTTGGGGCTGGGGTTGGAGTAAGTGCCCATCGGTGCAATTCCAAGCCTTAATTTCGCTCTCAGCGTGCATTTTTGCTATAGGCTGAGCGGACATCAATTGAAATCGCAGTTTGATTGAGTCCTAATAGTTTCAATGACTTTATAGGTCGCATGAATACAAAAGGCTGCGCAGCGTCAATGCTTGGGGCGCTGCGCAGCCGCTATTTCTTTAATTGGGCGAAGGGGAGAGTCTAGTTCTCTAATTGAGTGAATTGAATGCTGCCGCCCTCGTTCTCGGTGTCTTCGTCTGTCAAGACAAGGTAGACGCTCCAGTTCTCATCGGTGGTTTGCCACCACCTGTAGCTGTACATGTCGTTGCCCTTGTTGTATTGGGATAAGTCTTTGGTCTCGTATTCGTTGCCGAAATAGGATGCGAGGGTGTTGACGATGTAATCTCTATCGGAGGCGTAGTCGCTTAAAGACCATTTGAAAAAGAAGTTAATTACTTTTCCAGTATCTTTATCGATATCGTATAGAAATTCTCCATCAATCCCGAGGAAGGTGACCTTCTCGCGTAAATCGGCCCCATCTTCTTTCGCGCTTGGAATTGCCTTTTTAACGTATTGAGCGGTCTGTCCGATATATTTCAATCGCTCTCGTACTTGGTCAAGCTCTTTATTAACGGCGTCATGGTCAAGCGGCGTTTTGGTTTCCGTGGGTGCGGCTACGGTCGTGATAATGGATGCTTGCAGAAGGGTATACCCACCGTTTTTTGTCCTGCTGTAGGTGAAGCCGTTCCTGCTTGCCGCGCCCCTGCTCATCGATTTCTTTGACGATTTCACCGACCGAATCCCAGTCAAGTGACGGGTCGCATGCCTCAATCATCGCCACAAGGAAGCGTGCCATCTTTTTGTCATAGCTACTTTGGTTGTTGTCGAGCATGACAACGATGCCGTAGTTGAGAGGTTCTGTATAGAGAAGGGTTGGGTCGAGGTTCTTGTCCTTCAGTGAAAAAGAGAGCTGCCCCGCCATCTCGTCATTCGAGTCATTAATTGAATAGACAGTCAGTTTGTAGTCGTATTCTTCGTGCACTGTAAAATCGCTGTCGTTAAGTTCTCGAAGTCTTTTTTCGAAAACCTTCGAGTAGGTGTCTGGGCATATGGTCAGCTTTTCGTTCTCCAGAAACGAGGTAACCTTCTCTGTCTTTTTCTCAATTGTTTTCTCGCAGCGAGAACATGTTTTGACATAGATCCTTTCGGAGAACGTGGAGTCGAATCCATCGTCTTTCCAGTCCTCGAGTTTGTGACCCAGCGGATCGCCCTCGGTTGCCCCGCATTCCTTGCAGGTCTTAGGTTGGGTGCAGGTCGCTTTCTTCCATTTATGAGTGTGGAAAATGTTGAGTGCTGCACTCGAGTTCGGTGCTGCGGCAAGGGTAGACCCTAAAGCAATCGCACAAACTAATACGAGGGCAATCGTAACTAAGAGGGCTAGTTGTTTGTTCGTTGGCTTCTTCATCCGCTCTCCTTCCAAAGGTATCCCGACAACCGTGGAAGGGGAGAAGCACGTCACTGCAATTAAGCGATGTGGAGGACACCTACCACAGTTACCACACCGCAAGGCTTCACATGCATATGCGAACAGACCTTGAAAGGCGGGTGCCCTCCAATTCGCCTGTTTGCATACGCAAAGCGGCAGCTATGCCATTGTGAAGCTCCATCCAAATATATGGATGTTGCGGTGTGGTAGATGAGATTGTATCAAGGGGATGAGCTTTCATGCGATACAAAGACGCGAACGGTATTGCCTCCTGCTTGCATCTCTCAGAACCTCTAGATTCAAGGCGCTCTTGGCAGTTAACGGCTTTTTCGATATCAACAGGAATTTGACATTGAAAGTAATCCATTTGGCGTAGGGGCTAGCGGACGGTGGGATTTCATCTACCTGTCATGTTGAGTTCAACTACATAGTGGCTAAACGGGAAGACAAAGCGCTTTCAAGGTGTAAATATGCCCCCATACCTGTTGTTAAAAAACAGCTAGCTGTCATGGTTAGCTCATTTGAGATTGGTTCAACGACCCTGTTTGCGTGTGGATAGTTTTCATCGGTTAATTTAGAACACGTAGCACGGTTCAATGCCAGTCGTTCACCCCCCCCCTACTAGTTTTTTCGGTATCTATTATTTTTAATTTTCTAATTTAAATAATTAACAAAATAGCGTTCTAAACGTGCTGTATAGCTATATACCAGCGAAAATAATAAACCATGTATATATTAAATAAATGATACAATAGTGGTCTAATGTGTTCGCGCGACGTAAACCCTGACGCCATTTGAGCTTTTTGTGCTCAGGTCGGCATGGGTGCACAGCTTCTTTGAGAAGGCGCTTTTTCCCAGTGGTTCGATGCCGTTGTTTTTACACCAAGCATCGTACGAAGAGAAAATATCTGTATTGGTTTTCCCCACAATCGAAGCCGCGCTGGAGTTCGTGCCATCAAGGAAAGCGCGTACCGAGTCGTTATCATTGATGATGTCGTTTGCCATTTTTTGAGATAACGAATTTGCCGTCAATGATAGTTTTGACCTGCATCGGCGTAGAGCTTCCACGGCTTTTGCAATGGCGTATTCTAGGCAGACTTCATTTTTCAACTTCTCACCGAGGCGTGGATCAAACCCCTTATCGGAGGGAGTGAACCTTGCCGATAAAGGTATCGGGTGAATTCTTCTTTCAAAACCGTATGTTCCGTCTGCGAACTTTGGTATCTCATTGCATGAGTAAATCAAGGTCGCATAAGGCTTGAATTGGAACGTTGCGCCTCCCTTGTACTGATCGTTCACTGTGTCTCCAGTCACGAATTTCTTCATGACGGCACAGGCTTTTCCATTGACGTAGTCGTTAGAGATGTCATCTCCGATTAGAGCGAGCTTGCCCATTGCGGGAACGAGCTGAAATTTCTCGCCCAAATCGCAGATAGATAGAGAGAAGCAATTGTCTTCTCCGAGCATATGCCTAAGCATGTCAAGTAACGTGCTTTTACCATTTGCTCCAGAGCCCTGAAGCAATATCATTCGCGAAACGTCATGACCGCGATAGAGAGCCAACCCGAACATCTCCCAGAGGTTTGCGACGACAGCCTCGTTGTTCTGGGCGATACTGTAGAAAGTAGAATCTACAAGCTCAGATTTTGCTTTGGGGTTCCAATTGTGTGGGATCTCGTTAAGGAGTAGATAATCGCATGGGTTATCCACTAGCTGTCCTGTATCGATATCCAGCACGCCGTTTTTAAAACGAATGAATCTTGGATCCGCTTGACGCTTGTTTGGAGCCATCAAATGAAGGTAGTCCATCACCTCCTTGCGGTAACTACCTTTTGCATCCTTTCGATTGTTCAAAATGGCACGGTAGATGGCATTCTGACCGTACTCATAGTTACCCTTAACCTTGATTGAGGGCATTCCTTCAACGAAACAAGCATCTTGTTGATTTATCAGTAAGTCACCCATTTCGTTGAAGCCAAGTTTATCGTCCTTCTCAGCCGCTTGCTTCTTGGTATGTTTTTCTAGAAATGTCTCAAGATATGAATCGGCATTGACTTCCGTATAGAGAAGCTGTTGAGTATTCACACCGCGAGTGGCACCAGCAAGGCGGGTCAACCTTGACGGATTCTTATTCGCAGGGTCGCAGGGACTGCCATATTTTGCCTCAAGAGCACTGTGCAACTCTGCCACCTTGCGCTTATAGTCTTTCGCATTTGATGCATCGACACGCACTATGGCATGAACAGACTTGTTACCCGAATCTGTCATCGACAGAATGGGCAGGCCAGAGTCGAGCAGTCGTTTTACCTGCTCTTCCTTCGAGATATCGTCGTACTCGATAAGGGCGTTTCGAAATGAAGTGACATTATCGTCTCGACGCTTACCGTACTCCGTAGGATTTACGCAGAATAAAATTCCAGCCTGCGAATTGTATTCTGGGAATACTTCCTCAAGCGAGCTTGCATTATGTAATTTCTCGATAACTTGAAAAGCCATTATAGAGATGGGTTTGCCGTTTGGAACCCATTTGCCCTCATCGTTTTTCTTAAAGCGAGTGTTGAAAGTAATGAAATCATTAACTGCGAATAGCGCCTCAAGTTGGAGAGCGGCCTGCTCGGCAGCAGAAAGACTGGTGGGTATTTGCTGAGGAGGGTTTCCTTTTCGGTCAGTCCCTAGCGGTTTATTGGAGTCCCAATTTAAGACATTGCGGATTAGGTGATTGATTTCATCGTCTTCCATTGGAGGGTTGCAGCGTGTTTTATTTGCTTGATGCATCAAATCGGCAATCGTTGAAGAGCTCTTATGCTCCTTTTTTAGTTGGACACCATAGGAGAAGATGGTCAAATTGCGCTTGCCTTCGTTAATAGTCGTGGGGAGCGAATCGGTCGCCTTGGAATTGATCTCTGCCATATATTTGACTCCTTTCAAAGAGTAAATAGGTCTTTGAGCAGGTAAAAGCTGCTTTTTGTTGTCTAACGGTGTTGAGACACATGTCTCTTGTTCCTTGCCTTTGAGCTATTTGACTTACGTTTTTTACTAGCTGGCTATTTGCTGCATATCTTGAAAAGTGGCGGGTTGTTTTGCCTAGGCATGAGGCCTCCTAACAAATTGATAAAACGTTTTAACTGTTTATAAGTATAACTGAAATGTGAAGAAAAACAAGAGAAAATATGGAAAATCTTGTTTGATAGTTGACAAAAGAAATAAAAGATGGATTCAAACAGCCTTAAAACTAAGCAGAATGTGGGCAGAAAAAGTTTTGTCAAAAGAGAACGAAGTCTAAAAAACATTTGATTTTTAGACTGCTGTTTCTTGCAATGTTTGCCCAGTTAAATTAGTCTAATAATATAGTCTAAAAAGGAGGGGCAAATGAAGTATGGCTATGGCAGGGTTAGCACTGGCAAAGATGCCCAGAAGTTTGACCGTCAAGAGGATCAGCTAAAAGATGCAGGATGTGAACTCATTTTTCTTGAGCGCGTTAGCGGTACTTCAAAAAATAAATCCGAGTTGCAAAGGTTGCTGAGCGAACTTCAGGATGGGGACGAATTGGTGTGTGTCTCTATTGACCGTTTGGGTCGCTCAACCCAGCAGGTGTTGAGTCTCGTTAATAAGCTGGAAGAAATGGGAGTTGGCTTAACGAGTCTTAAAGAAGGATTTCAGGCAAACACGCCACAGGGAAGATTTTTTCTTACTATCGTTGCTGCATTTTCCGAACTTGAAGTAGAAATGTGCCGTAGCAGAGTGAACGATGGCCTAGAGGCAGCGAGGCGCAGGGGCAAGAAGTTGGGGAGGCCTCGTAGGGATATGGATACTGCAATTAAGATGTGGCTGTCCAAGGATTACTCCATTACCGAAATATGCGAGGCAGTTGGTTGTTCGAGGCAGACGTTATATAACGCCATAGGTCGGGCGGGTGTTTCGAGAGATTGACGGCATAAAAAAGGGGCCGATTTTGATGTGGCCCCCTGGGGTTGTAGTTTTGGCTGCAATCGTGCCGCTCAACATGAAATGCTCGGTGGGTAATGCAGAAGGGTGTTTTACCCGAACTGCCTTTGGATCAATTCTATTCGAGGCTGCTCCAAGTTTTTCCATTATCGGTTGAATAGGAATCGAGCTCTCCGTCTCCATCGCTATCCACGGCTTTGTTGCCCTTGCCGTCAGCAATTGCTCCAGTTCCATCGGCATTTTTATGAATGGCGTACTCCCCATCGGTGTCGATGTAGTCTGTGCCACCGTCTTTCGAGTCTGACTTTAGATACGTTTTGCCGTCATCCGTATCAACCCAATCATCCTCATCTAATAATGTGCTCGACGATGAGCTGGAGTGAGAAGAATAATCATCATCGTCATCGTAGCCCTCATCGTCTTCGTCATAGGCGGCAGAAGAAGAGGAACTTGACGAATTATTGGAAGACCCCAATATGCCAGCGCAGCTGGTGATGCATAGGGCACAAAGAAGGCAGACGGCAAGCATAGCCAGCAATGTCTTTATAAAGCGCGTCGCAAACTTGTTATTTTGAGTAACGGTGTCGCTTGTTATCGGCGGTGCTGCCATTTTAGATTTCTGCTGCGTAGGTGAATCGGAGGTTGAAGAGGGGGCGGCAGGATTTGTCAAATCTTTTTCACTGAAGGCGACGCTAAGCAGCTCGGTCTTCTTCGCGTCGAACTCCTCTTGTGTGATGGCTCCCATATCAAGGAGCTCCTTAAGCTCTTTAAGCTCTTCGTACACGGTGAATTCCTATCTTTAGGTTGAGAATGAGTGCCCTTTTATTTCCATGCCATATGGATAAGTAGAAACACAACGATAAATGATCCAAGAAATCCTGGTGCAATGAAGGCGCTAGTCCTATAGCTTTGGCCCAGAAGGAGCGCCATAAGAAAGGCAATTGCGAATGCAATGATTATTGAAACCAGAATCTTGATGGTGGGTTTGACAGCAGTCTTTTTTTGGCTGGGAGTAGAAGGGCTGATTCCAAGTAGCTCTTCCTTTTTCTGGTTAAATTCGTCTTGAGTGATGACGCCGTTTTCAAGGAGTTTTTTAAAGGCGATGATTTCGTCAAATTGTTTATCGCTGGTATTTTTCTTTTCAGCTGGGCTGTCGGTTGTGGTGGTCTTCTCATCGGAGTTTTGGCTTGCTTTGAGAGCTTGCTGGGGCTGAGCCTCAGCCGTAGGAGTCGGTAGGCCGTCTGGGAAGAGGAGTGCGTTTTTCTGCTGCTCATATTCATCCTGAGACAGGATGCCTTGATCCAGCAATAACTTAAGTTCCTTTATATGGTTCGTCGTTTCTGAGAAGGTGCGTGAATCGCTCATCTATTGGCTCCTTTTCTCAATATCAGCTTAAGGCTTAAGCGAGAGGTGCTTCATCCTTGTGGGGTGCATCGTGTATCACAATGGGGCGGTGGAGGGTCTTTGGTTGGGATTTCAAGGCAGTAGCACAATCATCTGGGTTATCGATTTGCCGTAGAGACACGAACAGCAAATCGAAAGGACGGAGTCGTTGATTGCGACCGATATGCTGAAATCAACCCCGTGCTAACTTCCAGACGTATACAGAACGTAATGGTCTTCGCCGTCATAGTTTTGGAGAGCGAGGACGATTGCGTTGTCCTTTGCCCTTACAAAGAAATAAGCGGGACGTTCGTTTAATTCTTTGTTGGGATCGACGTTGACAACTTGGTCGAATTGTCCTGTGAACTGAACTTCGGTGTTTACCAAGGCGGTTTGCATCTTTCCATCCTCGTCCTGCACTTTGATTGCTTTGGTGGGGATTTGGTTTAGCTGGTAAGTGTACTCACGGGAAGTTTGGTTAATGAAGAAATAGACGTATGTGGGGAGGTCGGTCGCCTTCTTCTCGCTCATGACCCAGCTGGGGTGAGTGGAAGACTGCAGCGTAATCGGCTTGAAAGACCATTCTGAAGGAAGGTCGGACTCTTCTAGCCTGAAGGGGTTATCTCCGCCGTACGTTTCCATGCTGTAGGATTTCTTCTTTTCGTCCTTAATATAGGTATCAAGTTCCTTGTCGGCTTTTTTCAATGCCTTGTAGACTTTGTAGTAACCATCAGTATCAGAAGCATCCAGTGCGGCCTGCGCGTCTGTTTTTGCAGCTTCGATTTCTTTGGTATCGAACTGCTGGGCAAAATATGAACTCAGAATTTCTTGAGAATGGCTGATTTCCTTGGTGATTTCGCTATAGAGAAGTTGGTCGTAACGTTTGTTTGCGCTCTTCAGTTCATCGTAGTTCTCAACTTCTTTTTTAAGCTCTTTATCAAGGGAGTCATACTGCTTGTTTGCCGAGTCGATGGCATCCTTTGATTCGATTGATACGGTGCCGATAGAGTCAATGGACTTCATCGTTGCAGACACCGAAGGGTCAGTGCACCCAGTGACGCTTAAAGCTAGGGTAAGACCCACAACCGCGGCGAGGGGAGCTGATCGTTTCATGGTGTGTGTTCCTTCCTCCGACACTTGGTAAGCGCTGTGGAAGGAAGCTCATCCGAAGAGCTGATTGTGCAGCACGAAAAGGAGGAGTATCCACCCACAGTTGCTACACAGCTCCAAGCGCCTCGCAATAGCACGAACCAGCAAGGAGAAAGGGCAAATACCCCTCCTTGTCGCTGGTTGAGTGTCTTCGGTTGTGAAGCGCGAGCATTAAAAAATGCTAGAGCTGTGTAGCAGGTACAACTCTAGCATGCTGATAGGCTATTTAATCTACTGACCTGTTGAACGGTCGAAAAAGTGGGCTGTTGTGAAAAGCGGAACCATCTGGCCTGTCGTGCCTGAGCCTCTATGAGTAGTAAAAAGGTAGTAGACCAGATGATTTGAATGGTTAATATGCCTGATAATCAGCGGTTACATCGTCGAGCGGCAGATGTTCCCATGGCAGATAAACAGTACACGTTGCATATGCGGTTTCCTTTCAATCGCCATCATCGAGCTCGAGTATCGTATCTGCGCCTACGCCTGCGCCCGCTTGCGCTCCCAGCGAGCCAACCTAATCGTCACCAGCGTGAGCGCCCAGGCCACAAGCGAGAACGCGGCACCCACTGCGCCCACGTACGCAATGCCAACGCCGCTTACCACAGCACCGCCCACTGCGGTGCCAAACGAGATGCCGACGTTAAACGCCATGGGCTCAACCGAACTTGCGAGTACCATCGACTTGGGATGGCGGCTGCGAGCCACGTCCATAAAGTGCGTGATGCACGACACCGAGAACAGGTACATGAGCAGCGCCAAGCTAAAGACAAAGACCAGCGCGAGCGGTATGGTGCCGCCCACAGCAAACAGCCCGAGTAACGCTGCGGCTTGCAGCACAAACGTCACAAGCAGTGCCTTCATACCAAAGCGCGCATCGATCCATCCGCCCAGGATGTTCGAGATCAGGCAGAATACGCCGTAGGCCATAAGCGTGGTACTGGCTTCGACCGTGCCCATGCCCAGCACCTGCTCTAGATAAGGCGTCACGTAGCCGTAGAACACATAGACCGAGCCCACGCCAAACAAAAAGATGAGCATGCCGGTGATGATGCTCGGCTCGCGCAGCAGCCCCGCCTGCTCGCGAAAGGTGGCAGGCTCGTCGGTTTGCCCAGCGCGCGGCATAAACGCCACAAGCGCTCCGCAGATCAGAACGGCAAAGGCCAGCGTGCCGTACATGGCTACGTGCCAATCGAGTGTGTCGGCCACAAACTTGCCGATCGAAGTGACAAAGACCATCGCCACGGAAAACGCACCATATACCACCGAGATTGCAAGCGAAGTTTGCTGCGGGGACAGCAACTCGGGGATGTACGTCACGCCCACGGCGAGCAGCGCACCTGAGACAGAGCCCAGGACAATGCGCGAGATAAACAGCACCTGGAAGTTGGGTGCCAACGCCATGACCAGGTTGCCGAGCACAAAGACGATGCTATAGCACACGAGCAGCTGGTAACGACGGAAGCGCCCCGTGCTGAGCGCAAGCACTGGCGTCGCGATGGCGTAGACAAGCGCAAACACGCTAATAAGTTGGCCTGCGGTGGCAAGCGATACGCCGAGTTCCGTCGCTAGGTCGCTTTCGATGCCGATGACCACGAACTCGGAGCAGCCGAGCGAGAATCCCAACAGCACGAGCAGCGCCAGGCAAAGATTGGTGCGCGCGGGGGAGAGCGCGGCGGCGGTTGACTTACTTTTTGGCGTGGTTGCGGCGGTCAAGGTTGTCACTCCAATGTCGCATTAATAAGCGGGATTCAATCCCTGCAACTCTAACAGAATGTGACAAAGAGACAGTCCCTTTGTCGCATTGCGCTGCCGGCCAGTCGCCCAAACCGTCACAACATTCGGCGAAAATCTCGAAATCGAGGAAAAGCGTCGAATGTTGTGACGGTTTTTGTGTCCGGCGCGGGTGAGCTTCGGTGTCGTCTGGGGGTATAAAACTAGCGAGTGTTTATTTGCGAGGCCTAAGGGGCGCCCCGTATGGATATCGATAACTTTGAATGGTGGTATAGCGAGGGTGAGACTCCGGACGAGGGGTGGGACGAGCCTACGCCGCGTGGCGTGTCGAGCGACGAGGACGAGACCGGCAACGACGTCGCCGCCGACTCGGACGCCGCCCTCGATCCCGTCGAGCCCCTGACCTTCGAACAAGCTTGGGCCCAGGCCGAGGCAGACGAGGCCAAGGCCGACGCTACGGCCACGCTCGGCGAGCCAGCCGACATGTCGATCTCGCCGGCAAAGACCCCGCAGCCGCGTCACACCATCGATCCCGACAGCACGGCATCCTTCAGTATTCTCGACGTGCCCTCGCAGGGCGCTCAGGCGCCCGCACCCACACGTCGCCCCAATCTGTCTCGCGAGGAAGATACAGGACGTCGCTCTCCGCTTGGCCCCATCCTTATCGCCTTCATGGCCGGCGTTATCGCATGCTCGGTAATTGGAAACGTCTGGAGCCATGTCGAGCAGCAGCGAAAAGACGCCGCCAGGGTCGAGATGTCTGTCGAGCAATCGCTCGGCCGCACGCGCTCGGTACATGTGTCGGTCGAGGTCAAGGACGGCGCGACGTGGGACACCGCGCGCGGCGACAGCCAAATGCTCATCCATATCGTGGGGCGCACGCTCAAAGGGCAGACGATTGACGAGTATCAATACGTCAATTCCGCTGGTGACGGCATCGAACTTAAGCCCGGCGACTACGAGCTCACCGTCGATGAACCGCCCGTCGCCACCGACGGCACGCGCTTCCGTGCCTCAAAGCGCATGGTTCCCGTGAGCTTTAACTCGCAGGCGCCCGATACGGTCGACACCACGCCACAGGGCGGGTTTGACCTTTACGTAGATACCCAGTAGGCGCTCGCCGCTCATTCCGCTATGGCTACTCAATAATCGCCTGCCGTCCCGTCCCGCCGCCAAGAGTGGGACAATAGCCCTCGACACTATTGTTTACTTTTGGAGGAAGTAGCATGTCTACCGTCACTACCATCAAGCGCGGCGGCCTCACCGCGGCCATCGATTCCATGGGCGCCCAGCTCACGAGCCTTGCTCTCAACGGCAACGAGTATCTGTGGCAGGGCGACCCCGCCTTTTGGGGCAAGCATGCGCCCATCCTGTTCCCCATTGTGGGTTCGCTGCGCAACAACACGGCAACGTCTGCGGCCGGCACCTGCGAGATGCCGCGCCACGGACTCGCGCGCATCGTCGAGCACAAGCTGGTCGAGGTTTCGGAGGACGGCTCCTCGGTAACGTACGAGATCACCGACACGTCCGAGTCGCTCAAGGCCTTTCCGTTCCACTTTAAGCTCAACATGACCTATGCCCTGACCGGCGACGCCATCCTCACGCAGACCTTTGCCGTCACCAATACCGGCGACGTGGACCTGCCGTTCTCGGTGGGCGGCCACCCTGCGTTTAACGTACCGGCTCCCGGTGCCGAGGACGAGGCATTCGAGGATTACGAGCTGGCGTTTACCGAGGCTTGGACTAACGAGGCTCCCATCATCACGCCCGACGGTCTTATGACGTTCGAGGGCAGCTACAAGGCTCCCGATAACTCGGACGTGCTGCCCATCACGCACCGCAGCTTCGATAACGACGCCATCATGTTCACCGATACCCCGGGCTCCACGCTCACGCTGCGCGGCCGCAAGTCGGGTCACGGCGTCAAGATCGACTTTGAGGGCTTTAAGTACATTGGCGTGTGGTCTGCCGCCAACGACGCTCCGTTTGTGGCGCTCGAGCCCTGGACCGGTCACACCACCATGGATACCGAGGACGATGTCTTTGAGCACAAGGTCAACACCATCACCCTGGCCCCGGGCGAGACGGACAAGCGCAGTTTTAGCGTTACCTTGCTCTAGAGGTTCCGCCGCTCGGTCGATGCTGCGCGTCGTCCAGAGCGACAAGTTGTCATTCAAAAGGCAAGGCATAGACCTTCTGGTCATGCCTTGCCTTTTTCATGCCACTTGTTCGCTCTGGACGTCGCTCGCCGGCATTGCCAAAACATCGGCGTCCCCAATGACTACCGCGTGTCTATTAATTTTTCGAGCTTGTGCTGCGCTGCTAGTTGCTGGCGTATATCCTGTTAAGTCGTCAGCATACGATTCAACAGGGAAGGCAGATTATGCATTCTCCCCATCAACGCGACGCGCATCCACAGCCGGTATGCAGCCGTCGCATCTTTTTGGGTAGCGCTCTCGCTGCGAGCGCTTCCGTCGTCGCCGGCGTGCTTGCCGGCTGTCAGCGCCCGTCAACGCTCAAGGTGGTTCGGCCCACGACGGGCGGCGGTCGCGACGACCTGTCCGATTCCGTGATCGGCAAGGACAAGATCCGCATTGGCATGGAGGCGGCCTACGCCCCGTACAACTGGCAGGTCTCCGAAGCCAGCGAGTACACCATCCCCATCGACAACGTGCAGGGCGCCTATGCCGATGGTTACGACGTGCAGATCGCCAAGATCGTCTGCAAGGCCCTCGGCGGCGAGCCCGTTGCCGTCAAACAGAGCTTCTCGGGTCTTATCGATTCGCTCAACAACGGCCAGATCGACCTCATCATTGCCGGCATGAGCGCCACGCCCGAGCGCGAGGAGTCCGTCGGCTTTTCCGATCCGTACTTCATTGGCTACTTTGGCCTGTTCGTAAAAGAGGGTTCCCCCTACCAAAACGCGACCAAGCTCAGCGACTTTAGCGGCGCTACGGTACTCGGCCAAAAGGACACCATGCTCGATACCGTCATCGACGAGATCCCGGGCGTTGTCCACAAAAACCCGGTCGACTCGGTTCCCACGGTGTTTTCGAATCTGCTGCAGGGCACCTGCGACGCCGTGACTTACAACACCGAGAATGAGAAGGGCTATATGGCCCAAAATCCCGGTATCGTCCCCATCCAGTTTGCCGAGGGCGAGGGCTTTAAGCAGGAGGTCACGGCAAATGTCGGTTGCCGCAAGGGCTCGGACAAGCTGCTTAAGCTCATCGACAAGACACTCAAGGGCATTAGCCAAGAGGAGCGCGACCAAATGTGGGACGCGTGCCTCGACCGTCAGCCGGCATAGGGAGGCAGCATGAAAACCATTAATCGCCTGGCCTCCTTTATCAAGGCCGACCACCGTTATGTATACCTGGGCACGAGTGTTATCGCGGCGCTCGGCCTGGCGTTTAGCCAACGCAACCCCACGCCGCTGAGCTTCTTGGCCCCCACCGGTATCTTCCAAGACTGCCTCTGGGCAATCCTTTGGGCCTGGCTCGTCGTGTCGGCGGCGGCGCTGGTCACCAAGCTCATGCACTGGAACGACTATCGCGAAAAGTCGCCGTTCGCATCCGAGCGCTGCCGTCGTGGCGCACGCCTGGGCAGCTACGTCATGGTCGCCATCGCGGCAGTTTTCTTTATTGACCGCTGCGTCATGTCGTTTATCGACCTGGTGCAGGTGAGCATTGTCTCGGATTCCAACCCCAGCGACTTTTTGTCGAGCCTGGTCTACATGACCTACAAGAGCGGGGACTTCTTCATTCGCGGTATCGAGATCACCATCGCGCTTGCCACCTTCGGCACCGTCATCGCATTCTTCCTGGCGCTGCCCTTCGTGTTCCTACGCATTCAGACGTTCGACCGCGTGGATAACGACCTGGTGCGCTTCGTTAAGAGTATCGGCCGCGGCTTTGCGACCGTCTACTCCACCATCGTGCGCGGCACGCCCATGATGGTCCAGGGCCTGCTCATCTATTACGCGGGCTTCACCGTTTTGCGCGGCATGGGCTTCGAGACCGCCCAGGCCAACCAGATCTGGAGCACCTTCACCGCCGGCCTCGTCACCATCTCGCTCAACTCCACCGCCTACATGATGGAGGTCCTGCGCGGCGGCATCGAGTCCATCGATTCCGGCCAAGCCGAGGCGGCGCGATCGCTGGGCCTGTCGCAGTGGCAGGCCATGCGCAAAGTCGTGTTCCCCCAGGGCATTAAAAATGCGATTCCGGCGCTCACCAACGAGCTCATCATCAACATCAAGGATTCGTCGGTGCTCTCGGTCATCGGCGTGTTCGACCTTATGTACGCTACTACCACGGTCGCCGGCGTGTACTACCGCCAGATGGAGGTCTACTGCGTGGCGCTCGTGGTCTACCTGATCCTGACGCTCGTGGCGAGCCGCCTGCTCGAAGCCTTTGGCAAAAAGCTCGGTGCCGAGGCTCCGGCCACGCTGCCCAGCTCTAACTAGGCTTAAGACGAGGAGAATCATCATGGCAGATACCGCCACTACCGGCGTTGCGGCCGCCGCACAGACCAATGAGCCGCTCATCCGCGTCGAGGGCCTGCGCAAGAGCTTCGGCTCGCTCGAGGTACTCAAGGGCATCGACCTGTCCGTTAACCCCGGCGAGGTCGTCACCATTATCGGCGCCTCGGGCTCGGGCAAGTCGACCTTCCTGCGCTGCCTCAATCTGCTCGAGACCCCGGACGCGGGCCACATCTGGTTCCACGGCCAGGACCTCACGGCCGAGCGCTGCAACATTAACAAGCTGCGTGAGGACATCGGCATGGTGTTCCAGGGCTTTAACCTGTTCAACAACATGGATGTGCTCGACAACTGCACGCTTGCGCCCGTCACGCTCAAAAAAATGAGCAAGGCCGAGGCCGAGAAGGTCGCGATGGAGCATTTGACGAGTGTGGGGCTCGAGAAGTTCGCGCACGCCGCCGTGGGTCGCCTGTCCGGCGGTCAAAAGCAGCGCGTGGCCATCGCTCGTGCCCTATGCATGAATCCGCAGATCATGCTGTTCGACGAGCCGACCTCCGCACTCGACCCCGAGATCGTGGGCGAGGTGCTCGAGGTCATGCGCAAGCTCGCTGCCGACGGCATGACCATGGTCGTCGTCACGCACGAGATGGCCTTTGCCCGCACGGTGTCCGACCGCGTGGTCTTTATGGACAAGGGCGTGGTGCTCGAGGATGCCGCGCCGGCCGAGCTCTTCGGCAACCCCAAACATCAGCGCACGCGCGAGTTCCTCTCGCGTTATCTCGAGGACAAATAACCGACCGCAAACGCTTATGTGGCAGGGCCGCTCCGGTGGGGCGGCCCTTGTCGTCACAATCGAAAGGATGTCATGGCCGAGGTTTGGCGCTTTTTTGCGCATGAGGATGATTTTGCCGATCTGGACGAGGCTGGTGCGTGCGAGCGCCTGGGCCGCGTGCTGTCGTTTCCGACCATCTCGAGTATGGATGCCGAGGCGGTGAACTGGCAGCCGTTCGACGACCTGCGCGCGTATATGCAGCAGGCTTGGCCGCACGTATTTACGGCGGGTAAGGTCGAGCTTATCGACCATTCGCTATTGGTGACGCTTAGCGGTTCCGACCCTGCCCTCAAACCCGTCATGCTCATGGGCCACATGGACGTGGTTCCCGTGGTACCCGGCACCGAGGCTGACTGGACGCATGTCCCCTTTAGCGGACATGTGGACGACACCTACATTTGGGGTCGCGGCGCCATCGATATGAAAGACCAGGTCGCAGGCATTCTCGAGGCGGTTGAGTATGCGCTCGCACACGGCTGGGAGCACGAGCGCACCCTGCTGCTGGCTTTTGGCCAGGACGAGGAAACCACGCAGTTCGGTGCGGGTGCCATCGGCCGCGTGCTCGAAGAGCGCGGCATTGAGCTTGAGTACCTGATCGACGAGGGCGACTACCGCATCGTTCCGGCTGCCGAGTACGGCGCGGGCGAGGGCTGGCTTATGCATGCCGATCTCGCGGAGAAGGGCTACGCCGATATCGTGTTGAGGACGCGTAGCGAGGGCGGGCATTCCTCCAACCCCTACGGGGGCACTTCACTCGAGGTGCTCAGCCGTGCCATCACCGCAATCTGCGATATCGAGTGGCCGACGCGCGTGACCGACTTGCTTGCCGCCCAACTCGTCGAGTTGGGGCTCTACACGGCCGATGAAATTGCCGCCAACGGGGATGCCATTGTCCGCGATTGCCTCGCCAGCAAAAAGCTCTATCCGCTGGTGACGACCACCTGCGCGCCCACGCAGATCGAGGGTGGCAGCACCGGCGCCAACGTAATGCCGCAGGATATGTGGGCCAACATTAACTTCCGCATGCTCGAGGGCACGAGCGTGGCCGACGTTGTGGCGCGCTGCCGTGAGGCGGTTGCCGGGGCGGACCTTGCCGGTCGTGTCAAAGTGGAGCTGGGCCCCGGCAGCTCCGAACCCTCGCCGTCCCCGCGCATCGGTGGTCCCGGTCTCGAGGCGGTTCGCTCCATCGCCGTCCGCTATTTCCGTGATCCAAAGGGGATGGAGGAAAACGGATCATTCGAGCCAGTGGCAATTGTGCCCTCGACCGTGATCGGTGCGACCGACGCTGCCAACTACCAGCACATTTGCCCTGAGTGCATTCGCTTCTCGGCCTTTGTGGTCGATGATGACGAGTGCGACCGAGGCGTCCACGGCACCAACGAGCGCATCACCCGCCGCGCCTACCTCCAGGGTGTTCGCTTCCTCATCGCCCTACTCCATACGCTTTAGAATCCGACAAAGGGACTGTCCCTTTGTCGGATTCCGTGCGGGTTATATGCAGGTTTGCCTGCGCACGCTATCATATATGGGTTAGACCGCAACTATGTACCCCATACGCGAAGGGATGCGCATGTATCTGAAAATCGACATGCTCTAGCTGGACTTACCCCCGCAGCGGCGCCCCGCGCCCCATCAATTCTGCCGATTTTCGCCTTCACGCATATAAAGGAGTCCGTCATGCGCGATAAGCTCGAAAAGATCATCAAGGCCTACGAGGAGCTCGAGAAGAAGCTTTCCGACCCGGCCGTCGCCTCCGATATCAAGGAGTTCACGCGTCTCAACAAGGAGTACGCGCACCAGTCCGACCTCATTGCCGCCTCGCGCGAGTACATCGGCGCGCTCGATGACATCGAGGCTGCCAAGGAAATGCTGCACGATACCACCGATGCCGATGAGAAGGAGATGCTCCAGATGGACATCTCCGAAAACGAGGCCAAGCTTCCCCAGCTCGAGGAAGACATCAAGTACATGCTCATCCCGAGCGACCCCAACGACGACAAGAACACCATCGTCGAGATCCGCTCCGCCGCCGGTGGCGACGAGGCGGCCATCTTCGCCGGCGATCTGTACAAGATGTACCAGCGCTTTTGCGAGTCGCGCGGCTGGAAGACTACCGTGCTCGATTCCAGCCCCAGCGAGGCCGGTGGCTTTAAGTCCATCGAGTTCAAGGTCGAGGGCGACCGCGTCTACTCCGTCATGAAGTTCGAGTCCGGCGTGCACCGCGTCCAGCGCGTTCCCAAGACTGAGTCCCAGGGCCGCATTCAGACCTCCACGGCTACCGTCGCCGTACTTCCCGAGGCCGAGGAGATCGACGTCCAGATCAACCAGTCCGACCTGCGCATCGACACCTACTGCGCCTCCGGCCCTGGCGGTCAGTGCGTTAACACCACCTACTCCGCCGTGCGCATCACCCACCTGCCCACCAACACCGTGGTGCAGTCGCAGGAGCAGCGTTCCCAGATCCAGAACCGCGAGGTCTGCATGCAGATGCTGCGCGCCCGTCTGTACGAGATGGAACTCGAGAAGCAGCAGGCCGAGCTCGGTGCCGAGCGCCAGAGCCAGATCGGCCACGGCAACCGTTCCGAGAAGATCCGTACCTACAACCAGCCCCAGGACCGCGTGACCGATCACCGCATCGGTTTCAACTCCACCTACAACGGCGTCCTTCTGGGCGATCAGCTCGGCACCGTCATCGAGGCGCTCGCCGCCGCCGAGCGAGCCGAGAAGCTGGCACAGGCTGTGTAGGTTCCGCCGCTCCAACGGCACGCAAAATGATC
>OGOY01001623.1_pt1 | contig 23088 bp, 22 predicted proteins | sample 1552811 | NCBI WGS metagenome assembly OGOY01 (sample SAMEA2580132, study PRJEB22360) | human gut metagenome | biome: human gut; feature: human-associated habitat; material: faeces | place: Denmark | collected 2008/2010 | reverse complement strand
CCTCGCGGAGCGTTTATCTCAGTCGGAGACCCAACTCCCACTGAGACAAATTTGCCATTACTCACCACCTGAAGAGGTGGGAGTCTTCTCGACTGAGATAAATCTGATTGTTCAGACAGCCAGATTACCCTATGGCTATTATAGGTATTTATTTCCGGATTGTAAACCCTCATTTTTCACAAAACAAGAAAGATTCTTATTATATTATTGAGACTTTTTTTCGTTTATTATTGAGTCAGCATCATCCACCCCCAATACACAACCCCTAATCCCCACGAACTCAGAATCCCATACAGGATCACCGGACCCGCGATTGTAAATATTTTGCATCCGACACCAAATACCTGCCCTTCCGCCTTGTATTCCAACGCCGGGGATGCAACTGAATTGGCGAATCCGGTGATCGGAACCAGCACACCAGCCCCAAAAACACGCGCCAGCTTCTGGAATACATTTGCCCCTGTCAGGATAACGCTGAGCAGAATCAGGCCCAGCATCGTCCAGAGCGCCGCCGTTTTCTCCTCCATGCCTGTCTGAACCAGACAATTTGTGCTGATCTGCGCCGCCAGGCAGATCAGCCCGCCGGAAATGCCCGCCATCAACACATTTTTCCATGTACTGTGGACGGGCGTAACCGATTTGACATATGCTTCATATTGATCTTTTCTGGCTTCCATGGTTTCTCCTCTCTTCTACTGTCTTCCAATTCCATATAAGAAATAATACAGCGAACCCGCACATTTCCCCGCCGCAATCGCGAGAAGGAGATATGGCAGCCCCACTGCCAGACGCAGGCGGCGGCTCAGCACCGGCAGGGCTTTCAATGTCTCTGCCAGCGACATGACGAGGCAGCCTACAAAAATACCACAGGAAAGTCCCGCAGCCGCTAGAAGCAGCTGTCCGGAGACATTTCCAAGCATCACCAGAAATCCAGCACCAGCTCCCGTTCTGCCACCGCCTTCTGCTGCCTTCTGCCACAACTCTGCCTCCGGCATTGCCGCTGGCCACGCTATTCTCAGGAAACTCCCGGTCAGCTGTTTCACCTTCTCTGTAAATAAATCCACCACATTTCCAAACAATCCTCCCAGCGCGATAATCGTCTCATACAAGAAGATTTTCCCCTTCGACGCCGTCGCCGTCTTTCCAATCAGGCGCGGATAAACGCCGATGACCACCAGAAAGGCGTAGACTCCCGCTGCCACCGTGCTTCCCGCCGCCAGCCCCGCCAGCAAAAGCAGTGCTTCTTTAAGAAACATCGATGTCATCCTCCTTCCGCTCCTCGTTCTGAATCAGCGTTTTATTGACATTTTCCTCATACAGGCGCATTTCTACCTCCAGCGGCGTCGGATCGAGACTGAATTTCCACGAAGTAAAATGGTTAAAAAACAGCAAAATCCCCACCGGAAGCCCGATCGAATAACCGACCTCCAACGCCGTTGTTCCGTCCGACGCCTGCCCCGTCGTGATCTCATATATTTTCCTGAATACATCCAGCACGTTTGCATCGTTGTTGAATGTCATGATCGCAAATGCCGCCCCGAAAAAGCAAATCAGGCAGACGAACAACGTCTTGCACCACTGCCAGACAAGCGCCTGGCGGCGCGGCGGCTGATAATGAATGACATAGTCCGTCTCCCCCAGATTCTGCACCGATGTCCCCGGAATTTCCCGTTCAATCTGCTGGATAATCTCCATGACGTTTCCAACCAGACGGCTTTCGCGCTGTTTCCCGCCGCCGCGGATCCTCTTCACGATCATCGCACGGCAGCGGCTTTCCACGCTTTTTTCACTGCAATAAACTTCTCCCAGGCTTGCAAGCGGTACATTTTTCTCATGTACCTGCGTGATCTGGCTGAGTTTCAGATAGACCGTCTGTGTCATAATGCTGCCTTCTCCGTCTGTGCCTCCGGTCTCAAAAATGCCTCCGCGCTGTCCCCGGAATGCTGTACGAAGGTTCCGTCAATGTAGACGCTGTCCCGCCCCACTGCCATCAGACAGAGGCAGAGCGCTGCTACAATCAGAATCATACATCCGACCCAGATACAGATTCCCATCTTTTTTTTCATTGTCACTTTCACATTTCCCGTCATTTTTTTCCATCCTTCCTGTGTATTCTGGAAACTCCAAAAGTTCCTGTATCCAGTAGTATGGCTGTCTTTCAACGGAGTATGCACATTCATATATTCTGAATTATGAGCCTGTCTTTTTTTCTCATGTTTCTTCCAGCTTTGCTCGCATCTGCCCTAATATTTTCCGCTCGATCCGCGACACCTGTACTTGTGAAATGCCGAGCTGCGCCGCGATCTGAGTCTGTGTCTGATCATAAAAATAGTGCCGCACAATGATCTCCCGCTGCCGTCCATTGAGCATTTTCAGCAAATCTCCCAAAAGCATCCGGTCAAGCAGAACCTCATTCTCCGCTGTCTCCCCAGCAATCCGGTCCTGAAGCAGAAGGCCAGTTTCTTCCCCGGCGCTGGCTGGTGCAGAGAGCGATTCAACCGGACTGTCCGCCGCCATCGATGCGGCAGCTTCCTCACAGCTCACTCCAATCTGCGCCGCCAGCTCTTCCAGCGTCGGCTCCCGCCCAAGCGCTGTGCAGAGCGCTTCCCGCGCTGCCCGGAGCCGCTGGTTTTGCTCTTTGATGGAACGACTGACCTTGATGATCCCGTCATCCCGGAGAAAACGTTTGATCTCCCCCGCAATCATCGGCACCGCATAGGTCGAAAAACGCACCTCATATGATAGGTCAAACTTATCAATCGCCTTCAACAGCCCGATACTTCCGATCTGAAATAAGTCCTCCGTCTCACACCCCCGCCCCGCAAAGCGGCGGACAATGCTCCATACAAGTCCCAGATTGTCCTTTACCAGCGCCTCCCGCGCCGTCTTATCGCCCTGGTGTGCCCGTTTGATCTGCTCGATGGTTTTATCCATAGGACTCTGCCGTTTCTTTTTCTTCCTGCTCTTTATTCATATATCCCCTTCCAATTCGCTTTTTCATCGTCACACACGTTCCGCAGCCCACCTTGGACTCCACCTCGACCTCATCCATAAACGCTTCCATAAACGAAAAGCCCATCCCTGAGCGCTCGCCGGTCGTGTCTGTCGTATACATCGGCTCCATCGCCTTTTCCACATCCAGGATTCCTTTTCCCTCATCCCGGACCGAAATTATCAGTTCTTCTCCCTCAATCCGCGCTTCTATGTAAATAATTCCGATTTCATCGCTATACCCATGAATCACCGCATTTGTCACCGCCTCCGAGACCGCCGTTTTCACATCCTCCAGCTCCTCCATCGTCGGATTCATCCGACTCATAAAGACTGCCGCTGTGACACGGGCAAACTCCTCGTTCGATGAATGACTGTCTATCTCCAGGTGCATCCACGTGCCATTCTTCTCTGCTTGTCTCTGTTCATTCTGTTCAAATTTTCTGTATTCTTCTGAATTTTTTATTTTTTTAAGTTTTCCTTTCACTTCCGTTTCTGATACAGATATATCATCCGCATACATATTCATCTCTCCTTTAATGTCTCCCATCCAGTGCCTCCTCTCTCGTCCGGTACGACTGCACCAGACGATACACGCCGCCGATCCGCAAAATCCGGCGCATCCGCTCGCCTGCCCCGTACACCGCCACCGTGCCGCTGCTGCCCTCCATCTGCTTATACCGGTTGAGAATCACACCGATCCCGGAACTATCCATAAATTCCGTCCCCGAAAAATCAAAAATAATCCGGTTAATATAATTTTCCGCCAGAAGCAGGTCTGTTTCATATTTGAGTGTCAGGCAGTTATGGTGATCTACCTCCTTCGGCAGATGAATCACCAGCGCCGAATCGATCGCTTCGTATGTAAACATATTTCGTTCCATATCAGGATTCCCCCTTTTTCGATTTTTTATGCGGCATGTTTCTGCTTCGCGCGAGTGCGCATCATTGGCACGTTAGTGCCTTTTTGTGTAATAGGGAATTCCAAGGAATTTCCTATTACACAAAAAAGCACCGTAAAGTTTTTATCTTTACAGTGCTTTTCTTCTTAATTATCTGCCGTATTATATTTGTACTTACTGCGCCGCTTGCGTCTCCGCTCCGCTGCCTGCTGCCGTTTCATCCGCCGCAGTCTCTCCCTGACTGATGATGGACTGACCTGGAACTGCAGCCTGCTGGTTATCCGGCGCAAGCTCGGCGAGCTGCTGTCTTGCCTTGTCCGCCTGCTCGGAATCCGCATACTGGGTCACAATCTGCGTAAACATTTCGACCGCCTTGTCTGTCTCGCCCTGTGCCCGGTAAATCATACCCATGCTGAAGATAACCTTCGGGTTTGCCGGACGGATCGCCAGACAGGTCTGGTAATCTGCCAATGCTTCCGCCATACGGCCTGCCGACCACATCGTGTATGCCAGATCCTCCAGCGTCTGGTAGCCATTTGTCTCGATGTCCTGCTTTACCCCGTTGGCAATGGAAACGACCGTCTCGTCCGTAAATAACGACGGATCAAAGCCCTCATAATAGGTAACCGCCTCTGCCAGGTTATTGTTGCGGTATGCCTGCAGCATTTTGACGAGCTTCGCATACTGGTTCAGAACGCTGTCATTGCTGTTGAGCATCGTATCCAGCTTGTTCTCCGCCTCTTCTTTGTCCTTTTTCGAGGTCTCAATGCTCTCATTTAAACTGTCAATCTCTTCATTTTTCTGATTGAGCTGCTCGTTGTACTGGAGCATTTCCTGCGTATGTGCATTATTTGCCTGCTTAATCTTGGCTGGCATCACCAGGAAAAAGATAACTGCCGCGCCCAAAAGCAGTCCCGCGCCGATATTGAGCACCGACTGCAGTCCCGTATTCTCCTTGTACGTCGGCGGCATAATGACATCATCATCCTGCATCTGGCGGTGGGAAAATGCGTTTTTCAGCTTTCTCCGCTCGATATCCGCCTTGCCGGTATGTTCCTTAACAATCTCCATATACCAGTTCGCCTTGGGATTGTTTTTATCAATCTTGAGTACCTTATACAGGGATTTGCCCGCTTTCGTATAATCCTCATGACTAATATGCAAAAGAGCCAATAGAAGATGCGCTTTTACAAATCTCGGATTAGCTTCTACAACTCTTGTAAGCTGTAAGGTCGCCAGATCGTCGCTTCCGGTCTGCGCCTGCAGAAGCGCCTGATTATATTTCTGAATCGTCGCGCTCGCCTGATCCAGACGATCCTGTTTGCGCTGAATCTGGTCTAAATAATAATCAGCCCGGTTATCCTGCTCCTTAAAGTTCATGCTGATAACCCACTGCACCAGCGCCTCCGACACCTCACCCATCTCATAATAGATAAGTCCGAGAAGATTTCTGGCATCAATATGATACTTGTTCAGGTTCAGGCATTTTTTCAGATACTCGACCGCCCCTGTTAAATCCCGTCTCTTTGCCCGTTCCAGCCCGGCATTGTAAAAGCTGTTGGAAATCAGGCGAATTTTTCTTGTTCGATCCATCATGTCCGCCTATTCCTTCATATGTTTTAAAAGTTCCATCATAATATCCGACATATCTGTCAGGTCACTCTTCACGATCGCCTCGCCGACCTCCTCGACCTCCAGACTCGGTTTAAAATGTTCGATTTCTTCCTCGAAATTGATTGTCATTCCTTCGCCACTCATGTTTTTCCTCCAGAGTTTCTTCCTTTATTACATGGATATACATTCCCGCTAATCTTACACCATTCTGGCGGTGCTGTCAAATCCAGTTCGGGAAATCTTTTTCTCCAGCTCTCCGATTAAATACAGAGAACCCACACAGAAGCAGGTATCCTCCGGACGTTTTTCCTGAACCAGTGTCTGATAAGCTGTTTTTACATCTGGTATACTTTGAACCTCACAGCCATCTGCCACCCGGTGTGCTGCTTTTTCCATCGCCTCCATCGGAAGTGCCCGCGATGTATATAAATGAGTCAGCACCAATCGATCCGGCTTCAGTTTCCGCATCAGTGTTTCCAGCATCGATTCATAATTTTTATCTGAAACGGCTGCAAACAGCAGAAAAATCCGACCATCTTTCCCTGACTCTTCTCTTCTGCGCGCTGCCACCTCTGCCGCTGCGCCCGCAAACGCACGGATTCCGCCCTCATTGTGAGCGCCATCCAGATAAACTCCGTCCTGGATCTCCTCCATGCGTCCGCGCCATACCGCATTCCGGATGCCCGCTGCCGCTGTCTCCCCGTCCACTGCAAGAAGCAGCGCCGCCTGGTAAGCGATGCAGGCGTTAACTGCCTGATATTCCGCTTCGAAAGGAATAAACAGACGCTGGCTTTTCTCTTTTATCATCAGAATCATCCCGCCATGTTCCCGCCGAAGATCCGTATACACTGCCGGGCTGATCGGATATGCCGGACAGGAAAGTTCCGCCGCCCGATTTCTGATAACAGCCGAAGCCGCCGCATCCGTATCATCGTACACCACCGGCATATTTTTTTTCAGGATTCCCGCCTTTTCGCCCGCGATCTGTGTCACCGTGCCGCCCAGGTATTCCATATGGTCAAGGCTGATCGAAGTGATGACCGTAAGCGCTGGATGCTCGATGCAGTTCGTTGCATCCAACCGTCCGCCAAGCCCCGTTTCCAGAATCACATACTCCGGCTTTTTCCGGCGCACCATCCACATGAACATCAAAAACAGATATTCAAAATACGTCGGATGCCCCAGTCCTTCCTGCTCAAAATGAACATATGATGCCTTAACCGCCTCAAATGCCTCCAGGAACAGTGCATCGTCTGCTTCCTGTCCATCAAAAGAAAAACGCTCCGTCACGCGCACCAGATGAGGAGACGTAAACCGCGCCGTCCGCTTCCCGGCTTTCTGCAAAACCGCATCGAGAAACGAGCAGACCGACCCTTTTCCATTTGTTCCGGCCACATGTACGATTCTTTCCTCCTGCGGCAATGCATTCAGGTATGAAAGCATCCTGCGAAGCCCCTCCGCCGTATGTTTTTCACTGGTAAATTTCGGTATCTCATTCAGATATGCATCTGCCGCTTCTACCGTCCATTCTTCTTGTTTCATGGCATGAAATATCCTTTCCTGGCAAACGGAAGCGGCAGTACGAACTCTGCCGTCTGCCGCCTTGTCTTTTGTATGTTATTATTTTATATCATTTGCGGAGATCGTGCAAGTGGTTATATGGAATAAAGGCTGTACCTTCTTGTGTAATAGTAACTGTTCACAGGCAATGGAGAATCCCAAGGTATTTCCTATTATGCAAGAAACCCCTCTTGATAATCAAGAGGGGTTCCACTCATCAGCTCCCTGCCGGACTTGAACCGGCGACCTACGCATTACGAATGCGTCGCTCTACCAACTGAGCCAAGGAAGCATTTTAATTTGAAAAATGCTCTGGAAAACCCAAAGCAACTTTCGATGACCTGTCCGGGAATCGAACCCGGGTTTACGCCGTGAGAGGGCGTCGTCTTGACCGCTTGACCAACAGGCCATATTTAATTTTGTTCAATCGAGGCGACGTGATTCGAACACGCGACCTCTGCGTCCCGAACGCAGCGCTCTACCAAACTGAGCCACGCCTCGATTACATGACGTAGTATAATATAAATCCAGGAGAATGTCAACACTTTTTTTGAAGAATTTTTAAAAATATTTATTATGTTTAATATTTCGCTATAGTTGCTTGTGTTTGCTCAATTCAATAAATTTATATTTACTTCATCAGCTTCTGAATCGTCTTGCACAGCTCCTCAACCGCTTCTTCCCCATTTCCCGCCTCTATATCATCGACCACACAGGTTTTTATATGGTTGGACAGCAGGACTTTGGAAAAACTGTTCAGCGCCGCCTGAACCGCTGATACCTGGTTTAATATATCGACGCAGTATCGCTCGTCTTCCACCATCGCCTTCACACCGCGCACCTGTCCCTCGATCCGGTTTAAACGTTTCAGCAGATCTTTTTCCTCGGTCAGGTTTCTGTGTTTGTGGCGTTCCGTCTCTCCTCCCTGACAGACCTGCGCTTGTGATTCACATTTACAACAGCCCATGCTTTTCTCCTATCTTTTATCAAAATGCTGCGAAACGGCATATTAATTCCACCATTTCGCAGCTTTTTTCATCCTACTGAATCGAGTCCACCTTATAATCCTGTGCCTCAACCGCCTCTTTCAACGTATCGTCCGACACATCCGCACTCATGCTTACGACCGCGGTTCCTTTCTCATGGCTGACCTCTGCGCTCTCCACGCCTGCCAGTGCCTCCAACGCCTTCTTTACGCGTGCCTCACAGTGTCCACACATCATTCCTTCGATATTCATTGTCTTTGTCATCGTTATTCCCTCCATATTTATATTATTTTTTTGATTCTCACTTTTTTGCATTTCTTTTGCAACAGTTTCATTTCCATTTGCTGTTTGCCCAATTGACCGGGTGTCTTCTGCTCCCATCCTAACTGCACCTGCGTTTTCTGCCTTTTCTCCACCTTTATTAGCAGCCTTCTCAGCCCTCTTCCGCATCGGATGATCCTTCGATGCATCGTGCATCTTAAACAGATTCAGCCGCAGCGCGTTCGTCACTACGCAGAAGCTGGATAAGCTCATCGCTGCAGCACCAAACATCGGATTTAATTTCCATCCAAAGATAGGATACCACAAACCAGCTGCAAGTGGAATACCCACAACATTGTAAAAGAATGCCCAGAACAGGTTTTCGTGAATATTTCGAAGCGTCGCACGGCTTAGACGGATTGCCGCCGGAACATCACTCAAACGACTCTTCATCAGCACCACATCCGCGGCATCAATCGCGATATCTGTACCGGCTCCGATCGCGATACCTATATCGGCACGCGTGAGCGCCGGGGCATCATTGATACCATCACCGACCATTGCCACCTTGCCCTGTTCTTTCAGGCTGCGGATGACACTCTCTTTCCCATCCGGAAGTACTCCGGCAATGACTTCATCCACACCAGCCTGTGCCCCAATCGCACGGGCAGTCCGCTCATTATCTCCGGTCAGCATGACCACACGGATTCCCATGTTCTGCAGTTCCTTGACCGCCTGCGGGCTGTCTTCCTTGATGACATCTGCCACGGCAATCATACCAGCCAGACGACCATTTTTCATAAAGCACAGCGGTGTCTTGCCTTCCGATGCCAGGCGCTCAAAGGATGCCTGTTCCTGTGCGGACACCGTCGTATGTCCGCTGATATAGGAAAAGCTTCCGCCTGCCAATAAAGCGCCGTCTAACGTACCGGAAAGTCCATTACCCGGCAGCGCCTGGAAATCAGCCGCCTCCGGCGCGTCAATCTGCTGTTCTTTTGCATAGAGAAGAACAGCTTTCGCCAATGGGTGCTCACTCTTCTTTTCCAGGGAAAGCGCCAGGCTTACCAGCTCCCTCTCAGTCACACCTCCAGACGGGATGACGTCGGTCACACGCGGCTCGCCGCTGGTGATCGTACCCGTCTTATCAAGCGCTACAATGTCCATTTTTCCGGTTTCTTCCAGTGAAACAGCTGTCTTGAACAAGATTCCGTTTTTCGCGCCCATGCCGTTGCCGACCATAATCGCAACCGGCGTAGCCAGTCCCAGTGCACACGGGCAGCTGATAACCAGTACGGAAATACCTCGCGCCAATGCGAATCCAAACGTCTGTCCTGCCAGCAGCCAGACAATCGTTGTCACCACTGCGATCGTGATAACCGCCGGGACAAACACGCCGGAAACCCGGTCTGCAATCTTGGCGATCGGCGCTTTCGTCGCCGCCGCGTCGCTGACCATGCGGATGATCTGCGACAGGGAGGTATCTTCACCGACTCTGGTCGCCTCACAGCGCAGATAACCAGACTGGTTGACCGTTGCCGCCGAAACCGGGTCACCCTGTGCCTTATCCACCGGAATACTCTCGCCGGTCAGTGCTGCCTCGTTGACCGCGCTCGTTCCTTCCAGGACCACGCCGTCCACCGGGATATTTTCACCTGGGCGTACAACAAATACATCACCCTTCTTTACCTCTTCAATCGGAACCTTTGTTTCCACTCCATCCCGGATGATAACAGCTGTCTTCGGTGCCAGTTTCATCAGTCCCTTTAAGGCATCCGTCGTTTTTCCCTTGGAACGCGCCTCCAGCATTTTTCCGACTGTGATCAGCGCCAGAATCATTGCCGCCGACTCAAAGTAAAATTCATGCATGTAGGACATGACTGCCGTGTCGTTGCCCTTTAACTGTGCGTCCGTCATCGCAAACAACGCATATGTGCTGTAAATAAACGACGCGCCAGAACCAAGTGCTACCAGCGTGTCCATGTTCGGGGCGCGGTGTAAAAGTCCCTTGAAACCACTGATAAAGAATTTCTGGTTAATCACCATGATAATTCCGGCTAAAAGGAGCTGTAAAAGTCCCATCGCCACATGGTTGCCATCCATAAAGTGCGGCAGCGGCCAGCCCCACATCATATGTCCCATCGACATATACATAAGGACTGCTAAGAATCCCAGCGATGCGATCAGACGGTGTTTTAAAACCGGCGTCTCCCGATCTTTTAAGGCGTCCTCTGCCTCCGACGCGCTCTGCGCCTGCGCTGCAGTGCCCTGTCCTTTCAGGGATGCGCCATATCCGGCATCTTCCACCGCATGAATCACGGTCTCCGGGGGCACATCGCCCTCGACGCCCATCGAATTTGTCAGCAGGCTGACCGAGCATGCCGTGACACCCGGCACTTTCGATACTGCCTTTTCAACCCGGCTGCTGCATGCCGCGCAGCTCATGCCGGTTACTGTATATTGCTTCATGGTCTCCTCCTATCTCTTAACTGTCCTTATAATATACCCCCATAGGGTATATGTCAACCCCAATTTCATTTATAATCTGTAACGGTTCAGTATCTTCACAGTCACGCGCAAAAAGACCCTGTCCGGAGAATTTCCCCTTACAGAGTCTTTTATACATTCGCATCTATGCCGCCCTTTGGCGGGCATAGACATTATTCCATTTTTATCTGTGCATCATCCAAACAGCACGCCCAGCACGCCGTAGGACAGAATCGACATAATCACCGTCGCCAGCGCGATACCGACTAAAATCGCGCCAAATGCCTTGCCAAATTTCATATGGAGCAGGGATGCCACCAGCGCGCCTGTCCATGCGCCGGTTCCCGGAAGCGGAATGCCGACAAAGAGCATCAGCCCCCAGAACTCATATTTCTCGATCTGCCCTTTTTTGCTCATCGCTTTGCGTTCCAGCCAGAGCGCAATACCACGGAAACACGGAACCTTCTTCATCCACTCCAGCACATGGCGGATTAGAAGCAGGATAAACGGGATCGGCAGGATATTTCCCACGATACAGATCGGGATCGCCCGCAGGATCGGCACGTTTAAGAGTGCCGGTGACGCAGCCAGAAGCCCGCCTCGAAGTTCCAGAATCGGAATCATCGAGATAATGAAGATAATTGCCTCCTTCGATATGACTCCGGATAAATTAGCTGTAAACCATTGTACCAGTGAATCCATAAATTATGCCTGCTCCCCGCTGTTATTTTCATTCTGTGCCGCAGTATCGGTGGTGTTCTCCGAAACAGAGTCCGAAGCATCCGCGGAATCCGCTTCCTCGAAATTGATTGTCATTCCTTCGCCACTCATCTGTATCGCCGAAGCACCCGCGGAATCCGCGTCTGGCCCAGCCGTGCCTTCTGTTTCTGCGTTGTCAAACGCCTTATCTGCTGCAGCTTCATCCTTCTCTTCAAAGATAGTCTCCTGCATCTCCTCCGGTTCTTCCGGCTCATGCACATCTGCAGATGTCGTCGAATCCATCGGCGCACCGCACCGGCTGCAGAATGCCGCATTTTTCTCCACCTTTGCGCCGCACTCCGCGCAGACTCTTGTGCCCTCTAACTCGGCAATCTCATCCTCCAGGGACGCAATCTTCACAAGCCCAGCCTGGATAGTATGGAACTCATCTGCGAATTTCCCTTCCAGCTCGCCCTCATGTCTGTCATAGCATGCTTTTCCCAGTGTGATATATGCCTTATTAATCTTATCTTTTTCGGCGGACAACTTCGATTTCAGCTGTAATACGCCTGTAATATCCTTTACTCGGTTCGCAGCTTCCTTGCTCTTATCGCTGATCACCTTTCCAAGTTCATCGAAAAATGCCATATTTCTTCCTCCTCTGCGGGATATGTACGCCTCAAATTTTGTTCTGCCTGATGCGACGGCGCATCGCTGTTCTAAATCCAAAGGCAGGTTCATGCAAAACCAAAGCGTCTGATATTTTCTCATAACGATTCAGCCGGTTTTTGCATCAAATACATAAACCGGCTGAACCGCTACGTTTCCCTTTATTTTAGCCCCTACGGGGGAGAAAGTCAATCTTTTGCATCCCCGAATCAACTCCAGGCAGCTTTTTTAGTACGCAAACACCCGGTTCAGCCGCATCAATTCCGGTGTCAGGCCGAAGGTCGATTTCACAAACTCCGGAACCTTGCCATAGCGGAACGAGCGCTGGTAGATGCCATACTGACCCGATTCATCCATTTCATAGTCCGCCGCATATTCCCCATCATACAGGGCATTCTGACCGGCATCCACCGTATATGTCTGACTTATCTCATTTTCCTCCATTGAATTTACCGAATCCCTCAAATCATCCTCTGAAACTGCCCCTGTGTTCTCTGTACTGGACACATATACTGCAATATTGATCCCCTGATATGCCTCCGCCATTTGATTGATCTGCACCATATCATCCGAAGCGGAGTTTGCAAGAATTTCTGCAATCTGTTCCGGATCTGTAATCGTCACCTCGCGTCTGCTGTTATTCTGAAGATACTCCCGCTGGCGTTTTCCAAGCTCTGTATCTGCCGGTGCCAGCTGATCCTCTGGAATCTTGCCGCCCTGATACTGAAGCACGATTTTTTCTGTATTTTCCGGCGTCACCTTGCTGCCGACCTCAGTACCACACTGTTTCAGAATCGCGATCGTCTCCTGGAAGGACGGATAAATCGGGTAATAATCAAACTGGTTAAATGTGTCATAATAGCCGCCATTTTTACGAATCACATCAATCATCGCCTGCATCTCATTTGTCTTAAACTGAATCTCCGCGATCGGCATCTCCTCCCGGCGCATATCCGGCGTCAGAGCCATCAGCTCTTTCTGGTATGCAGCAAGAAGCGCCGCCTTCGTCTGCTCATCCGGAAGCTTCACATGGCTGCAGTCCTCTTCCTCTTTGTAATTGATGCCTGCGGCATCGTCTGCCTGTAGGGACAGCACCGGGTACATTCCCAGTTTATAGCTCTGATTTTCATAAATGGAATCTAGCTGTTCCCGCAGCTCCGTTACATTGATCGTGCGGTAATTACGGTAAACGGTTTTTCCATTGTTCAGATGCCAGGACAGCACGATCGAATCATAGCGTGAATCCAGATCCGTCTCACTCATCCAATCCTGTCCGCCGTTCAAATGCTTCCGCTGTCTGGAAGCTGTCTCGATGCCCTGCGCGCCAATTTCCCGCAGGACACGGATTCCATCCCCATCCGAGATCTGCATTTTATCTGCTACATCTCCCTGGGACGCCCATTCCATTCCAACACTGTAGCCATCCCTATACATTCTCGGAGTCACATGGTAAGCCCCTACCGCATTGTTGTCCAGCGCATCACAGTAAATACCCGCGTATGCAACCTTGTCAGCATCCGGCAGATAGCTGTCATATCCTGCCACATCCAGGCGGAACCCTAAGAAAATGGCTGCCACTGCCACCGCACTGATGACAAGCTGTCTCTTATGCGCAAACAAGCTCTTAAAATCGAAATGATAGATAATTTCGATCAGGCAGCTGGTGATGAGCAGTCCGCAGATCAAGCCAAACACGGTCCAGATATCATCATTCAGGATTGACCGGAAAATCATTCCGGAAAACAGCGTGATCGGCACAACCAGAAGGAAACGGATCACCGGCTCACTTACCTTAAATGCCATTGCTCTTCCAGCCGCCTCAGACGGGCGTTTCCGGTACAGGAACATTCCCAGGCCAAAGAGCAGGGCTGCCACTGCCAATGCAATGACTGCCATCCGGGTGGGATGATCCGAACCAGTTGCCGTGCCGTACCAGAAAACCGGTGAGGTCCGCTCGCACCAGCGCAGCAGAAAATTGCCATTGTCATAAAACGTCATGAAATATTCGGAAAAATACGTCGATACCACTGCAGCCACACCCGGTCCCCAGCTAAAAAGCACGCCGGTTCCCAGTAAACCCACGATCAGATTGCCTGTCAGAATCACTGCCAGCACAACCGTCATGTACACCAGTGCAAAAAAGCACATATGCTGTGCATACCCAATCAGCAGGGTTCCCCATGAAAATGGTGCGCCCTTTACCTGCAGCATCACTCCTGCCGCCAGCAGAAATACCAGATACGGGACTGCCAGATACAGGATACCGTCCAGGCAGGTCACAGTATAAAGCATTTCACGGCTGACCGGAAGGCTGTGAAAAAAATCCGTTTTCTTTTTCGAATGGAGATACGAAAAACCGGACGCTGCCAGCACCACCGCCGTCACAATCAGGATAAATACCAGCATTGCATTCTGGATCGAATACATATGCAGCATCTCATTGGTCAGCTTTAATTTTGCTTCTGCTAACGCCGCTTCGACGCTCAGATCTTTAGACAAGTTATCCGGACGCAGCATTATGCTGGTTTCCAGCGCTGTCAGGACCGGAAACAGAAAAAAGCACAAAAGTGCGGTAAGCGCCACGCTCCAGAGACGCTGCTTCGTATTTTCTCTCATATATTTAAAAAACAAGCCTTTTGATGTCATAACCAGCCACCTCCGTTTCACTGATAAAGATCTCTTCCAGGGAAAGCGGTATCATTTCAAAAAACACCGGATGATACGCCTGTAAAATTGTCTGAATCTCTTCCCGTTTTCCGCGCACGGTAATCGTCAGGAGACTTCCCCTCTGTTCCGTCTTTATAATATCGATTCCCTGCAAATCGCTGCTCCCCACTCCCGCCGGAAGCACACACTGAATCTTGTGAATATTTAACTTCATATCGTCCAGATCCTTTGAGAGAAGCATTCCTCCCTTGTGAAGCAGACCTACATGGTCGCAGATATCTTCCAGCTCCCGCAGATTATGGGAGGCGATGACCGGCGTGAGGTTCCGCTCCTCGATATCATTGGCAAAAAGACTCTTGACCGTCTGCCGCATGACCGGATCCAGCCCGTCAAACGTCTCGTCGCAGAACAGATAATCGGTTCCCGCGCAAATGCCCAGCAGCACAGCGAACTGTTTTTTCATACCCTTCGAAAAGGTCTGCACCTTCCGCCGGCTTTCCAGTTCAAAATTCTTTAGCAGTTTATCAAACCGGGCTGCATCAAACTTCGGATAAATTCCCTGATAAAACACCTTCATATCTTCCGCCGTTCCATTGCTTAAGAAATACGGCTCATCCGGGATATAAAAGCACCGTGCCTTTACCTTTGTATTCTCAAATACCGTCTCATCATCAACCGTAACGCTTCCTTCGTCCGGCTTTAAAATACCGGCTGCCATCCGCAAAAAAGTACTTTTTCCGGCGCCGTTGGTTCCAATCAAACCAAAGACACTTCCATTGTGAATCTCCGCATAGATATGATCGACTGCCACTGTATCATAAAAACGCTTCGTCAGATTCTCAGCCTTTATCATTCCTGTTTCCTCCTTCCTCACTTCCATAGCTCTGGATGACCTGCTCCTGGAACTCCAGCATCGTGATGCCGGTTCCTTTTGCATCCCGGATCAGAAGTTCCAGCTGATCCCAGATCTCCTGCCGCTTCCTCTCCCGGATCTGCCGGTTATCCGCCACAAAACTTCCCCTGCCCTTAACCGAATAAATATATCCCTGGCGTTCCAGCTCTGCGTACGCCCGCTGGATCGTATTCGGATTCATCGACAGCTCCGTTGCCAGACTCCGCACGGATGGAAGCTGACTGTCCTGCTCCAAAATCCCCCGGACCATCAGATCCGACAGCTTCTCAACAATCTGCTCATAGAGAGGTCGTCGATCTTTATAATCAATCAGAATCATGCTCACATTCTCCTTTCCTCCATTCTGCCCTGTATCAAAAATCATAAGTGTATTAGTTCATTTAATACAGTTATAGTATACAAAAAGGGCAGTCGATTGTCAACCGACTGCCCTCTTACGATTTTCTTAACAACCTTTTTGGTTATATCCGAATAGAAACAAACTTCTGCAATCAAAGATTGATTACTGAGCCTGTGTCTCCTCAGCTGCCTCAGTCTCTTCTGTTTCAGCCTCAGTCTCCTCAGCTGCCTCAGTCTCTTCCTCAGATGCCTCTTCGGTCTCTTCCTCGGAAACTGCCTCAGTCTCTTCTGTTTCAGCCTCAGTCTCCTCAACTGCCTCAGTCTCTTCTGCTGCTACAGTCTCCTCTGCTGCTGCAGTTGTCTCCTCTGCTTTGCTGCCGCAAGCGGTCAGAGCAGATGCTGCTACCATTGCACTCATAACTAAGATTGCTGCTGTTTTTGTAAGATTCTTTCTCATAATTATTCTCTCCTCTTTAAAACATACGATTTATGTTTTCTTGTACCTCATCGGTACATGACTTATAATAAAAACAAATTATGTCCAAAATATGAACAGATAATTAACATTCACTAAATAAATCCCATATTTCTTACAAAAATCGAAAGCTCTCGTAAGAAAAATCCTTGTTTCTGTTGGTTTTACATTATTTTTCCAAGTCTTTAAATCTTAATATATATGCGGCAGTTTTCTCGTTTCAATGCTGCTTTTTCCCGGTTTCCAGCTTATTTTTATTCTTTTTTTGTTTCTTTATGAACAATTTTCTCGATTTTGTGTTTATGATTTGTTCACAATTTAGCCAAATTTGAACGGTTGAAACCGGACTGAAATTCCGTCATATATTTCCGGTAGCGAAGCGGCAGGCGCGTTCGCTGGCAGGCTGGATTTTCCCGCTCCTTAATTCCTATCTGATGAAAAAATGCACTCCAGAGCGCCGCATATTCGCTCTGATCGGTTTTCCCGGAAAGCGCCTGCAGGGGTTCTGTCTCAGCCCCGCGCATCATATACCACCGCCCCTTTCCTGTCCAGACTCCCGCTTCCTGATGATTTTTATCATAGATAATAAATGGTTCCGATGGCAGGCGATCCGTAAAATACGGCATCAGCAATGCCGTCACCCGGTTTTTCGGACCAATCTCAGAAAACAGTACCTGATCGGAATATTCCGCAAACCGCATAAATTCTATCTGCAAATGCGCTTCATTGGCAACCGCGCGGTTGATCTGAAAGACTGTCTGCACCGCCGGTATCTGTAAATTGTCCGTGATACGTCTCCCCGCTGCCCCTGCGCCAAATCCACAGACCAGAAACCGGTAGACCGCCTCTGCCCGATCATCCCGTTCACTCAGTGCCGTGCGGTAAATCCAGCTGTACGCCAGTTCTGACAGGGATCTGCGCACCGAGCGCACGACTTTCTGCGCCTTGAGCTGATCCACCGCCACCTCCCGGTACTCCGAAAACAGGCTGTAATTATATTCGCCCTGTACTTCCAGCCGCACGTTCTCATGCCCCAAGCGGCTGCTCCAGGCATCATATACTCCTGTGAATATGCCTTCCGGACTGTCTTCACATACAAATACAACCATTTTTCTCTCCTCCGTTCGTTTCATACCTGCGCCATATGAAAATCATCAAACAACGACATCTGGCGGTACAGCCCGCTCTGTGACAGCTGCCATTGCTTCCGCTTTTCTTCACTGACTAGCTGTGCCGCGATCGCATCCTCATGGATCTGCACCGGGTACATCATCCGCCCTGAACAGGTAATGAAGTATACCGCCCGCTTCAACACAACTCCCATCTTTTTCAAATCTTCAAACCGAAGCGCCGTCTGCTTTCTCGCAGCGACAATCCGCATCGCAGACTTTACCCCGATGCCCGGAACCCGCAGAAGCGTCTCATACGGTGCCCGGTTTACCTCCACCGGGAACTCTCCCAGGTTCTGCAGCGCCCAGTCGCACTTCGGATCCAGAAACACATTAAAATTAGGGTGTTTTTCACTCAGAAGTTCCGACGCCCGGAAGCCATAGTAGCGCATCAGCCAGTCCGCCTGGTACAGACGGTGTTCTCGCAGAAGCGGCGGTCCGTCCGGAAGATCCGGAAGCAGGCTGTCCTCATTCACCTTGATAAACGCCGAATAAAAGACCCTCTTTAATCCAAAATTCCGATACAGCGCTTCCGCGACTGCAACCATCTGATAATCACTCTCCGGAGTCGCCCCGACAATGAGCTGCGTGCTCTGACCGCCGGGGACGAAATAATTCTTGCTGTTTGAGATATTTCCCAGTCCGAAACTGCCATAGATCGAGTGTCCCGGGATGACACGGGGGATCTCCGGTGTATGTGTCCTTCCAACCCTTTCATCCGTTCCCCCCGGCTCTTTCGACCTCATAAATCCTTTTACCTTGTCTCCATTCCGCCCCCAATCCATCTTTGTCTCTGTCTGATTCAGACTCAGAATTCCCTTGTCAGCCTGCAGACATTCCTTTTCCCCTTTTCCTATCGCTTTACCACCAATTCCATATCTCCCGTCTCCCGGAATCTGAATTTCTCCGCGCTCTTTCTGCGGAAGCCAGGCCCCTCTGCTCTCCAGACGCCCTTCCTGCTCCAGCTGTCTCGCGATCCCAGTCTGGATCTGGCGCATCGGGCGCAGTATCTTGTCCCGCGTCTTTCCCGGTGCCAGGCGCGCCAGACCATCAGCCGTCGGAAGCTCCAGATTCACACTCATCCGGTCCGCCAGAAAGCCCACTCTCTCAATCAGCTCCGGATCTGCCCCCGGAATTGCTTTCACATGGATGTAACCATTAAATCGATGGACCCGCCGAAGCCGGTACAAGGTCTGATACAGCAGTTCCATCGTGTGATCCGGTGTCTCCAGCACACCGGAACTTAAAAACAATCCTTCTATATAGTTGCGCCGGTAAAATTCCATCGTCAGACGGCAGACCTCCTCTGGCGTAAAGGAGGTACGGACCGTGTCATTGCTCCGACGATTGACACAGTAATGACAGTCATAGATGCACTGGTTCGTAAATAAAATTTTCAACAGGGAGATACAACGCCCATCCGAGGCAAAACTGTGACAGATGCCTTCCACCCGGCTGTTTCCAAGAAAGCCTTCCTTTCCCTTTCTACCCACGCCGCTGGAGGTGCAGGCGGCGTCATACTTCGCCGCATCCGATAAAATTCTTAACTTTTCTTCGATTGAAAGATTTTCCTGTATCAGCATGAGGTTCTGCCTCCTCCCGTCCTACCGAACATTAGTTCTGGATTTATCATACCATACTCCCTTTTTAAATGCAAGCTTTTTCGAACATACATTCTGTCATTATTCCCATATGTGTTACTGTTCACGCATGCCCAGTAACGGGATTTTGCCGATGCTTTGCATTCCAAATCAGCAAAATCTGCAGCCAGAACTGTATCCGAACCTTGCCAATCTCCGCCTTTAAATTTTCTCTTAAAATATAATTTCGATAACACATGACAATATTTCTGATTGTTTTCCTCGCAAGCCGCGTTTATAATAAAGAAAGATTAAAGGTATAGAATGAATTATTCTTATAGGTAGGATGAAGGAGGAGTTTACAATGGCTATTTTAGTTACTGGAGGCGCCGGTTACATCGGCAGTCATACCTGCATCGAACTTTTAAACGCCGGATATGAGGTCGTTGTCATGGACAACCTTTACAATGCCAGTGAGGAAGCGCTGCGCCGCGTGGAGAAAATCACCGGCAAGCATGTAACCTTTTACAAAGCAGATATGCTGGATCACGAGGCAGTCAATGAGATTTTTGAAAAAGAATCCATCGATTCGGTCATTCATTTTGCAGGCTTAAAGGCAGTCGGGGAATCCGTTGCGAAGCCACTGGAATATTACCACAACAATATCACCGGAACCCTGATTCTCTGCGACGTAATGCGCAATCATGGCGTCAAGAAAATCATTTTCAGCTCCTCCGCTACCGTATACGGAGATCCGGCATTCGTCCCGATCACCGAAGAATGCCCGAAAGGCAAAATCACAAATCCTTACGGTCAGACAAAGGGAATGCTTGAACAGATTTTAACTGACCTGCACGTGGCAGATCCGGAATGGAATGTTGTTCTGCTCCGCTACTTCAACCCAATCGGTGCACACAAGAGCGGTCTGATCGGCGAGGATCCGAAGGGAATCCCGAACAACCTGGTTCCTTATATCGCACAGGTTGCTGTCGGCAAGCTGAAATGTCTCGGCGTCTTCGGTAATGATTACCCGACTCCAGACGGAACCGGTGTGCGCGATTACATCCACGTAGTTGACCTTGCGGTCGGTCATGTAAAAGCACTCCAGAAATTTAACGATAAGCCAGACGTATATATCTACAACCTCGGCACCGGCAAAGGCTACAGCGTACTCGATGTTGTCAAGGCTTACGAAAAAGCCTGCGGCAAAACAATTCCTTATGAAATCAAGCCACGCCGCGCCGGCGATATCGCAACCTGCTACTCCGATGCTACCAAAGCGAAAAATGAACTCGGCTGGGAAGCTCAGTACGGCATTGAGGAGATGTGCGCTGACTCCTGGAAATGGCAGTCGATGAACCCGAACGGATATCGGGACTCTGAGGACTAAGAGATGAAAAAGAATGTGCTTGGCACATTCTCGCGCCGAGCGCGGTCGCTTGCGACATGTTTCTGCTTCGCGCGAGTGTGCATCATTGGCACGTTAGTGCCTTTTTGTGTAATAGGGAATTCCAGGAAATTTCCTATTACATGACAAAAGCGGCTGACAGATGTCCACCCTAACATCTGCCAGCCGCTTTTTCTGTTCTTTATTTGTGTTCCGCAAATCCCCGCCGCATTTTTTCCAGCGCCCGCTTCTCGATCCGGCTCACATAAGAACGCGAAATCCCAAGTCTGGCGGCAATCTCCCGCTGCGTCTGTTCCTTTCCGCCAAACAGCCCGTACCGGCTGCGTAAGACGATTTTCTCTGTTTCTTTTAAACACGCCTCATAGGCGCGGTAAAGCTGTTCAATTTCCTGCTTTAAAATAATGGTTTCCAGAACTTCTTTTCCTTCTGCCTCCAGCACATCCATCCGACTGACGGTTTCTCCGTCTTTATCTACCCCGATCGGGTCATATAACGAGATATCCTTTGCATATTTTTTACCAGCACGGAAGGTCATCAGAATCTCATTCTCGATACATTTCGCCGCATATGTCGCCAACCGCGATCCCCGCTCCGGATGAAACGTATTGACCGCTTTAATGAGCCCGATGGTGCCAATCGACAGGAGATCTTCCATTTCATAATCTGTACCCTGATATTTTCTGGTCACATGCGCCACCAGCCGTAAATTTCGCTCTATCAGAGTATTGCGTGCCTCATGGTCTCCCTCTTTCATGCGTTCCAGACAGGACCGTTCCTCTCCAGGTGTCAAAGGCTTTGGAAATGTATGCAAAGAAAAAGCCACCCTGAAGCTTACTTACTGATAGTTTATGCTTCGGCGGCTTTTCCAGTGCACCACTTGCTTTTCCGATTTTAGAAAGGGATCTAAAAATCATACCATCCAGCCGGTTATTAATCCGTTGCGTCTAAAAATATTGATACCTCTTTCTCTTCGCCACCAAAAAGATAACTGACACCGTCACGGACATACACTCCGCCACGATAATTGCGCCCCAGATTCCGTTCAGGCCCAGGAGCAGCGGCAGAATGATAACCGATGCACTTTCAAACACAAGAGTACGCAAAAAAGCTATCAGCGCCGAGGTCAGTCCATCTCCCAGCGCCGTAAAAAAGGCGGAACTGAAAATGGAGAAACCGCAGAATAAAAACGAAACCGCATAAATGGAATACGCATGTACCGTCATGTCCAGAAGCCCGGCATCATATCCTACGAAAATAGCTGCCAACGGTGCCGCCATCACCTCGGACAGCAGCAGCATGCTCAGAGACGCCGCCGCGATCAGAACCACACTGCGCTTTAGCAGGTTATTTAGCTCCTTTTTATTTCCTGCGCCGTAGTGATAGCTGATAACCGGAGCTACGCCGGTCGCATAACCGATGAAAATCGCAAGGAAAATAAAGTCCACATACATGATGGTTCCGTAAGCTGCGACTCCGTTTTCTCCCGCGTAGCGCATCAGCTGCGCGTTATACAGCATGCCGACAATGGACATAGAAATACTGCTCATCAATTCCGATACACCGTTGGTGCAGGCACGTCTGAGCGCTCCTCCATCCCACTTTGGTCTGCGAAGGCGCAGGCTGCTGCTGTTCTTCCGCAGGAAATAAACCAGCGGTATCGTTCCGCCTATGATCTGTCCCATCGCAGTCGCCATCGCCGCTCCGGCAATTCCCCAATGGAACACTCCCATGAACAGAACATCTCCCGTCATATTGAGCACACCCGAAATGATCGTTACAATCAGCCCCAGCTTCGGCTTCTCCGCCGTCACGGAAAGGCTGCCAAACGCATACTGCAGCATTAAAAACGGAAGCGCCACCAGAATGATCCGTCCATACCGGATGCAGTCCGCCAGCATCTCTCCCTTCGCGCCAAGAAAGGCAGCGATCTGCGGTAAAAACAGAATACTGATAACCGCAATTACCAGACCAGAAACAACGGTCGCAGCGATCAGAAGGGAAAAAATCTCCTGCGCCTTCTCACGCCTGCCCTCGCCCATAATCCGGGCGATCAGGGCACTTCCACCCGTGCCGAACATAAATCCCATGGCACCTACGACCATCAGAAACGGCATAATGAAATTGACCGCCGCAAACGGCGTTTTTCCTACAAAATTCGATACAAAATATCCATCTACCACTCCGTAAATGGAGGTAAAAATCATCATTAAAATAGATGGAATTGTAAACCGGATCAATCTCCCAAAACCGAAATGATCCGATAACTGAATCCTCTGTTCCATAACATTCTCCTGTCAAATTTTTAAGTAATTCTGCCATTATATCACGATTCGCATCTTCGATGCTTACCGCTGCTGACGCAGCTATCGTG
>OGOY01001617.1_pt1 | contig 23162 bp, 20 predicted proteins | sample 1552811 | NCBI WGS metagenome assembly OGOY01 (sample SAMEA2580132, study PRJEB22360) | human gut metagenome | biome: human gut; feature: human-associated habitat; material: faeces | place: Denmark | collected 2008/2010 | reverse complement strand
GCGGGAGCCCGCCGCATGGGTGTGGTGGTGATGGAGCTCCCCGTTGACGTGGGGCGCGGACGACGCGTCCGCAATCGGGGGCTTTGCCTTCTCCAGAGTCACGGCTCCCCCTATTCCTGCACCGCACGGGCGGAGGCGAGGTCTCGCAGCAGGGACCCAAGCCGGTCAAAGACAAGCACCACGGCGACCAGCGCCGCGCCAGGCAGCACGGCGAGCCACCAGGAGCCCGTGGAGAGGTACCTCATGGCCTCGGAGAGGATGACGCCAACGGCGGGCTCGTCCGCAGAGAGGCCAAAGCCCAGGAAGGTCACGGAGGCCTCGTGCAGGATGGCATGCGGGAAGGCCAGCACCATGCCCACGAGCAGCTGGGGCAAAAGCGCCGGCAGCAGGTGGCCCAGCGCAAGCTGCAGGCGGCTGGCGCCGGCGGCCTGGGCCAGGCGCATGTAGGGCTGGTCGCGCACCTGGATTGCCTCGGCTCGCAGCACCCTGGCAAGGCTGCCCCAGTGCGTGAGCGCCACGGCAAGCGTGACGCCCCAGAAGCCGCGGCCCAACGCGTAGCTCACCAAGATGAGCAGGATCATGTGGGGCACGCCCATCAGAAGGTCAATCAGCCAGGCAACCGCCGCATCCGCGGCGCGTCCGCCCAGGGCGGCCACGAGCGCCAGCGCCAGGGCAATGGCGCCAGAGATGGCCGACGCCAGAAGACCCACAAACACCGAGGTGGAGAGGCCGGCCAGAGTCCGGGCGAGCATGTCTCGGCCCATCCAGTCCGTGCCAAAGGGGTGCTCCAGGCAGGGCGCGAGCGCCTTTGCGGAGAAGTCCGTGGCACCCGCGACGTCCCACAGCATGCGTCCGGCAACGACCACGGCAGCAAGCAGCGCGCAGGCCAGCAGAATGCCCAAAAGCATTCTCCTGCGGTTGCCGGAGCCCCTCGCCTCGGAGGCGTGAAGCAGCGGCGCGACGTCAGCAACGCCAACGGCGCAACCGGAAGGCTCAGCGTGCGCCATGCGCCTCTCGCCTCCCCTCACGGATGCGCGGGTCAACCAGGGCGCATATGACGTCGCCCGCGGCGTTGCCCGCAAAGACCACCACGGCGGAGGCCAGCGCAATGGCCACCAGCAGGGGCGCGTCTCCGCCAAGCCCCGCGGTGACGGCGGCCTGGCCCAGCCCCGGGTACGAGAAGACCTGCTCCACCGGCACGGAGCCGCCAAACACCTCGCCCACCGAGGCGCACTCGAGGGTCACCGCCGGCAGCACAAGGTTGCGCAGGCCGTGACGCAGCAGCACCTGGCGGCGCGTCTCTCCGCGGCTGAGGGCAAAGCGGGCGTAGTCCCCCTGCATGACCTCGATGGTCTTCTCGCGCGTGTGAAGGGCAATGGAGGGCGCGTTGGCCACCCCCAGCACCAGCGCGGGCAGCACCAGGTGATGGAGCCTGCTTGCCCACGAGACCTGGGTCGCGTCCACGCCTATGGGCACCGAGAAGCCCAGCGGAAACCACCCCAGCCCCACGGAGAAGACCATGAGGGCCACCAGGCCCAGCCAGAAGGACGGCGTGGAGGAGAGCACCAGACAGACGCCCGTCACGGCGCGGTCCAGAGGCCCACCGCGGCGCGCGCCCGCGGCCACGCCGAGCGCAAGGCCCAGTACGCCCGCAAGCAGCCACGCGCTTGCCATGAGCGCCAGCGAGTTGGCGGAGCGCTCTCCCACCACCTCCGTGACCGGGCGGCCAAAGCGCAGGCTCTGACCGAGGTCCCCGTGCAGGGCCCCTTCCAGCCAGTGGGCGTAGCGCTGCGGCAGGGGCGTGTCCGCCCCCCAGTACTCGGCCAGCTCGGCGCGCTGGGCCTCGCTCATCTGCGCGTAGGCGGCCTGGCCGAGGTTGGCCTTGACCGGGTCCACGGGAGAGGCCGCCACCAGGGCAAACGTCACCACGCTCGTGGCAGCCAGGAGCGCCACGAGCCTCAGGGCCACCGCCGCGGGACGCGGCAGGCGACAAGCGCGCGGAGCGCGGGCGGCCCCCTGGTCAGGCAGCCCCACGCTAGTCCCAGCTCCAGAGGTCGACGTTATTGAGGATGGACCAGCCGTGGCCATGCGGCTGGAGCTTCTGCGCGGCCACGGTGAGGCCCTCGCGCTTGAAGTAGAGGTGGCTCACGTTGGCAAGCCACGCCCAGGTAGCCTGGCCCTGCGGGGCCACGCCGGTAGCGCCGTCCCACTCCGCGCGCTGCCAGAGCGGGAAGGAGTCCTCAACGGTCTTTGCCGCCAGCGCCTCGTCAAGGTAGGCGTCAGTCGCCTCACTCTGGTAGCACGAGAAGTTCATGGTGCCCGTGGAGTAGTTGAGCTCGTAGACGTCCGAGGGGGAGTTGGAGCCCCAGCCCCACATGATGGGGTCGCTGAACTCGTGCGGGTAGAGATCGTCCCAGCTTCCACCACACGGAGTGACGGCAATGCCCACCTGCGAGAGCTGGTCTGCAAGGGCGTTTGCCATGGCCTGGCGCACGGAGTCTCCCGTGGGGTAGTACAGGTCGAAGGCGCACCTCAGGCCGTCGCGGGCATAGGTGCCGTCCTCGCCCCTTGCCCAGCCGGCCTCCTCGAGCAGCGCCTGGGCGGCAGGGCGGTCCGTCTCGCAGCGCATGTCCTCGCTCGCCCAAGGCATGCCGTCGCCAATGCTGTAGGCAACGCTTCCATGGCCGCCCAGCACGTCATCGACGAGCGCCTGGCGGTCTATGGCCAGGTTGACGGCGCAACGCACCTCCAGGTTGCAGGTGACGTCGTTTCCGGCGGAGTAGGTGTTGGGGCCGTCCTCGCGCGTGGAACCCGCAGGAATGACCGGCATCTGGAACCCGCGCGAGTCGACCGTCTGGTAGGACTCCAGGGTGTAGCCAGAGACCTGCTGGTCAGCCAGCGTGGCGGAGGTGTAGGCCATGTCCACCTGGCCGGAGCGCACGGCCGCCAGGGCGGCATCCTCCTCCATGAAGACCACGCACACGCGCTCGATCTGGGGAGCCTCGCCGTAGTAGGACGGGTTTGCCTGGAAGATGGCCTGCTGGCCGCGGTCCCACTGAGCGAGCAGGTACCTGCCGGAGCCAACGGGCGCCTGGCCGTAGTCCGGCCCGTAGGCGTGCTCGGGCACTATGCCCACCACGGCAAGGGTGTAGAGCAGGGCGTTGTAGGGCTTGAAGAGTGTGACCACCAGCGTGGCGTCATCGGGCGCGACGGCATCCCTGACCATGGAGAGGTCTGCCTGCGCGTTCTTTGACTCGCGGATGGTGTTGAGCGTGAAGGCGGCGTCCCGGGCGGTCACGGGCTGTCCGTCGCTGAACTTGGCGTCGTCCCTCAGCTGGAAGGTCCAGTTCAGGCCGTCGTCAGAGCACTCGTAGCCCGTGGCGAGGTCGCACTCAAAGGACATGTCCCGCGTGGTGCGGATGAGCGTGGACTGGATGAGCGGCTCGTGCACGTGCTCGCCGCAGCCCCACGCCACGCACGGGTCAAAGCCAGCGTCTGGCTCGTTGGTGGGGCTCATGGCTATGGTGACGACGCGACTATGGTCGGCGGCAGCGGATCCGGCGGCATTGCCTGCCGTGGAGCCGCAGCCCGCGAGGGTGGCAGCCCCGCACGCCAGGACGCCCGCGTCGGCGAGAAACGCCCTCCTGGTCATGGGCCTTCCTGGCGTCATGTGGTTCTCGCCCATCGCACCTCTCCTCTGCTCCGTTGCATATGGCCCCGATTATAGGGAGACCTACCGTGCAGATGTTGCAAAACCGAACATATTGCACGATGTGTTCGGGATAAGGACTACCATGGGGCCGTTATCGGAAACGGAGAGGGGACCCTCATGCAGTTTGACCTCGACAAGAGCGTTCGCTATGGCCTCGCGTACTCCGGCGGCGTGGACTCGTGCTACCTGTTGGCAGAGCTCCTGCGCCAGGGCTATGACGTAAAGGCCTACACCATCCTGGATGACCTCCAGATCACGCGCGACACGGACGACTCCGTGACCATCGCCAAGATGCTGGGCGCCGAGCAGGAGATCATTCCCATCAACATCTGGAACGGCCACGACGACCTGCGCGCCAACCCGTGGGACCGCTGCTACCACTGCAAGTCCATGGTGTTTGGCACCATCCTCGAGCACATGCGCGCCGACGGCCGCACCGTGCTGCTGGACGGCACCAACGCAAGCGACCGCGAGGACCGCAGGCCGGGCTTCCGCGCCATCCACGAGCTGGGCGTTGTCTCTCCGCTGCGCGCGGCGGGCATGACCAAGAACATGGTACGCGAGGAGTCCGCCAAGCTGGGGCTGCCCACGGCCAACAAGCCGAGCTACGCCTGCTACGGCGCCTACTTCGGCAAGGACGAGGCCATCACGCCCGAGTCCCTTGCCGCCACGGTGGACCGCTTCATGGCTTCCCACCCCGACGCCGCCGACCGCGTGCGCACCGACGGCAACATCGAGCCCAGCGCCGCCGAGGCGGCCGCCCTCACCCGCGAGAACGCCGCAGCCAAGGCGGCTCGCGAGCGCGAGGCGGCAGAGGCCGGCACTGGCGCGGCGACCACGCCCACCGAGGCGTAGGCCATGGACAAGAGCGAGCTCAAGGCACTTCTCGACAAGGTCGCGGACGGCAGGACCGGCGCCGCGGAGGCGCTGGCGCAGATCCAGTCCGCACCGGTGGCAGACATCGGCTATGCCCAGCTGGACCTGGCGCGGGGCGTACGTCAGGGCGCGGGTGAGGTGGTCTTTGGCCAGGGCAAGACGGCCGCGCAGGTGACGGGCATCGTCGACGCCCTGGTGGCCGCAGGGCAGCGGCACGTGCTGGTCACGCGCCTTGACCCGCAGAAGGCCGCCGAGGCCCGTGCGCTCATGACCTGCGACGCCGGCTGGGACTACCGCGAGGACGCCCGCCTTGCCATTGCGGGTGGCATGCCCGAGCCCTCGGGCAACGGCCGCATTGTGGTGGCCTGCGCCGGGACGAGCGACCTGCCCGTGGCCGAGGAGGCCGCCCTCACGGCGGAGTTCCTGGGCAACCGTGTCGAGCGCGTCTGGGACGTGGGCGTGGCGGGCCTCCACCGCCTGCTGGCCCATGCCGAGGACCTGGCGCGGGCGCAGGTCGTCATTGCCGTCGCAGGCATGGAGGGGGCGCTTGCCAGCGTCATCGGCGGCCTGGTGAGCTGCCCCGTCATCGCCGTTCCCACGAGCGTGGGGTACGGGGCCAGCCTCGGCGGCGTGGCCGCGCTGCTGAGCATGCTCAACTCCTGCGCAAGCGGCGTGAGCGTCGTGAACATAGACAACGGGTTTGGGGCCGGCTACCAGGCAAGCCTCATCAACCATCTGAGCGACAGGGACTAGGGAGACCATATGAGCAACGAGCAGGGCCGGCAGAGGGCCCTCATCTTTGACGGAACGTCGGGCATCAGCGGAGACATGACCGTGGCGGCCCTCCTTGACCTGGGTGCCAGCGAGGAGCGCCTCATGGCGGCCCTCGCGACCCTGCCCGTCCACGGGGTTGAGGCCCGCGCGAGGCGGGTGACCAAGAGCGGCCTCTCTACCTGCGACTTTGACGTCGTCCTGGACGACGAGCACCAGAACCACGACCACGACATGGCCTGGCTCTTTGGCGAGAATGGCGCGGACGGGCACGAGCACCATCACCACCACGACGAGGGGCACGAGCACGAGCATTGCCACGAGCACGAGGCCGAGCACTGCCACGAGCACGCTCACGGCCACGATCACGGGCATGGGCATGGGCACCACCACGCGCACCGCTCGCTCGCGGACGTGCGCGCCGTCATCGAGGCCTCGGGGCTGACCGCCCGCGCCAAGGAGCTGGCCCTGGCCGTCTTTGGCAAGCTTGCCGAGGCGGAGGCCAAGGCGCACGGCGCCACGCCGGACACCGTCATGCTCCACGAGGTGGGTGCCGTGGACTCCATCGTGGACATCTGCGCCGTCGCCGTCTGCCTTGACGACCTGGGCGTGGACCAGGTCGTCGTACCCAGCCTCAGCGAGGGCCACGGAACCATCCGCTGCGCCCACGGCATGATGCCCATCCCCGTGCCCGCCGTGGCCAACCTGTGCTCCGCCGCGGGGATCGAGCTCGTGCCCGCCCCCGTCCACGGCGAGCTGGTGACGCCGACGGGCGCCGCAATCGTGGCGGCACTGCGCTCCTCCGCCGAGCTCCCGGACTCCTATCGCATCCTGGCCTGCGGCTACGGGGCCGGCAAGCGCGCCTACGAGAACACCGCCGGCGTGCTGCGCGTGACGCTGGCCGAGGTCGCGGGCGCCCGCGACGAGGAGGCGGCCGATGACGACCCCGGTGCCGAGCACCCCATCGCCAAACTCGAGTGTGACCTCGACGACTGCACGGGCGAGGCCCTCGGGCGCACCATCGAGCTCCTCATGGCGGCCGGCGCCCGCGACGCACACGCCGTCCCCGTGGTCATGAAGAAGGGGCGTCCCGGCTACCAGCTCGAGGTCATCTGCGACGAGTCAAACCAGCAGCAGCTCATGGACCTTATCTTTGAGAACACCACCACCATTGGCATTCGGTCCATGACCATGCTGCGCCACCCGCTGCGTCGCCAGCCCGACGAAGTGCAGACGCGCTTTGGCTCCATCGCCACCAAGCGCGTGGTCCTGCCCAATGGGAGCGTGCGCTCCTACCCGGAGTACGGCTCCGTGGTTGCGGCATGCGAGCGCACGGGAGCCTCGTTCCAGGAGGTCTTCCGCGCCGTCGAGGCAGCCGCGGTGGAGGCCGACGCCTGATGGACGCCCGCAAGCGCCGCAGCCGCCTTGCCATAGAACAGGCCTTCTCCGAGCTGCTTCTTGAGCGGGACTACGCCAAGATCACCGTGGCGGACATCCTCGCCCGGTCCGGAGTGGGTCGCGCCACCTTCTATGCCCAGTTCAAGGGCAAGGACGACCTTCTCGCCGAGCTGGTGAGCGGACTTTGCACCTGCGCCCTCAGGGTGGACGACGGCTCCGACCTTGGCCCGGAGCAGCAGCTCGAGCAGGTCCTCCAAAACCTCTGGGACCGTCGCGAGGGAGTAAAGGCCCTGGTCAAGGGCGCCGGGTCAAGGCGGTTTGCCGACTGCCTGCGCCACGCCATAGTCTCTCGCGCTGCGCGGACGGTGCCCGAGGAGCCCACGGGGCCGGCAGGTCAGATGAACCGGAGCTTCCTTCTGCACCACATCGCGGCCACCTTCGTGGGCATGGTCCAGTGGTGGGCCTGGAGCGACTTTGCGTCCACGCCCCAGGAGCTGACGGGGGACTTTCTGCGCGCCACCAAGCCGCTGTTTGAGTAGGTGCGCGGAGAAACGCAAGAAGGGCCGGGCGGCGAGCCTCAAAAGACTCGCCGCCCGGCCCTTGCTAGCTCTCTGAACAGCGGATGGTTGGGCTGTGGCCTAGAACAGGCCCAGGAAGCCGTGAACGAAGAGCGCGGCCAGGACGGCGCCCACAAACGGGGCCAGGCCAGGAACCAGCAGGCCGTACTTCCAGTTGTTGTCGGCCTTGTCCTTGATGGGAAGCACCTGGTAGGCAAAGCGCGGGCCGAGATCACGGGCCTGGTTCATGGCAAAGCCGGTGATGCCGCCCATGCCCATGCCGACGGCCCAGACGATGAGGCCCACGCAGATGGCCAGCATGAGGACGTTCTCGCCGGCGCGGCTGGCGGCGGCCAGAATCGCGCTGATGAAGACGAAGGTGCAGATGGCCTCGCAGAAGAAGTCGCGCGGGAGGTTCTGCAAGCCCTCGGTGGGGTTGGTCGAGAAGATGTTGCGCTGGGCGATGGGGTCGACCACGCCCTCGGACGCGCGGAACTCGTCGGCGTACATGAACCACGCAACGACGGCGCCCGCAAAGCCGCCGAGCATGTCAGCGACCATGTACGGGATGCAGGAGGACCAGGGCACCAAGCCCACGATGCACTGGGCCAGGACCATGGCCGGGTTCATGCAGACGGCGCCGCCAAAGATGAACAGGGCCACCGAGATGCCAAAGGACCAGGTGGTGATTGCAAACATGTGGCCGGAGCCCTGGTACTTGGCACCCTTGAGGACGGTGTCGCAGTGAACGCCCACGCCGAAGATGATCATGAGCGCCGTGCTGCCAAACTCGCACAGCATGTGGTAGAGAAGGTCATAGCTTGCCACGCGTGAAACTCCTTAGGTAGTTGCAACGATTATTTAACGGCAAGGCGCGCCGGCACGGATGCGCGGCCGCGCACCACATGCCAACGCGCCTGAGAGCCCTAGTGCTGGGCCACGACGACGCCCAGGCCGTCGGGGATGACGGCAATCTTGGCGTCGGCACCCTTCATCTTGAAGGCCAGCTCGAGGGCCTCCTCAATGGTGTTGACCGGCGTCATGTGCATGTCGGAGAGCATCTTGTGGTCGCACAGGTCGGTGACCATGATCACCGGGTGGTGGGCCAGGATGCGGGCAAAGATCTGGGAGGTCCACTGGTCGGGCAGGGTCTCGTCCTTCGGACGCTCGATGCAGGCGCGCTCGAACTCCGCCGGGTCGTTCTCGGCGATGTTCTTGTAGAAGCCCTCGCCGCCATGGCCGTCGGCGCAGCCGGCGACGTCGATGATCACGCCGCCCTCGGGCAGCGTGGCCTCGGCCGCGCACATGCCCTTGACGGCCTGGTAGATGTTCTGGTCGAGCGGGTAGCCACCGTTGGTGGTGATGGCCACGTCGCACTCCACGGGCTCGACGCCGGCGAGCTTGCGCACGAAGTCGCAGCCGGCCTCGTGGGCCTTGTGGATGTCGCCGGCAAAGGAGCCGATGACCTCGTGCTTGCCGTTCAGGACCACGTTGAGCACGAAGGCGAGATGCGCCATCTCGGCCGCGGCGAACATGTCTTCGTTGACGTGGTTGTGGCAGAGGTTGCCGGCACGGGAGTGAGAGTCGTTCACGAACTGGCCGTTGTGGTTGTACATGATGGTCTTGTAGCTGGCAATGCCCGGCAGCACGGACTTGCGGCTGCCAGAGAAGCCGGCAAAGAAGTGCGGCTCGATGAAGCCCTCGGCAAGAAGCAGGTCGGCGTCGGCGGCGACCTTGTTAATGATGCACTCGCCGCCGGAGGGCAGGGTGCCGATCTTCTTCATGGCGGAGTCGTCGGTGGCCACGTGCATGACGATCTCCTCGTTGGCCACGATATCCTCGCCATACTTGTTGACGAGCTCCTCGTGGGTGGAGGGACGGTGCATGCCGGTTGCCACGAGGATGCGCACGCGAGCCTCGGGCGCGGCAGCGTGGATGCGGCGGAGCAGGATGGGCATGGTCACGCGGGAGGGAACGGGACGCGTGTGGTCGGAGCTGATGATGACGATGTCGCGCTTGCCGCGGCAGAGCTCCTCGAGCTTGGGAGAGCCATAGGGGTTGTCCAGGGACTTCTCGACGAGCTCCTCCTGGCTCGCCTCGGGCTTGAACTCGTTCTGGTGGCCTTCCATCAGGCCGGCAAAGTTCTTGTCCTCCAGCTTGAGATGCATGGTCTTGTGATCAAACGGCAGGTCTGCCTCAAACATCTTCCGTCTCACTTTCGGTCTTAACCGCTCCGGTCACGGTTGTACGGGAAACCATACGCCGCTCATTTGCTACCGTTTGCCGACGTTTTTCTACCGGTCGGCGGCACCCGCCGGGGTGTTCATAAAGCTTGGAACCTGTTTGCGGCTTGGTGCGGGAACGTCGGCAAATGGGAGGAGGTCGGAGACCGAGAGTGCCTTCTTCCGGACGTGTGATGGGCACGTGAAGAACACAACAACTGTCGTTGCGAGCCTCACTCGCCGCGCCCCCAAGGCACGCGGCCGCCCGCGCGCGGTATTCTTTAGGCACAAGAGAACGAGAGGAGACCCCCATGTCTGACTACGTCCTTAGCTGCTGCTCCACGGCAGACGTCACGCGCGAGCTCCTGGAGGAGCGCGGCATTGTCTACGTCTACTTCAACTACCAGCTGGACGGCCAGATGCTCAAGGACGACTTTGGCCAGACCAACTCCCCCGCGCAGCTCTACTCAAAGATGCTTGCCGGCGCGGACGCCAAGACCTCCCAGGTCAGCGTCGGCGAGTACATCACCCACTTCGAGAAGTTCCTCACGCAGGGCAAAGACGTCCTCCACGTGACGCTCTCGTCCGGAATCTCCGGAACCTACGGCTCCGCCTGTGCCGCGCGCGACCAGCTTGCCGAGAAGTACCCGGACCGCAAGATCGTCATCGTTGACTCCCTGTGCGCAAGCGCCGGCTACGGCCTGCTCATGGACAGGCTTGCGGACCTGCGCGACACCGGCATGGGCATCGACGAGCTTGCGGCCTGGGCGGAGGAGCACCGCCTCGAGGTACAGCACTGGTTCTTCTCCAGCGACCTCACGTTCTTCATCCGCGGCGGGCGCATCTCCAAGGCCGCGGGCCTGGTGGGCGGCCTGCTCAAGATCTGCCCCGTCATGGACGTGGAGCCCAACGGCAGCCTGGCCGTAAAGGAGAAGATCCGCAGCAAGGGCCGAGCCATCGCACGCGACCTGCAGAAGATGGAGGAGCTGGCCCAGGGCGGGCGCAACTACACGGGCAAGGTATTCATCAGCCAGTCCGAGTGTCTGGTTGACGCCGAGGAGCTGGCCCACCGCGTTGAGACCACGTTCCCCCACATCGATGGCCCCGTACGCATCTATCCCATTGGCGCCACCATCGGCTGCCACACCGGCCCGGGCACCGTGGCCCTCTTCTTCTGGGGCAAGCCCAGGGAGTAGACGGACGTCCCACGCGCAAATGGCGAGAAAAGAGGCCCGGGCGGCAACGTCCGGGCCTTCTGTTGTTTCTCCTACAGTTCCATCTCAAAGAACTCGCGATAGAGGGCCAGCTCGTCGGAGGTGTCCTCGCTGGAGGCAAAGCTCACGGAGCCCGCGTGGGCCTCGTCGGCCAGAAGGCCGCACTCCCCCAGGCGATGGCGCAGCTGGCGGGCCGTCCCGGCACCGCCGTCGTAGAAGTGCACGTCACCACCCAGGACCTCGGCAATCTGCGTGCGCACGAAGGGGTAGTGCGTGCAGCCAAGGACCACGGAGCCGACAGTGCCCGCGAAGGAGCCCACGTAGCCGCGGATCATCTCGCGCAGGTCCGCCGCGGCAAGGTCACCCCGCTCGATGCGTCCGGCAAGGCCTGGGCACGGGACCGAGATGATCTCGCAGTCGCGCCCGTAGGTGGCGGCAAGCTCCTGGTACTTGTCAAGGCGCAGGGTGATGTCTGTTGCCATGACGAGGATACGGCCGTGGCCGGGAGCCTCCGTCGCGGGCTTGAGCGCCGGCTCGATGCCAATGATGGGCAGGTCAGGGTATATGCGGCGCAGCGTGGGAGCGGCAGCCGAGGGGGCCGTGTTGCACGCTATGACAATGGCCTTGGCGCCGTCCGCCACAAACCGCTCCACGATGTCCTGGGAGAGCTCGAGCACGCGTGCCTCGGTCTTCTCGCCGTACGGGGCGTTGGCAGAGTCCCCAAAGTAGTGGAAGTCCTCGTGCGGGAGCTCCGCAACCAAGGACCGCAGCACGCTGATGCCGCCGACCCCCGAGTCAAACACGCCGACAAACCCACTCACGCTCGCTCATCTCCCAAAAATGAGAAAAAGGGACAGTCCCCATTTCTCATTGCGTCATTGATGTGACTGCCTGGCGCGCAGCGTGTCTATGCCGTGGCGGACGGTCATGACCGGGTGGCTAAGCAGCATCCTGGGACCAGCATAGCGCATGACGTCCTTGATGGCCTGCCGCTGGGCGGGCGCGTAGCAGTGCACGCGGCACTGAGAGCAGAAGGTCTTCGTCGCCATGAACGGGCAGCGGCCGATGCGCGCGGAGGCGTACTCCGTCAGCGCGGCGCACTCCGGGCAGAGCTGGCCGCGAGGGGTCTTGTGGTTTCCGCGGCAGTAGACGCCGATCATCTGCGTGACCACCAGGCGCTCCCGCTCGCGCTTTGCCTCGACGGCCTCGGGGGTAAGGGGCTTGGACATCAAAGAACCAATCAGGTAGGGTGAAGTGACAAGTCAGTCTAGTCTAACTTAGTTTCACATCGTTGCCTTATCTACCAGGCAAAATCACAAAATGCAGGTTTGAGAAGGCGGGATTATTGCAAAATGCAGACTTTAAAACAGCTTTTTTCTGCAAAATGCAGACTTTTTTTGACTCGCCCGTTGTCCGCCAAAAAGCCCCCGGCGAGAAGGGCTTCTCGTCGGGGGCGCGGTCTAGCTCACACGGCCTTGGTCCATGGAGTAGGTCTTGTCGGCTATTGCCATGGTGGAGGGGCGGTGGCTGATGAGGACCACGGCCCGGTGCCCGCGCTGGTCGGAGAGGGACTTCAGGATCTGGGCCTCGTTGAGGGAGTCCAGGTTGCTCGTGGGCTCGTCCAGCAGGAGCAGCGGCGCGTCGTGCAGGAAGGCCCTCGCCAGGCCCAGGCGCTGGCGCTCGCCGCCGGAGAGGGTGTCGCCCAGCTCGCCGACCATGGTGTCGTAGCCGTTGGGCAGGCTGCAGATGAAGTCGTGGACGCTGGCGGCGTGGCACGCGGTCTCAAGCTCGGCGTCCGTGGCGTCCGGACGCGCAATGAGCAGGTTGTCGCGAATGCTGTCGTGGAAGAGGTGGGTGTCCTGCTCCACAAAGGCCTCGGCGTCGCGCAGGGCGCTCGTGGCAACCTCGCGCACGTCAGTGCCCGAGAGGGCAACGCGCCCCTGGTCAACGTCCCAGAAGCGCATGAGCAGGCGGCAAAGCGTGGACTTGCCGGAGCCGCTCTTGCCCTGGACGCCCACAATCTGCCCAGGCTCCACGCTGACGCTCACGTGGTCCAAGATCTTCTCGCCAGACGCAGGGGCGCCATCCGCCGATGAGCCGCCAGCATACGAGAAGCTCACGTCCTCGGCGGCAATGCCGTCAAAGCCGGGGCGCGCACCCTCGGAGTCGGGGACCTCGGCCACCAGCGGCTCCTCGTCCAGGATGTCCAGCACGCGGTTGCCGGCGGCAAGCGTACCCTGCAGCGCGGAGCCCAGGTTGGCCAGTGCCACAAAGGGCCCGAAGGAGCTGAACGTGGCCACCGTGGCAAGCACGGCGCCCTCCGCCGTCACAAGGCCCGCGCCGGCAAGGCTTACGGCCAGCAGCATCTGCGCGCAGGAGAGCACCATGATGGCTCCCGTGGTGGCCGCCTGACCTGCGGCTCCACGGGCACGCAGCTTGCGCTGGGATGCCACCAGCTCCTCGCTCCTGCCATCGAGCTCCTCCAGGCGAGAAGCGCCCGCGCCGTACTGCAGCACCTCGCCCAGGCCGCGCAAGCCATCAAGGACGAAACCAGAAAGCCCTGCGGCGAGGTCTCAGCTGTGCCGCCCCTCCCCGCCCGAGGCGCGGGAGACCGCAACCGGCACGGCAATGCCCACCAGCGCGTACGAGGCCAGGGCCACCGCGGCTAGCACGGGGTGGATGCCGCCCAGGAAGGCGCCCATGACCACCGCCATCAGCACGGCTATGCAGATGGGGCTGATAGTGTGGGCGTAGAAGACCTCCAGCAGCTCCACGTCAGCCGTGACCGTGGAGATGAGGGCGCCGCTGTCGGAGCCGCCCAGCTTGGCCGGGGTCAGGCGGCGCAGCGCCCCAAACACCAAGTCGCGCACGTGAGCCAGCAGCTTGAAGGCAATGTAGTGGTTGCAGCGCTGCTCCACGTAGTGCAGCACGCCGCGGGCCACGGCCATGACGGCCAGCACCGCCACCGTGACGCCAAACGCCCACGGCAGGGAGCCCGCGCCCACCGCGGCAAGGGCCGCCTCGGCCGCCAGCACGGGCACGCCCGTCGCGCAGCAGAAGCCGGCCACGCCGCAGGCCACGGCCAGGACCATCCATTCGGCAAGGGGCCTTGCCAGCCCCAGCATGCGCCACATGACGCGCGCGTTACTCCTGGCCGGCATCGGCCGTCACCTCCTGGGGTTGACAAAGGGACTGTCCCTTTGTCACGTTCTCGAGCTCGGACTGGGTGCGCCAGAGGGAGGCGTACTCGAGGCAGGCGCGGAGCAGCTCCTCGTGGGTGCCCTCCCCCGCCACGCGGCCGCGCTCCATCACGTAGATGCGCTGGGCGTCCGTCACGTTTGCCAGGCGGTGGCTGATGAGCACCACCGCGTGCGTGGCCGCAAGGTTGCGCACGGCGGCCATGATGGTCTCCTCGCTCTCCACGTCCACGTTGCTCGTGGCCTCGTCAAAGACGTAGACCGGGGTCTTATGCAGGACGGCGCGGGCAAGAGCGAGACGCTGGCGCTGGCCGCCGGAGAGGTTCGCCGCGCCCTCGGTAAGGCGCGTGTCCAGCCCCTCCTGGCTCCGCAGGTAGTCGGCCAGGTTGGCCGTCTTGAGCGCCGCCCAGAGCTCCTCCTCGGAGGCGCACGGCGCGGCCATGAGGAGGTTGTCGCGCACCGTGCCCGCAAAGAGCCGGGCGCCCAGGCCCACGTAGGTCACGTACCGGGCAAGCGCCGCGGGGTCAAGGTCGCGCACCTGCGCCTCGCCCAGCAGGACCTCTCCGTCATATCCGGGCAAGCGACCGCACAGGAGCGCGGCGATGGTGGACTTGCCGCTGCCGGACTCGCCCACGATGGCGGTCATGCCGCGGGCCGGCACCTCAAGGCCCACGCCATGCAGGACCTCGCGCTCGGGCACATAGCCAAACGTCACATCGCGCAGGCAGAACGCGTCGCCGGCCTTCGGCGCGAGGGTGCGGGCCGGCGGCTCCGGCAGCTCGAGCAGGCGGAAGATCTTCTCGCTTGCGGCCATGCCGTTCATGGCCACGTGGAAGTAGGAGCCCAGCTGGCGCATGGGCAGGAAGAAGTCCGCGGAGATGAGGACGACGAAGAGGCACCCAAAGAGGTCGATGGCACCCGAGGCTGTGGCAAAGAGCGCCACCGCGATGCCCGCCACGGCACCTCCCAAGGCCACGATGTCCATTACGATGATGGAGTTGAGCTGCATGGAGAGCACCTTCATGGTGATGGTGCGGAAGCGCTCCGCCTCCTGGTTCATGGCCTCGTGGCGCGCGGCGTCCGCCCGGTAGATCTTGAGGGTGGTGAGGCCCTGGAGGTTCTCGAGGAAGCTGTCGCCCAGCTCGGCGTACTGGTCCCAGTACTTGCCCAGGATGCGCTTTGCCACCTTCTGCACCGCCACGATGGTCGCGGGGATGAGCGGCACGCAGAGCAGCAGCACGGCCGCCGCGGGCAGGCTCACGGGCGCCACCACCGCAAACAGCGTCACCGGCGCCAGCACGGCGTAGAAGAGCTGCGGGAGGTACTGGCCAAAGTAGGTCTCAAGCTGCTCGCAGCCCTCCACGGAGAGCTGCACCACCTCGGCCGTGGGCACCTGGTCCGTGTAGCCGGGACCCATGGCCAGGAGCTTCTCGTAGATGCGGCGGCGCAGCACGCGCTTGACGTCCTGGGAGGCGGCAAAGCTCTCGTGGGCGGCAAGGCGCGCGGCCACCACGCGCAGAACGACGCCCGCGGCCAGCAGGGGCCACGCCACCTGCGGCACCGCCACGTCCGTGACCAGCGAGGACGCCACCCGCGCAATGACCCAGACCAGCGCCACGTTGCCCACCAGGCCCGCCCACTGCCAGGCCACCGTGGCCAGCACGTGCCGCAGGGCCTCGGGCACCAGCGCCAGAAGCCGTTTGTCCATCATGTTGGGTATACTCCGATTCTGCATGCGGCGAGAAGCTCTTCTCGCCTAAACGACAACGTAGGTTAACTTGTCCATCTTACCCGATGGACCCAACAGTCTGGAGAGACGCATGAGCAATGAGGGCAAGAAGGTCAAGGTCCACTACGTGGGCACCCTGGACGACGGCACCAAGTTCGACTCCTCCCGCGACCGCAACGAGCCGCTGGAGTTCACCTGCATGGCCGGCCAGATGATTAAGGGCTTTGACGCCGCCGTCAAGGACATGGAAGTCGGCCAGGTCATCGACGTGCACATCCCCGCCGCCGAGGCCTACGGCGAGAGGCGCGAGGACCTCGTCCAGACCCTGCCCATCGCCCAGCTCCCCGGCGCGGAGAACCTGGTCGCGGGCCAGAAGGTCACCCTGGGCAGCCCCGCCGGCTACCCCATCCCCGCGCTCGTGGCCAAGATCGAGGACGGCAACATCACCTTTGACATGAACCACGAGATGGCTGGCAAGGACCTCAACTTCAACATCGAGCTCCTCGAGGTCGCCGAGTAGGGCCATCCGAGCAGATTGCACACGAAAAAGAAGCCGCAGGCCATTGGCTTGCGGCTTCTTTTTTCGCTCCGATTGTCTTCGGCTGCCTGCGCGCCTACACCATCTCCTCCGGGCAAAATACCTCGTCGAACTTCTCCGCAGAAAGAAGCCCCAGGTCAAGGCAGGCGTCACGTAGGCTCGTGCCCTCGGCGAAGGCCTTCTTTGCCACCTTGGCCGCGTTGTCGTAGCCAATGTAGGGGTTGAGGCAGGTCACCAGCATGAGGGAGTGGCGCAGATTGTGGTCCATGCGCTCGCGGTTGGCCTTGATGCCCGAGGCGCACCTCTGGTCAAAGGAGAGAATGGCGTCCGCGAGCAGCCTCACAGACTGCAGGAAGTTGTATGCGATGACGGGCATGAAGACGTTGAGCTCGAAGTTACCCTGGGATGCGGCAAAGCCGATGGTGGCGTCATTGCCCATGACCTGGGCGGCCACCATGGTGACGGCCTCGCACTGCGTGGGGTTGACCTTGCCCGGCATGATGGAGCTGCCCGGCTCGTTTGCCGGAATCGCGATCTCGCCCAGGCCCAGGCGGGGGCCGGAGGCAAGCCAGCGCACGTCGTTGGCAATCTTCATCATGTTGGCCGCAAGGCCCTTGACCGCGCCGTGCGCAAAGACGATGGCGTCCTTGCCCGTGAGCGCGCGGAACTTGTTGGGGTCAGTCACAAACGGCATGCCCGTGGCCGCGGCAAGCTCCTCCGCCACGGCAACGTCAAAGCCCTCCGGCGCGTTGAGGCCGGTGCCCACGGCCGTGCCTCCCAGTGCCAGGCGATACAGCCCCGCAAGCGAGGCCTCCAGCTCCTCGACGGAGCCCTCCAGAAGGCCACGCCAGCCAGAGATCTCCTGCGCAAAGGAGATGGGCACCGCGTCCTGCAGGTGGGTGCGACCGCTCTTGACCACATCAGCGTTCTCCACCTCCAGGCGGCGGAAGGTGGTCTCGAGCTGCGCCACCGCCGGGAGCAGGCGTTCGCGCACCGCCGTCACGGCCGCAATGTGCATGGCCGTGGGGAAGGTGTCGTTTGAGGACTGGCTCATGTTGACGGAGTCGTTGGGATGAAGGCGGCGCTCGCCGGCAATCTGGTTGCCCCGGTTGGCGATGACCTCGTTGACGTTCATGTTGGACTGCGTGCCGGAGCCCGTCTGCCACACCACCAGCGGAAAGTTGCCGTCGAGCTTGCCGGCAAGAATCTCGTCCGCCACGGCGCCAATGAGGTCGGCGTCCGCGCGGCTCATGCGGCCCAGGCGGCAGTTTGCCCGAGCCGCTGCAGCCTTGAGCTGCGCAAACGCGCGCACGATCTCATCGGGCATGCGCTCGGTGCCAATGGGGAAGTTCTCGTGGCTGCGCTCAGTCTGAGCGCCCCAGAGGGCGTCTTGCGGCACGAGCATCTCTCCCATGGAGTCGCGCTCCACGCGCCAGCCGGCGGGAACCTCGGTCGTTATGGTGTTCTGAGCCATGTTCTCTCCTACTCGGACGCGCGGCCGCCCTGCTCGAGCCTCTGCAGGCCCGAGAGGATGGCGGAGACCACTTCGGACTGGTCGCGGGCAACGACGCCCAGGTCGGCGCGAACGCCGCGAAAGCGTGGGCTCTTGGAGAGGTCCTTGGCCAGATGCTCGTTCACGCGGGCGTCGGAGAGGGCTCCCAGCTCGGCCTGGATGCTGTCCATGTACTCGCTCGCCTGGGCGCGCTCGTCTCCAAGCACCTCGGCCAGGCGCTCGGAGACAAAGTGGACCTCCTTGGCGTCCCGGCGGGCGCGGAAGACCGCGTCCTGGTCAGAGAGGTCAAGGCCGAAGAGGGCCTCGTCCACCTGTGCGAGCTCCTGGTCAAAGTGGGTCTTGAAGTCGGACGCGGAGAGGCCCGCCTCAAGCACGCGGCCCTTCCACGCAAAGTTGGCGAGATCGGCCTCCAGCTCGTCCAGGCGCCGCGCGGCGTGCTCCTTGCGCAGCAGCTCGGTCACGCCCTCGCGGGCAAGGGCGCGCTCCTTGGCGCACGCCATGGGCAGCAGACTGCCCGCCGCAAGCTCGCCGGACTCCACCAGACCGTCCACGCACTCGCAGAGGATGTCCAGGCCACGAAGAGACCCCGTGGCCTCCTGAAGCTCCTTCATGAGACGCACGGAGCGGCGGTTCTGCTTCTTTGCCTGCCAGGACGCCAAGAACTCCAGCAGGGAGCGCAGACGGCGCAGCCCCACGCGGAAGGCGCGCAGGGCAACGGGGTCGTCCGGGCGCTTGCGCAGCTGCGCGAAGAGGTCCTTGAGCTCGGCCGTCATCTGGGCAACCTCGCCCTCAGCCACAGCGGGGGCGTCCCACGCAATGGGGTCGGGCCCGGTGACGAACCACTTCACGCGGCCGCGGCCGGAGGGGCCGTCAGGCAGGTCAATGGCCATCGCGGCACCCTTGCCAAACGTCAGGACGCAGCCAGTGAGCTGGGCTGCCGCCATGTCCATGAAGGGTACGTGCCCCACAGCAACAACGACGGGAGCCTGGGCATCGGCCAGCTCGGCCAGAAACGCCGCCAGGTCCTGACGGTACAGGCTTTGATGCACGGCCACGTCCTGGGCACCTGTGGCGTCGCAGACGGCCTGCGCGGTCTCCAGCGCGCGCACCGCCGGGCTGCTCCAGACCTCCAGCTCCGGGTCCTCCCCCAGCAGGGCAAACGTGCGCGGATACGCCGCAGCAAGGGCTCGGACGCCCGCGGGCGTGAGCCTGCGGTCCTCTTCCAGGCCGGACGCGGCCACATCCTCGGGGCTTCCATGACGAACGAGCACCAGCGTCTTGACCATGCTTCCCCCTGACCATCGGTTGCCGGCGGGCCTCGCCCGCGCGGGACCTTTTAGCATAGCAAGGCATTGTTACAAGAACGCGCCCTTCTCGCCAAGCGGTCAAGCGGCAGGCGAGAAGGGCGCGCGGCAGTGCCATGTCAGTCAGGCGGCTAGGCCATGAGCTTGCAGACGTTCTGGGCAAAGGCCACCGGGTCGGCCACGGGCAGGCCCTCGGTCAGCAGCGCCTGGTCGTAGAGAAGCGAGGTGTAGAGGGCGAGCTTCTCCTTGTCGCCGGCGGCCTGGGCGGCCTGGAGCTTGGCAAAGACCGGGTGGGCGGCGTTGACCTCAAGGACGCGCTGGCTCTTGACGTCCTCAGGTGCGGGACCGGTGGAGAGGACCTTCTCCATCTCGAGCGAGACGGGGCCCTCGGCAGAGACGCAGGACGGGGCGTCGTCTGCGGCGGTCAGGCGAGCAGAGACGGTGACCTTGGTGACCACGTCCTCGCCCAGGGCCTCCTTCATGGCGCCGAACAGGTCCTCGTTGGCCTTGGCGGCCTCCTCGGCAGACTTCTTCTCCTCCTCGGTGGCAAGATCCAGGTCGCCGGAGGAGACGTTCTTCAGCTCCAGGGTGCGGTCCTCGGTCTCGGGCTCGGCGCCGTCGGCCTGGGCCTTCTGGGCGGCCTCGCGGGCGGCGTCATCCTCGTAGGTCTTGGGCAGGCCCTTGGCCTCAAAGTCGCGCATGGCCTGGAAGCAGAACTCGTCCACGTCCTCGGTGCAGAGCAGCACGTCATAGCCCTTGGCCAGGACGGCCTTGACCACGGGCATCTTGGCCAGGCGCTCGCGGTCGTCGCCGGCGGCGTAGTAGACGGCCTTCTGGCCCCCGGGCATGGCCTCGGCGTACTCCTGCAGCGTGACGTACTTCTGCTCGCGGGCGCTCCAGAAGAGCAGCAGGCCGCCGAGCTCGTCCTTCTTCATGCCGTAGCTCTGATAGATGCCGTACTTGAGGCCGCGGCCAAAGTTCTCGAAGAACTTGACGTAGTCATCGCGGTCGTTGTCGCGCATGGACTCCAGCTCGGAGGTGACCTTCTTCTCGATGCGGCGCTCCATAGCCTGCAGCTGGCGGGTCTGCTGGAGGGTCTCGCGGGAGATGTTGAGCGTCACGTCGGCGGAGTCCACGACGCCGCGCACGAAGTTGTAGTAGTCGGGCAGCAGGTCCGCGCACTTCTCCATGATCAGGACGTTGGAGCTGTAGAGCTCGAGGCCCTTCTCGTAGTCGCGGCTGTAGAGGTCAAACGGGGCCTTGCCCGGGATGAACAGCAGCGCGTCGTACTCCAGGGTGCCCTCGGCGTGCAGGCTGAAGGTGCGGGCCGGGTCCTCCCAGTCGTGGAAGGTGGACTTGTAGAACTCGTTGTACTCCTCGGGGGTGACGTCGGAGCCGCGCTTCTTCCAGATGGGGGTCATGGAGTTGATGGTCTCGAGCTCCTGGTAGTCCTCCCACTCGGGCTTGTAGTCATCGCCGGCGTCCTCCGGCTTCTCCTTCTGGCGGCTCTTGGTGACCATCATCTGGACCGGGTAGCGCACGTAGTTGCTGTAGCGGCGAATGAGGTCCTTGAGGGTGTACTCCTCGAGGTACTCGTCGTAGCTGGCCTCATCGGCGTTGTCCTTGAGTGTGAGGATGACGTCGGAGCCGGCCGTCTGGCGGTAGGCGGGGTCGTCGGCGGGCACGGCCTCGATGGTGTAGCCCTCAATGCCGTCGGACGTCCAGCGGTTGCACTCCTCGGAGCCAAAGGCGCGCGTGACCACGCTGACCTCCTTGGCCACCATGAAGGCGGAATAGAAGCCCACACCAAAGCGGCCGATGATGTCCACGGCGTCGCCCTGCTTGTCGGCATTGGCGGCCTTGAACTCCTCGGAGCCGGAATGGGCGATGGTGCCCAGGTTCTTCTCGAGCTCCTCGGCCGTCATGCCGATGCCGTTGTCGGAGATGGTGAGCGTGCGGGCGTCCTTGTCGGGCGTGACAGTGATGGCGAGGTTTGCCTGGTCAATCTGGGCGGAGGCGTCCGTCAGGCTCTTGAGGTAGAGCTTGTCGATGGCATCGGACGCGTTGGAGACCAGCTCGCGCAGGAAAATCTCCCTGTTGGTGTAGATGGAGTTGATCATGAGGTCCAGGAGCTTCTTGCTCTCTGTCTTGAACTTGCGCATGTCACGCATCCCTTCGACGAACGATGTTCAACAGACATGACTGTACCCGACTCATGTGGTCGTTATTCCGGGCACTAAGAAAACCTCAGTTGTCAGCGCTTAGATTTCTTGCCGATAAGAGCGTGGGGGCGCCATCCCCCTCCTGGGTACACTACGGTCAAAGACCCGCCTCGAACCAAGTGCGAGGAGCCATGAAAAGACGGGATTTCATTTGCGAGGCTGGGTTAGCTGCCTTGAGCCTGTTGGTTGGGTGCTCCGGGGATTCGCAATCCAATCAAGACGCAACATCCGGTCGGTTGCCCGCGCTTGCGGTGATTGAAACGCGCCCCCACGTTGCCCCGAGCCGCATTCACTGGCTAGACAGCGACCTGGAGGCCCTCGGGTCTACCGAAATCAACCATGCAGCCGTTGGAGACTATTCTCGCCCCGCCGTGATGGATGGAAAGCTGCTCCTCGCTCCAACGGGTCCAACGGGACGAAACGACGACAAGACCGTCCTTTCGATTGAGCTTGACGATTTCCGCGTAACGGAATATGCACTTGACGCTGTCAACAACTACTGCATCGCCGCAGCGGGTGGTCACGCCTTCGTTGGGGGAAACCTGAATTTCAGCTCCCATATCAGCAAGGTCAATCTTGCCAATGGAGACGTTCAGTCCTTGACCCTCTCCAAGTTGATACTTGATTCAATTATCTCAGATACGTCGAATCTGTATGCTTTCGCATGGGAAGACATCAACGGAGCAGTGCGGTCAAGCCTTCACATTTACGACCTTGACCTCAACGCCATCTCGCTCGTTTCTCTTGATGCCTGTGGCTACTCCGCATTTCGGCCGCGGATCTTCGACGATAGAATCTTCATTCCGAGCTGGACAAGCATAACAAACCAAAACAGCAGGTCAAGCACCTTAGGAGTCTACGACATCTCATCAAGAGCGCTTGAAACTGTCGAGCTTAAGAAGCCTATTCTCGAAACAATCCCAATAGACAATGGCTTGATCATCATTCACGGTGACATCCACCAGACCTCATCCACCAGAACGGAGGCCGTCCTCCTTGACTATGAGACATGGACAGTCAAATCGGAGAGCGCGCTTCCCTATCACGCAGTGCAGGCCGAGATCCTCGATAACGAACTCTGCGTCCTAGACAGCAGCGACAGGCTACACCTTGTCTCCCTTGATGGGCAATGGAGCGAGCGTCTTTCGCTCGCTTTCACACCCTCCCTCGATGACAGCCACATAAGCTCCTTCATTGCAATCTAAGTAGCCTACCGCCAGGCCACCATGAGGTAATTGTCGTCGGCACCCCAGGCGGCGTCCTCGCAGGGGAGAAGCTCGACCCGCCCGAAGACGGCCTCGAAGGCGCAGCAGAGGTCCCTGAGGAACGTGGCGTCGCCCGCGGGGGTCACCACGTTGGCCGCCACGACGCCGCCAGGCGTCAGGGCGCGCCAGCAGGCGCGGGCGCAGCCCTCGTCGGCGAGCTCGGCCGCAGGAGCAGCCCCGGCAAACGCGTCGAGCGCGATCATGTCGTAGGAGGCGGTTGGCGCCGCGTCCAGGAACGCGCGGCCGTCAGCGCAAACAAGCCGCAGGTCACCGCCATTGTCGCGCATGCGTCGGGCCGCCTCGCCCACATAGAACCAGCGCTCGGCCGCATCGACCACGCACGGGTCTATCTCCACCACGTCGACGCAGGCAGACGGACACTCCAGGGCCACGAGCTTGGGAAAGGAGCACCCGCCACCGCCCACCACCAGGACGCGACGGGCCTCGGGCGCGCGCCCCAGCACGTCGCCAAAGGCGCGGTAGTACTCAAACACGGGCTCCAGGCACTTCTCGCCAAGGTAGGTGGCGGACTGGAAGACACCGCCACGGCGCAGCACGCGCACGGGCTCGCCCTGCGGGCCGCGGGTGGTGTAGACGAGGCCGCCGCCACGCAGCGGGGGCGGGTCAAGGCGAAGCAGGGCGCA
>OGOY01001605.1_pt1 | contig 23285 bp, 21 predicted proteins | sample 1552811 | NCBI WGS metagenome assembly OGOY01 (sample SAMEA2580132, study PRJEB22360) | human gut metagenome | biome: human gut; feature: human-associated habitat; material: faeces | place: Denmark | collected 2008/2010 | reverse complement strand
CGGCCTCCTGGTCCCAAACCAGGCGCTCTAGCCAAGCTGAGCCACACCCCGATGTTTTGTTGTTGTCTTTCGTGTTTCTCAAGACATTTATTAGTATATAACATCACAAGCGATTTGTCAACAGTTTTTTTTAAATTTTTTCATTTTTTTCTTCAACTGTTCTTTTGTGCCTGTTTTTCGAACAAATCTGGGCTAACATGATACCTTTTAAGTGTTGTTCTATCCTAGTATTTGCGCCATTTCTAGTTTCTTTTTGACAACAGCGCTTCGTTTTAACATGCTTCTGCCTGTCTGTTTTTTCACCAGTCACCCACTTGCTTTGTTAAATCACCTTGATAAAGTGGCAATGTACTCATCCATTCTGCAGTCCATATTTGTTGTAAATTTGCAATTGACAAATATATTTTTCTGACTATAATAGCAACCATAAATAAGAAATGCATTGACAAGGATACGTTTTCATTCTTCAAGCATCTCCAGAGAGCTGCCGTATGGTGCGAGGCAGTGATGTCGAATGAGTTCATCCCCTTGAAGCAGCCTTTGCGAATCCTGTTTTGGCAGTAGTGAAGGACGGAAACCCACCGTTAACGGGGTACAGATTTAGAAGAAGCTCTGATCTGACTGAGTGGTCGGCATAGCCGGCAAGAGAAGTGGTAACGCGAATTGATTTCGTCTTCTCGATTTGGAAAAATCCAAATCGGGGAGACGTTTTTTTGTTGAGTTGCAAAAAAACAGCGCACGTTCCGTGCGGTTTTGCGAATGAGCGTTCCATGAACACTTTATCTCCTCACGCTTCATCTGTTTCATTATTATAAAGAAGGAGGAAGCAACCCGAATGGGCTGCAATAAGGTATGAACACTTTAGTTATTGTTTTAATCGCTGCTGTATGTCTGTTAGCTGGTTATGTTTTCTATGGACGCTGGCTGGCAAAAAAATGGGGAATTGACCCAAAGGCAAAGACGCCTGCTTACACACACGAGGATGGCGAAGATTACGTTCCAACTGATGGCTGGACCGTATTTGCCCATCAGTTCTCTTCTATCGCAGGTGCCGGTCCTGTCACTGGTGCAATTCAGGCTGCCGCATTTGGTTGGCTCCCAGTTCTGTTATGGATTTTACTTGGTGGTATCTTCTTTGGTGCTGTTACTGATTTTGGTGCACTGTATGCCAGTGTAAAAAATGAAGGAAAGTCCATGGGTATGTTAATTGAACAGTACATCGGCAAAACTGGAAGAAAGCTTTTCTTACTGTTCTGCTGGTTATTTACCCTTATTGTTACTGCTGCATTCGCAGATATGGTTTCTGGCACTTTCAATGGTTTTGTCACTGATGCTGCCACAGGTGAGATCACAAAGTCTACAGTTAACGGTGCTGCCGGAAGTATTTCCATTATGTTTATCGCCTTCGCTGTTGTCTTTGGTCTGATTCAGAAAAAGATGAAGTTTACTGGTTGGAAAGAGGTTGTTCTTGGACTGGTATGCATGGTTGCCTGCTTTGTACTTGGTATCAGCTTCCCAATTGTCGCTACAAGAGAAACTTGGAACTATGTTACATTCGCATATATCTTCTTTGCTGCTATCCTTCCAATGTGGCTTTTGATGCAGCCTAGAGATTTTATGACCACCTTCATGTTTATCTTTATGATTGCTGCCGCTGCAATTGGTCTTCTTGTTGCTCACCCAACAATGAATCTTCCAGTTTACACTGGTTTCCACAATGAAAAGCTTGGCGATATGTTCCCAATCTTGTTTGTAACTGTTGCCTGCGGTGCTGTTTCCGGTTTCCACAGCCTTGTATCTTCTGGTACATCTTCTAAAACCATCTCCAATGAGAAGGATATGTTAAAAGTTGGTTATGGTGCTATGATTCTTGAGAGTTTGCTTGCTGTTTTGGCACTGTGCGTTGCTGGTGCTGCTGCCTCCGCTGACGGCACTGCCGCTACCGGAACTCCGTTCCAGATCTTCTCCGCAGGTGTTGCCGGATTTCTTGAGATGTTTGGTATTCCTGTTCACATTGCTCAGTGTATCATGACAATGTGTGTATCTGCACTTGCACTCAGTACACTTGATTCTGTTGCCCGTATCGGCCGTATGTCCTTCCAGGAACTGTTCTCTGTTGATGATATGGAGCATGCAGAGGGATGGCGTAAGTTATTCTGCAATAAATATTTTGCAACTGTTATCACCCTTGTATTTGGCTATATCCTGACAAAGGTTGGCTATACAAATATTTGGCCGCTGTTTGGAAGTGCCAACCAGCTGTTAAGTGCACTTGTACTTATTACTCTTTGCGTATTCTTAAAAGTTACAGGCCGCACAAACAAGACTCTGTTCCCTCCGTTGATCATCATGCTTTGTGTTACCTTCACCGCACTTGTTGAGCGTTTCATTGCTCTTGTAAAAGCATATCAGGCTGGAACAGCCGTATTCATGGTTGAAGGACTTCAGTTAATTATCGCAGTTCTTCTGATCATCCTTGGTCTTACAATCGTACTCCATTCCGGAAAGCGTCTTGTAAGCAAGGAAACAAAGAAAGCTTAAAATTTAAGCCAGGGAAAAGTCTGCTAATATATCCAGACTCTTCCTTGGCTTTTTTATGTTAAACTATCACGAATACCATCCTGCGGCAAGTACTTCCACAGTTCCTGTCCAAAAGTCAATTGCAATTGTCACCATATTAAAGTTTCTTCCCTGTCCAGTCCAGTCATTTTTATCTGGTCCTAACTGCAAATAAAGTTTGCTGCCTTGTGCGTGATCTAAGAATGCAAAACCCACATTTTTAATCACACAAGCTGTCTCTTTTTCTCCTGTCAAATAAGAAATCCGCTCTATTGCCACTCCATCTCTAACTAGTGTGGTGCTGATTCCATAGGCATAGCTATCTGATGTACACAACTGTCCCCAATCACAGTCCGCGTCCAGCACCTTCATATTATCACTTGCATCCAATTCACCGATATCGTAGCGCCACAGTGCACCATACGACTGATAAATAAAGTTCCCAGCCGCTTCATAGGAACGCTCGCTTTCCTCATCAAATGCATAGCGTATCTCATGCGCATTAGCAAGCGTCTGTACGTCTGCACAGGCCAGATGATCATCTTTTGTTCTCATATATACCTGATTTTCATACACATCAAACGCATATATGTACTGATCAGATTGTGTCAATACGGTTCCATTCCAGTCCAATACCAAAAGACCATCATAATTGCCCACATAAATCGCATCCTGCGTCAGAAGCCAATAACCCGGACTGGCACCGCCGCTTATATGCTCATCCATCTTTTTGTATTCAAACAGCCTTCTGTCATCTTCATACATGACATACGTATCCTCATATTGACTATAATCTTCGCTTGCCACACTGTTTTCACATACAAGTCTGTATTCATGATTTTGATACCAGGCGCATATACTTCCTTCATTTGCATAGCTAATACTCTTGTCAAATCCGATATTTCCAAAAATTTCGCCATTTTTCTCATAAAAAGCGCCCATCTGCACGGCCGATACCTCCGCATAATAAGATGTCAGTTCATCTGATGCATTGTATTTTACAACAGCAGTATCTGCAAAGCTGCTCAGACCAATTCTGTCATTGATCTTTGCTGTGTACATTTCTTTCTCTTGTTTTTGTAGGCTGATCTCTTTTTCTACAACAGACTTGTTATCTGATCCTGTCCCTGCCTGCTGCTCACTGTCCAAAAAACTAATATTTGCAACTTCAACTGCATTCAGGCATCCAGAATCAAAATTTTGAGACTGAACTGTCCCATTGTACCATGCCATCTGATCAAAATAAGACTGCAGATCTGTACTTGCAAAGCGCCGTCCATGACGCGCATATATCTCATTTTTTGCAATTCGAATATCCTCATTTGACAGCATATAAATATCAGACCACTCAAGCAGTCTCTCTGAACTGTCCTCAAATACCTTATAGTCCAATTTCTGATAATCTGACTGCTGTTCCTGATTTTTCTGTGTTTCCTGTGCCTGCACCGTCATCACGCGCATAGGTGCTGCTCCAATCATAAGTCCAATCGCTGTCACTGTTATCGCTCGATATACCTGAATAGAAAGCTTTGATCGTCTCTTCATATTTTTTCTCCTTTCTACAAAACCACGGTCGTTACTCTATATTCAATATATCGTATTTTTTCTGTTTATGCAAGTAAAATATTAGCTTATCCGTGAACTGTAGCTCTAATGCTCCACGTGAGCGCTTTCGCCATCCTTATGTCCACATCTTTAAAGTGATTTCCCTGATTCCACTCAAGAATTGTATTGATTCCACTATCAGAAATAGTTTCATATACACTGCGTATCGCATGGCCTACTGTTGCCATAACAGGATTTCTTGTTTTTTCTTCACGATCTCCAAGACTGAGATAAACTGCTTTTGCTTTTATATTATTTTCTTTTATATACTCGGTAAACCCCGGAAACCAGACGGATGGAGACGCTGCTGCCACTTTGCCGAAGCGGTCAGTCTTTGTTGCTGCCCACAGAGCAAATAACCCTGCAAGCGAATATCCGCCAATGATGCAGGGCTGTTTCTTTTCTCCTATATATGTAAGAACCTCGCTCAGTGTTTTGGCTGCATTTTCTCCAAAAGATTCGCTTTTGAAAACAGCTGGTGCTTTCCAAGGCGACAAATCCCGATTCCAGTCATCCACTTTACATGCAATAAGGCATAATTCGTCCGAAACTGCTTTCTGAATCAGATCAAATTCGTGATCAATCATTTCAATATCATGATCACCAATCATCTGCAAAAGAATAAGCGATGCATTCGGATTTCCATATTCAAAAACATCCATAATAATAAAATTCCTAACACTTTATTTTTCTCCATGCTTCACACAGCCGTTCAAGTGACCATGCTGCATTTGCCGGACTTGTTGATGGCAAAACAACAGCTTCCATCCCTGTAAGTGGAAGCTGATATTTTTTATATAATTGCCCTGCCTTGCTGCCGTTTGCATAGATTTGTTTTATATTTGATGCATCAAGTATCTTTCTTAACTCTGTTGGCTCAACATTTTTAATACTGCTGTCACTTGAGCCCTTAATATCGCAGCTTTGAATTACGTCCCATATGGCAATATGATGCCTAAGAAGCAAATGCTTCTTCTCATCTATTGTTTCTGGTATCGGTTCTTGAAACAATGCTGCCAAAACCTTCCAAAAGCGATTTTGCTTATGTCCATAATAAAAATTAGTTTCTCTGGATTTAACTGATGGCAGCGTACCTAGAATTAAGATCTGTGATGCACTGTCAAAAATCGGCTCAAATGAATGCACAATATGTTCGTATTCCATTTTTTCCTTCCATTTTTACAGCTGCTCTTCACTTCTTTCATTATTATAATAGTTATCTAAGAAGGAATATGTCTTTCCATGTGTTTTGTAGCCCGGCATCGTGTCAAGGCTTACTGCATGGATACTGTTGAAAATACTTTTGTCAATCAGTGGATTATCCTTCTTTAACTGACGAATCAACATCTTTATCTCCTGACGCTTTGACATTCCGCCTTCATTATTATTTAAAGTATAATTTTCTGTAAAGCGACAGGCACACTGAATAAATTCTAATCCATTGTAATTCATCCATGCAATAATATCTTCCTCATGAATGCAATACATCGGACGTATCAACTCCATGCCCTCAAAATTTGTGCTGTGCAGCTTGGGAATCATTGCCTTTAACTGCGATGCATAAAACATGCCTATCAATGTTGTCTCTATTACATCATCAAAATGATGACCTAGCGCAATTTTATTGCATCCAAGTTCCTTAGCCTTGCTGTACAAATAACCACGGCGCATTCTTGCGCATAAATAACATGGTGACTTATCCACACTATTTGCAACATCAAAAATATTCGTTTCAAAAACCGTAATTGGAACATCAAGTATCTTTGCATTTTCCTCAATCTTTTTACGATTTTTTTCATTATATCCCGGATCCATAACCAGAAAGGTTAATTCAAATGGAACATCGCCATAGCGCTGAAGCAGCTGCATCAGCTTTGCCATCAGCATAGAATCCTTTCCGCCTGATATACAAACTGCAATCTTATCATTTTCCTGAACCAGTTCGTAATTCTTTACTGCCTTAATAAAAGGATTCCACAGCTCTTTTCTATATTTCTTCATGATGCTGCGTTCAATATTCTGGCTTGGTTCGAGTAATTTTCCCATACTTTTTGTCATTCCTTTTCTACATAATAAATCTCAATTTTCCCTTATAAGCTATTTACAGCTGCCTCTAGCTGCTCAAATGCCTGTTTTAATACAGAGCGCGAACATGCAACATTAAAGCGTTCAAAGCCCTCTCCGTCAGGTCCAAACATTGCACCGCTGTCCAGCCAAAGATTTGCCTTATTTTCGATCAGATCCTGCCTTTGTGCCTCTGTCAGGCCAAGCGCACGAAAATCAATCCATAAAAGGTAAGTACCCTCTGGTTCAATCATAGTAAGCTTTGGAAGCCTTGTCTGAATAAATTCACGCACAAATGCAATGTTACCTTTCAGATATTCCTTTAGCTGAGTCAGCCATTCTTCACCGTACTCATAAGCTGCCTGACACGCCTCTAAGCCCATCACATTAACCTGACTGTAGCCTGCTGCATCTACTGCCTTTTTAAACTTAAACCTAAGTGTCTCGTTTGGAATAAAGATGTTTGAGACTTGAAGACCAGCTAAATTAAAGGTCTTACTAGGTGCCGTGCATGTAATGCTTATGTTTGCAAAATCGTCAGATAAAGATGCAAACATCAGATGCTTATTCTCTCCCCATGTAAAGTCGCTGTGAATTTCATCGCTTACTACAATTACTCCATAGCGGATGCAGATTTCTCCAATCTTTTCTAACTCCCATTTTTTCCATACGCGTCCAACTGGGTTATGCGGACTGCACAGTAAAAACAGCTTTACATTATTATCGCGAATCTTCTGTTCAAAATCGTCAAAATCAATTTCATAATGGCCGTCAATCAGCTTTAGCGGGCTATTTACTATAACACGCTCATTATCTGCAATCACCTCACTAAATGGGTAGTAAACAGGCTGCTGTAATAAAACTGCCTCACCCGGCTTTGTGTAAGCGCGCACTGCCGCTGCAAGTGCAAAGACAACACCTGGTGTCTTGATCAGCCATTCCTTCTGAATTTTCCATGAAAAATGCTTTTCATACCAGCCTAAAAGTGCCTCAAAATACGGCTCTTTAGCATCACTGTAGCCATAAATTCCATGCTCAGTGATTTTTCTAAGACGCTCACTGACCTGTGGCAGTGTTGGAAAATCCATATCAGCTACCCAAAGAGGTAAAATACCTTCGTGTCTGCCACGCTCTTTTGCAAAATCATATTTTAAACAGTCTGTACCTTTGCGGTCTGTAATTTTATCAAAATCGTATTTCAAATTGAAACCTCCACATCTTGTCTGCTCTGTCTTGTCAAGACATCACTTTATATCAGTCTTCTCCATTTAATGCCTGATCAAGATCAGCGATCAAATCATCTACATTTTCGATTCCAACTGAAAAACGTAGGAAGTCTTCGGTGATTCCAAGACGCTCTCTTGTCTCAACTGGAACATCGCCGTGTGTTTGAAGCATAGGATAAGTCATTAATGACTCAACTCCGCCAAGACTCTCCGCGTAGGTAATAAGACGAATACGCTCAAGTACGCGGCGCGCTGTTGCCTCACTGTCGGTGCGAATAGAAATCATGCTTCCAAATCCAGTCGTCTGCTTCTTATTGATTTCATAGCCTGGATGATCCTCCAGACCAATGTAGTAAACCTGCTTAATCTTTTTCTGTGTCTGCAGCCACTTTGCGATTGCAAGTGCATTCTCCTGCTGACGCTCCATACGAATTGGCAGTGTCTTTATGCCACGGATTAACAGATAGCTGTCAAACGGAGCCAGGCAGCTTCCAACTGTCTTATACAGATAGCGAATTTTTGCTGCCAGATCATCTCTTGAGGTAGATAAAAATCCAGCCAATGTATCGTTATGTCCTCCTAAAAACTTTGTTCCGCTGTGAATAACAAGGTCCGCGCCAAAACGGATTGGCTTCTGAAAATAAGGAGATAAGAAGGTATTGTCTACGATTACAAGAAGATTGTACTTGTCTGCAAGACTCTTCATCTTTGCAAGGTCAGTGATCTGCATAGTCGGATTGCTTGGTGTCTCTATGTAAAGAGCTTTTGTGTTGCTCTTTATTGCTGCCTCTGTTGCTGCGGCATCTGCTGTATTTACATAAGTAAAGGTCAAGCCACGCTTCTCACCTGTTGTCTGGAACATACGCACAGATCCACCATACAAATCCTCTGAGCACACGATATGGTCTCCAGACTCAAACAGTTCCATGCACAGCACAATTGCTGCCATACCATTTGCACAAGCTACGGTATCTTTTGCTTCCTCAAGAGAAGTTACTATATCCTCTAACTCCGTTCTGGTTGGGTTGCTCTCTCTTGTATAATTAAAGCCCGTTGTCTGTCCAATACCCGGATGATAAAAAGTTGCTGTCTGGTAGATTGGTGTGCATACAGAACCATATGGATGACCTTCCTCATGCTCATTCTCTCTGTGAATACATCGTGTCTCAAATTTATAATCCATTTTCGTAATCTCCTTCTATATCAAAAGTTTAAACCTTTTAGTACTATTTTACTCGTACAATTCCTTTAAATCATACCTTTTTTCTAGGTTATTGTCTATAAGAAAAAAGTAATAAATCGCTATAGGAATATTCTATAGCGACTTACTACAATAAATACACATCAAAGATTAAGTAAAATCAAATCTGCCACCGATGCAATCAGTAAAAATGCAGCACTTATCATCAGAACAACTGTCTTTAGACCAACTACGCTAAAATGCTGTCTCCATCCATTCTTTGCTTCTTTTTTCTCATCTGCATTTTCTTTTTTTCCTTTTGCAAGAAGCATTCCTGCCACCAGAAAAAGACCAATTGCACCAATCAGCAAAAGACCGTCCTTTACAACTTCAAAGCCGTTTACTATCTGAAAACTGCCAAAGAGAAATCCACATGCAAATAAAATGACAGCTGTGGCTGCTGCGGCTGCAACTCCGATTATAAATGCCTTTAATACATCTAATGCGACCTTCTTTACCATCTCTTTTCTACTCAGTGTCATACGCATTTTCCTGTCTCACATCCATTTGATGGATCGCAAATATGACAGGCAACGAAATGACCTCCGCCAATATCACGAAGCTTTGGCATCTCCTGTCTGCAGATTGGCATTGCGCATTTACATCTTCCCTGGAACTTACATCCTGCCGGGGAATTGATAGGACTTGGCACTTCACCTTCAAGACGAATCTTTTTAGCATCTCTTTCCTGCTCGATCTTTGGATCTGGAATCGGAATTGCTGACAGCAATGCTCGTGTATACGGGTGCTGCGGATTTGCGTACAGCTCCTCAGAAGTGGTCAGCTCAACTAAGGTACCTAAATACAATACTGCAACACGGTCTGAGATATGCTTTACCATGGACAGATCATGGGCAACAAATAAATATGTTAATCCCATGCGCTTTTGCAGGTCAATCAATAAGTTTACGATCTGTGCCTGAATGGAAACATCAAGCGCTGAAATTGGCTCATCAAGTACAAGAAACTCTGGCTCTACTGCAAGCGCGCGTGCAATACCGATACGCTGTCTCTGACCGCCTGAAAACTCATGAACGAAACGATTCGCATGCTCTCTGTTTAAGCCGACAAGCTCCAAATAATGGTAGATGCGCTCATTTCTTTCCTTTTTGTTTTTAGCCAAATGATGAATATCAATTCCTTCTCCAATGATCTCAGCAACTGTCATACGCGGATCAAGAGAGCCATACGGATCCTGGAAAACCATCTGAACAGACTTTTTGTAGTTCTGTTTTTCTTTTCCAGTCAATTTCTGCGGATCCTTTCCTTTAAACAAAACTTCTCCATCAGTTCTGCTGTACAATCCGATACAGGTTCGTCCACATGTGGTCTTTCCACATCCAGACTCTCCTACCATGCCGAGCGTTTCTCCCTTGTAGATCTCAAAGGAAACATCGTCAACGGCCTTTAAGGTAGCATTTTTGCCTACCTGAAAATATTTCTTTAAGTGGCTCACTGAAAAGAGCACTTCTTTTTCGTTGTTCATATTCAATATTCCTTTCGACATGCTTGAGCTTAGAAACGTCAAGCTTCTCCCGGCATCTCCACCTTTGGTGCTAATGGGTGATGCAGCCAACAGCTCGCCTCATGTCCATCACCGAACTCTGTAACCTCAGGCATCTGCTCTTTACAGATTTCCATGCAGTACTCACATCTTGTACAGAATGGACATCCAACTGGCGGATTTAACAAATCTGGCGGTGTTCCTGGAATTGATGCAAGTACCTGCTTATTCTCAAGGTCAAGTCTCGGCACAGAACGAATCAATGCCCATGTGTACGGATGTCTCGGACGATAGAAAATATCCTCGCAGTTTCCGCGCTCTACAATCATACCGGAGTACATAACGGCAATCTTCTGCGCAATATTTGCTACAACACCAAGATCATGTGTAATCATGATGACTGATGTGTTATGCTCTCTTTGCAGTTCCTTAATGATATCAAGAATCTGTCCCTGGATGGTTACGTCAAGCGCTGTTGTCGGCTCATCACAAATCAGGATCTTCGGGTCACAGGCAAACGCAATTGCAATCATAACACGCTGTCTCATACCGCCTGAGAACTCATGCGGATACTGACGCACACGCTTTTCCGGCTCAGGAATACCAACTTTTTGAAGCATTCTTACTGCTTCATTCTTTGCCTCATCCTTTGTCATATTCTTATGTGCCATCAGATTTTCCATGATCTGCTTTCCAACACGCATGGTTGGATTTAATGAAGCAAGTGCATCCTGGAAGATAATTGCAACCTCACCACCCTTATATGCCTGCCACTGCTTCTTATTATAATTAAGTATATTATCACCGTGATATAAAATCTCGCTGCCCTGCTTGATCTCGCCCTGTGGTCCTTTAATAAGACCCATAATGGACTTTGCTGTAACAGATTTTCCACAGCCAGACTCACCTACAATGGCAATTGCCTCTCCTTCTTTCAAATCAAAGGAAACACCACGCACGGATTTTACTTCGCCTGCATAGGTATGGTAGGACACTTTTAAATTTTTCACTTCTAATATCTTATCATTTTTCTGGTCACTCATAGTTTCTCCTTTGTCTTACTGGCGAAGTCTCGGGTCAAGTGCATCACGCAGTCCATCGCCGAGCAGGTTAAATGCCATAACGATTACACATAAAATCACACACGGCCAAATCAGCTGTGTTGGGTAGAAATCAAGTGTCTGCTGTCCCTGTGAAATCAAAACGCCAAGACTGATCTCTGGTGCAGTCAGACCAATTCCAAGGAAACTAAGTCCTGCCTCAGTGAAGATGAATGCCGGAATGGAGGTAGACATATTTAAGATCAAAATTCCAAGCATGTTCGGCACATAATGCTTTAAGATAATACGTGATGGCTTTGCACCAAGTACCTCTGCCGCATATACATACTCTGATTCCTTTAACTGCTTAATCATACCACGAACCTGTCTGGCAGTACTGCACCATGCAGTAATACTAAGTGCGACGAGAAGAGCAAACAAATTGTTGCCAAGAACCATCATGATCAAAATGGTGATCAAAAGACTTGGCAGAGAATTGATTACCTCGATGATACGCATCATTACGTCATCGATCCAACCGCCAAAATGTGCCATTGCTGCACCATAAAGTGTTCCTACAATCAGCTTTAATGCTGTTGCCACAAGCGCAATAATGATAGATGCTCTTGCACCCATCCAAACACGCGAGAACAAGTCACGTCCCAGATAATCAGTTCCAAACCAGTACTTTGCGCTCATTCCCTGATTCTTCTCTTTTACATTCTTTGAAACAAAATCGTAGCCTCTAATATATGGTCCAACAATAACCATAATTAAAATCAGTCCAAGCACGACAAGTGATGCCATTGCAACTGGATTTTTCTTCAATCGTCTCCATGCATCCTGCCAGTAAGAAATAGTTGGGCGGTCAATACGCTCTGCTTCTTCTTTTGTATAGCCAACCCTTTTAAATTTATCAGCTGTAAGCATATGTTTCCTCCCTTATTTACTTCTTTTGCCTGGCATCTGGATTCTCGGATCGACAAATACATATAAGATATCCGTAATAAAGATGACAGCGATATACAGAATTGACAGCAGCACTGTTTCACCAAGTACAATTGACAAATCCTGATTATTTACGGCAGTTACATAATACTGTCCGATTCCTGGAATTGAGAAAATACTCTCAATAAAGAAGGAACCTGTAATACACATAGCAACAGACATTGGCAGCTGCGTCATAACTGGAATAAAGGAGTTACGCAGGATATGCTTACGAATGATTGCAGATTTGCTTAAGCCCTTTGACTCTGCTGTCAGCACGTAATCCTGATTTACAACATCCAGCATAGAGGTCTTTAAGAGTCTCGTGTAAGTTGCAATATAGGAGAAACATCCTGTCAGAGTTGGAAGAACAGTATACTTCCATCCTCCAAACCACAAATCCTTTCCCTCTGGCCATCCGATTGTCGGAAACCATCGAAGATTACCTGCAAAAACCTTCTGCAAAAGCAGTCCAAATATCAAATGCGGCACTGAAATAAGCAATACCGACAAGCCTACAATCAAGTAATCGATGAAGGTTCCTCGCTTCATCGCCGCCACAATTCCAAGCAATAAACCAAGTGTTACACCAAGTAACATCTGCTGAATACCAAGTCTTGCAGATACTGGAAGCTTTGTCTTTAACAAGCCTGTTACTGTCTGTCCGGCATATACGAATGATTCACCAAAATCACCCTTACACATTTTCTTCATTGTTATTAAATAACGTTCCATTACCGGCTTATCCAGTCCGTAGCGCTGGTACAAAGCAGTTCTCGTCTGTTCCGGCAAATGGTCTGCCCTCTGGGTTAACGGATCTCCTGGAACCGCCTCCAGCAGGAAAAAGGTAGCTGTTGCAATCAAAAAGACTGTCAAAATCAGCTCAGCAAAACGCCTGATTAAATATCTACCCATAGCCTTATCTCCTGTTCTTTTTTTATTATCATTGCGAAAAGGAAGGGGCCCGAACAACGAGCCCCTCCAAACTTTTGGGTTTACTTTTGTAAAACCGTAATTTTAAGCATTACCTTCTACTAATTGCGCTCTATTACTGATTTTTTCCATCGATGTAAGTCCAGATAAACTCAGCACTTGCACCAAAAGAGGAAGTACGATAATCCTTAACCCAGTTCTGAAGCAGAACCTGCTTTGTAGCATAGTAGATTGGTGCAAATGCACAATCATCTAATAAAAGAATCTGCTCCATCTGCTTATAGATATCAAGACGCTTATCCATATCAGTCTCACCAACAAGCTGATCTGCTAATGCATCATAATCAGTGTTGCTGTATCCACCAAAGGACATACCGTAAGCATCAGTATAGTTAGTATATAAGAAGTCAAGCGGATCATTGTAATCTGAATACCAGCCGCCAAGGAAGAAGTCATAATTTCCTTCATTTCTGTCTGCGATGAACAGAGAACTATCACCAGCTACACTTAACTCAACAGTAAGTCCAAGTGTCTCTTCCAGAGACTGCTGAATATACTCTCTCTCTGCCTGTACCTCAGTTGTGGAACCACTTGTCAGATAAGTCAGTGTGATATCTTCGATTGGAGTCTCTACGCCTAACTCATCAAGACCTTCTTGGAACAAAGCAACGATCTTATCTGGATCACCAACATACTCATTGTACTCATCCTCAATGACCTCGCCTACCTGAGAACGATAAGAAGAACCATTGAATGTGATAGCCGGTGCTACATAGCTATATGCCGGATTGTATCTTCCATAAACAGCATCGATCATCTCTTCACGGTCAATACTGTAGGAGATTGCCTTGCGAATCTTTACATTGCTCATCAATCCGGATGTACCACCGTTAATAAAGTTGAAACGAAGTCCAATTGTTCCCGGATAATCTGTTACCATGTACTGATACTTGCCTTCTTCTGCTTCCTTTTCAAACTTAATTGCATAGTCACCAGTTGGCTGATACTGATCTAACTCACCATTCTCAAACATGGTAGCTGCTGTAGACTCCTGTGCTACAATGTACCAGTTGATTGTATCAAGATGTACATTCTCTGCATCCCAGTACTCAGCGTTCTTTGTCCATACCATCTTATTATCTACAACCATATCAGTCATGCAGAATGGTCCGTTATATACGCAAAGTGTCCAATCCTTACCCCAGTTATCGCCAGCTGCCTCAGCCAGATCCTCACGTGTCGGATACAGAGGAGTTGCTACTAACTTAGACTCGAATGTCGGGTCTGCTACCTTTAATGTAACTTCGAAGGTATAATCATCAACTGCTACTGCCATAACGTCATCAGCAGAACCTTCGCCAGAGTTGTACTCTTCTGCTCCTACTACATTATAGATGAAGGATGCATAGTCATATGCATAATCTGGGTTTAACAGACGCTTCCAGCCATACTCATAATCATGAGCAGTAACCGGAACACCATCAGACCACTTTGCATCCTCTCTTAAATGATAGGTGTAAACAGTTCCATCATCAGAAATATCAACGCTCTCTGCTCCTGCTAAGATGAACTCATCTCCATTCTCGTCTGCTACATCACGGTATAATCCCTCGTAGCAAGCTGCCATCATCCATCTCCAGCCCATGTCCTGAACATCGTAGTTGTTTCCGAAAGCAGTTGTTCTTACATTGATTACCTGCTCATCAGTCAGCTCTTTAGCTGCCTCATCTGCAAATACGGATGGTGCAAATGTTCCAACAGTCATAACGCCTGCCAGTAATGCTGCACACATTTTCTGTATTTTTCTCATTTTTCTCCTCCTTGAATGTCGTGAAGTATGCTAGCCATTATACCTCTTTTTTCAAAAAATGTCTAATGGTTTTTCTGCGATTTCAGGACTTATAGTGAGATAGGCTTATCGGAAATACTTATGGCTGGCTATTATTTTTCTTTAATTCATAATGCAAATATCTGAAAAAGCATCATTCTCGAAAAGTATTTCAAACCCATCTGCCGGCTGAAATCTTCCATTCAGGATTTCTTTTCCATGGAAAGATATTTTTCTTACTTTATCTACTGCATCTTTCACTTCGATCTCACAATAAGAAAGCAAATATGCACAGATTGCCGTTGCATGAGAAACCACGAGCGCAGTTTCTCCTTCCTCCATCTGGCAGACAATGGAATCCACCGCCATTTTCATTCGAGTTCTTACCTGATTTAACGATTCCCCACCCGGATTGTGAAAATCATAATCTTCATACTGTTTCAACCAGAAATCCTCCTTGGCATCTCCGATCGTCCTTTCATGCAGTTCCTCCACAATGAATGGATGGTCTACAATTAGCTCCGCCGTTTCCACTGCTCTCCGATAAGGTGAAGAAAAGCACCGATCCACATTTGAAAGAACGTTGCTTTTCGACAGTGCAAGTGCTTTCCCCTCCTCAGATAAAGGAATCTGCTCGTTCGGCATATCTCTTTTTTCTGGGATGGAATACCTCATCAAAAATATTCTTTTCATTTTTATATTCATTCCTTTCATTTCGCTCAGGCACAAAATTTCAATAACATTTTCATCAAACGCTCAGTTTCTCAATTTTGCAAGTGTGTTTTCTGTTTTTCTTATCGTAATTGATACCAGCCAGTAAAAGATTTCCATGGTAATCTTCTAATGCCTCTGGATAATTTTTTTCTTTTATCTGCGCAATCGCCCCTTCTGCACTCTTATCCCATTTCAGCTCAATTATAGCGGCTGGCTTCTGGGCATATTTCTTTCGTGGTATCAGACAGATATCAGCAAATCCCTTACCGGTAGGCAATTCTCGTATCACATGATAATATTCTCTGGCAAAATAAAACGCCAGCGCAATCGTGCAGCTCAACGAATTCTCATTATTATATTGCAGCACTGAAATCTCTCCATGTGCCTGATCAATTCCCTCTGCCACTGCTTTCTCATCCTGCTCCCACAGTGCCTGAAGCAACTTTCTTGAATTCTCGATTGAACGAAGCACTTCATTCCAAGCCATCGTGCTAATCGCATTGACATATTCCTGTGATACTTCTTTATTTGGAATAGTAACAGTCTTATCCGGCCAATGGTAACTTAAATAGCCAAGATGCACCAACAATGTCAGGACATCATCTTTTGTCTCAAACGTAGTCATATCATTGCTAAATGTACCCGTGTTAATCTGGACACGATCGCCCGCTAACATACGTACAATCGCCTCCTTGAGTCCGTCATAATTCATCTGAATATAGACTTTTAATGCCTCATAACTCTCGGTCTGATTCCAGTAGTTATCATATACTCCGCTCAACATTGCCTCTACAACTGATTTCGGACTATACATAGCATATGTTTTCTGAACTGTTCCATCAAACATTACCAGATCGTATCCATCATACCAAGCCTGAGTTTCATCAAAGCTTCTCTGATAAGTCTCACACAGCTTCTTTACCTCGTCCTCTGTGAATCCAAAATAGCCTGCCATTTCGCGCGGATTGGTCATTGAATACTCAGTAAACATATTCAGCGCAGAATGCGATCCATATTTTTTAATAGGAAGAATTCCCGTCATATACGCCAATCCAACATATTCTTTATCTTTCAACCATACGCGCAAAAAATCCAGATATTGCTTTTGTGCCTCTTTGTTACTCTCATATTCTCGAAACAGACAGTCCCACTCATCAATCAAAATAACAAAGGAACGACCAGTCTGTGCAAATACCTCTCGCATTACCGAAACCAAACTCTTAGCATAAGAAAAATCAATTTGTGGAAAACCATTTTTCAGATCTCGGATTAGGCACGCTGTAAGATGTGCCAACATGTCCTCAATACTCTGAGATTCGCTCAAAAAATCCTGCATATTTATTTTTAACACATCATATTGATTCAAATGATCACGATATCCAGCACACTGACTGATCTCAAGCGATGCAAACAACGCAGAGGTATCTTCTGAACTTCCATAATAAGCAGCCAACATATTAGCAGCCATTGATTTTCCAAAACGGCGTGGACGACTCACACAGACATACCGCTGTTCAGTGTCTACTAGCTCATTTAAAATCGCCAATAACCCACTCTTATCCACATATATTTTGGATTTCAGACTTTTTTGAAACATCGCACTTCCCGGATTTAAATAAATGCCCATCCACTCACCTACCTTTTTCAGTTTTGACTTTTCTTTTACTTTAATGATAAACAATCATTTTCGATCCGTCAAGAGAATATTCAGCATAGCTACAATTGCAGCTCCAGACGCTGCTTGCCATTGATACCAACTCTGTGGTACATTATCTGGCAGCATTCGGCAGACAAGAAGTCCAGTATCTGATCCAAAGATCGCACCTTGATACCAGCTTACTGCCATTATGGTTAAACAAATTGCCGCTGCACTAGCGATTGAAATTTTTGTACTAGCAAAAGTAAAAAATACGATTCGCATCCAAAGAAGCTGAAGAAAGAGAATGCGCCAGCTAGCTGATAAACGCACATCCAGTTGGCAAAGCTGCCAAACTAATGGAAATAAAGCAAATATGAATAAGGCAAAAGAGGTAATATCCCAAAGGAAAATGCGAAAGTGAAAACCTTTTGTGATCTCACGCGCACCTGTATCAAAAAATACGAAAAGATCAAGTATCTGGCACCAAATCATAAGAAAAAGGATGCCAATCTGTACAAGCAAAAATGCACTTTTTAGCTGTTCTTCTGATGCAGGCTGCGTCATATTCAAGAGAAATAAAAAGAGGGCGATTATTGCTGCACCCACGAATATAGGGCCAAACAGCAATGTATGACGCATCTGAATTTGTTTTAAATGAAAGAAGTGCCGTGCATACATGACAAATACACCTCCTGCAAAGATGGCTTGATATCCTTTGTCTTTTCCTGTAGAATGACGATTCCATTCTTTAAGATAATGGTATTGGTACAACCCTCTACGATATCCTCTGTGATATGGGATGCGATCAGTACCGGGCAGATGCCATTTAGCTGCTGAAAAATTTCATAAAAGTGGCAGCGTTCCTCAATGTCCAGTCCAGTAGTTGGCTCATCAAATAAAATCAGTTTGGGATGCCCTAGAATAGCCTGCGCAATGCCGACACGTCTTACCATGCCGCCAGATAATTTTTTACACTTTACGTCTGCCAGTTCGCTCATATGAACAGCTCTTAATACACGGCAAATCTCTTCATTCTCTTCTGCTACTGGAATTTTCTTTAAATAGCAAAAATATTGAAGCTGTTCCTTCACTGTCAGCAAAGGCATACAGCCAAATTTTTGTGGAAGATAGCCACACACACCATTTATTTTGCTAATGTGTCCCGATTTTAGCTTCAAACTATTGGTTAATACACGAAAAAGAGTTGTCTTTCCGGAACCGTTTGGCCCAATGATTCCGTATGTCTCATTTTTTAGTTCAAGGTTGATATGAGACAAAACGATTGTCTTCCCGTATCCTGCTGTAAGATTTTGTATTTTGATCATACTGCACCTTCTTTCGTTATGTTTCTTCCATTTCATTTGTTTTTATTGTAGTTATTGCTCCTATTTCCTATTGCATTCCCTTATCATTCGTTTTTGTAATCAGATTTGAAACTGTTTTCAAAAATGCCTCATCGCTTCCATATAACTTAGGATTTCTCTCATAGGAAACAAGCGCCTGCAAAAATGCTTCTGCTTTTCCTTCACTAAGACAGCTCTTGGCAATCGTTACAAATTCTTGAAGAAGCTGTAATTCTGCATTATTATCCGCCTCTATTTTTTTCACTTCATTATCACCTTTATCGCTATCTGTATTGTTACTTTCATTATACAGAAATTCGATTCGTCTTAAGATATCTGTGGTAAGTGTTTCAAGCGTATCAGATGGATTTTCCTGAAAATATTGTTCAAGAAGGCAGGTTGATATAATGGTTGAATTTTTCCGTTCTTCTGAAACTGATCGATCCTGAAGGATAAGATATTGTAGTAAAAAAGGTCCATCTACAAATCCATCTGCCACTAGAATGCAGTCCTCAAACACGGCAATTTCATTATTAAAAAAGTTTCTTCTCATATCCTCAGAAGCAAGCAGAATTTTTTTCTTATACAGCTCTGAATAATCCTCTCCAGTGTAACGTTCTGCCATCGAAATAGAATGATTCATCTGTGTCCTAAGTGTCTGCATAACTTCCTTCACGTTTGTTCCTCTTTCCAGCTTTGGTACAAGAAGATCTTGCCCGTCAATGAACAGTAAATTTCCATTCAGAAGTGTGATCGCATCTGAGTCTCCTTCGTACACATACAGGTGATCTTGCTTCTGTGTATTGGAAGTATTGGTACTAGGAGTATTAGCATTGGAAGTACTGACATTCGAAAGATTTGTTGCCGCACACGTATTCACGCTAAGGGTAATATGTGCCAGATCGGTTCTATTGTATGGATTGTATCCATATCCGCCTCCATTTCCCCACTCCTCATAAAATTCAAAGACAGATTGCTCGCCTGCCATCGGATACCACGCAAACCACCCTGGCAGCAAACATGCCTGTGAATTTGAATAAAATCGGTTTGAATAACCAGAATAGTCAATCTGTACTGTCAACTCGTAAACTGGCTGATCGATATTTATCGTTACTATATCCTGTGCCATGTCCTGTGTAAACGATACTTGAACGCTTTCTGTTTTTTTCGTATTATCTATATCTTTTTCATCCTCATTTTGCATATCTATCCTTTTTGCTGTGACATTGCTAACCTTATAGCCATGATATAATGTAAAAAGAAATTCATCGCATGCACGATCTGCCTGCAGCGTCAGTATTGCCTGTACATCAAGCATGCGTCCCAGATGAACAGTCATATCGTAATCGGTCACTCGCCAAAAGCGCTTACTCTGCTCTTCTCTTTTCCTTACTTGTCCAGTTTGTTTCGTCTGGCTTCGTTTTTCCTGCTCATTCTGCTCATAATAAGTTCTATCCGAAAAAGCACCGTCAAAATTTTGTGTCAGCCGATATGCAGACGCTGGAAACAGCGAAATGGTAAACAAAGCTGCTGCAAGAACTGACATGGAACGCACAAGCAGTGTTGCGTGTACTCTTTTAAACCTGCTTTTTCTTTGCCCTTGTTGTCTACTCTTCTGCCTGTAAAAATGCTTCTGTACACCAAGCGGTCCTCCAAGCCACAATGCCGCGATCCAGCCAAGTTCAATCTGTAATCGAAACGACTCTGTCTGTAATCCATACTGCACATCCACTCCCCACTCTCCATTCTGATACAAAATATGAAAGAGCCGCTGAAACGCATTCCACGCCTGAACAATCACTGGCACCTCTGCCTTTGTCCACACAATCTGTTCTCGAAATGGGCTGATCAAAAATAAGAATAAAATGAGCAGAAAACCAGCAGCAATCTTGTGTGATGCACGTACAAACGCTGCTGCCGCCAAAATGCAGATAAGCTGAGGCAGCGCAATATTCATTAAATATCCTCGCAAAAACCAGTTAGCAGATAAGGCAAAAATTGCATCGTTGCGGTAAGAACCAATTAAAAGAGTCACTATAGCAATGATATTCCACACGCCCCATAAAAGAAGAATCCACTTTAGTGCTTCACGCTCATAAAAGAAGCATTTTCCAGTGCTGACATCAATACAGTCACGCAAATCATTTGCCTCAGCCCGCGACATAAAAAATGCAGTCATACTCACCCATACAAGATCAATAATATATTGAATCCGAACCAGATTGTAGAGCAGTTCAAATCCACTCATTTTTAAAATACCAAAGTACACGGTTGCCCCAGATGGAATGATTACCATTCCGGCAAATAATGCGCATAGCGCTTTGTTTCGCAAAAAGAAACGGCCTGTCCATCTCATCGCATCTCCTCCTCGAATTTTGCTTTTTTGATGTTCCTGCCGTTACTATAACATGCTATTCTATTTTCTTTCCCCAAGTGGCACGAATGGTTCTATATCTGCCCTATTTTGCATTCGTATGTGGCAACTGAAAATACCATTTTCTATTGTTCTACTGCAATAACCACCATATGCCTTTACAGTCTTGTCAATATTTTTCATTCCATATCCATGAAGCTCTCCGTCCGTCTTTGTGCTTTTCCACACATTTCTTTTGCTTTGCTGACCTGCCATTGTTTGCGTCTGCGCTACTGGATTTTCAAATACAATAATAAAATCATTTTGTGTGCTGACAAGCTTAATATAAATCCACCTGTTATTCTTTTTTGTTGCTGCATTGTTATCTGTTGATATATTCAGATCGTTTTCCACATTCTCATTTGTTAGTACAATTTTCATGCATGCCTCAACTGCATTGTCATACAGATTTCCAAGAATAATAATCAAATCACTGTCGCGAATCAAAAGCTCTGCTTTGAGTGCTGCCGATACCTCCACTCGTATTTTTTCTTTCCGCGCCAGTGCCCCCTTTCCTGCAAGAAGCGCATCAATTATGGGATTTTTCGTCTTTACAAAATCGCCCTCTGCCGTCTTTTCCTCTATCTGTCCAATGTATTCCTGTGCTTTTTTATATTCTCCCATATCTAACAGGCCTGACACAGTATAAAGGTGTGATTTCATATCATGCTTAAGTGCACGCATCTGCTCATACACGGCACTAACTTCCTTTTGACTTTTAATCTGGAGCTTGGCCGCCTGGTTCTGTGCAGCAAGCTCCTCTTTTTCGCGCTTTGCCTTCTGAAAGACAGATACTGCTTTCCACACACCAAAATCGAGTAAAAATAAGGAAATGGCGGCAAGCATGTTAAAAAATGCCACTGGTGTATCTCCCATCTTTCGTCCGAGTATAACAATAAATGTAATAGCAATCGCAACAACCGCAAGAATCACAAAAACAGTGCGTCCACAATTTGCTATAAAAAGGACAAGCTCACATGTGACTGTCACAAAAAGAAGCTGCTTTACTGGATCATAAAACAATCGCTTTGCAAAAAATAAAATTATACCATACACGATTGTCCACAAAAGAAACTTTCCAATAGTCCTTACGCTTTTGATTTGTTTTGAAAGTAATCGCATTGCAAAGAAACAGCCCAACACAATCTTGATCACTTCTACAACACCATTTGACCACTCTATCTCCATTTTATCTTTTTCCTCTCTTCAAAAAAGGATGCCCCGCAAGGCACCCTTTATATCTTAGTTTCTCTTTCTCACAGCTTTGCTGTATAATATGCAATCATACACTCGTTGACTTCTCGCTGTCTGCTTCTGCTGACTGGCAGCTTCGTGCCATCTGTCATTAAAATAGTGTCCTTGTTAATTGTTTCTGCATAATATAGATTGCACAAGAACGCTCTATGACATCTACAAAACTGAGGTGATTTCAGCTCAGACTCAAATGCATCCAACTTACTGCGCACACGAATGATCCGCCTGGCTGTGTGAATTTCTACATAATGACCAGTTGCTTCTATATAATATATATCTTGTTTCCAAATTCGGTGTGACTCGCCATCATACGAAATAACAAGTGCGTCATTTTTTGTCTTATTACGCGTCATCTGAATCTTATCATATACCTGTGTGAGTACTGCTTCTACCTGATCACCATGCAGCGGCTTGACAAGATATCGAAATGCCTCAACCTCATAGCCCTTCGGGGCTGACAATGCATCGGCTGTCGTAAAAACAATTATCATATGATTATTTTCCTCACGAAGCCGCTTTGCTAACTCCATACCATCCATTCTTTTTAAGCCAATATCCAAAAATGCCAGATCAAAGACTGACTGCGCATCTTCATCTATGCTGCATAAAAACTGTTCCGCTGACTGGAACACCTCAGTTTTTATCACTTGATCTGAAACCTTCTCCTGCCACTTTTCAATCATACGCATAAGAATTTTTGCATGGATTGGATTATCTTCACATATTGCTATTCTCATTTTTCGTCCTGTTTTGTGCTTGCGTTACACCCCCCCCGCATTTAAATCTTCCTGCAGTGTGTCCTGAATATCAACTAAACACTCTAACAGAAGTGGATTAAAGGTTCCGCACTCACCTGCAAGAATCATTTCCATAGCTTTCTCATGGGAATATGCTTTTTTATAAACACGATCACTCACAAGTGCATCATAAACATCA
>OGOY01001590.1_pt1 | contig 23400 bp, 17 predicted proteins | sample 1552811 | NCBI WGS metagenome assembly OGOY01 (sample SAMEA2580132, study PRJEB22360) | human gut metagenome | biome: human gut; feature: human-associated habitat; material: faeces | place: Denmark | collected 2008/2010 | reverse complement strand
CAGACAGACAGACAGACAGACAGACAGACAGACAGACAGACAGACAGACAGACAGGCAGACAGAAGGAAAGAAACATATTTTTGGATATAGTCAAATATTTCACTATATTTTTAGTGATATGGGGACATGTGGTTCAACAGTCATTGAATCCTGGCGTATATCCAGAACAAGTTGATGGTATTTATCGTTTGATTTATACATTTCATATGCCACTTTTTATGGGGATAAGCGGGTATTTTTTTGGAAAATCTGTATGTAAAGTAGGAGGTGTTTATTCTTATTTAAAGAAGAAATTAAAGAAAAGGATTCTGGGGCTTATTATTCCCATGCTTTCATTCGGGGTCATCGCCTATTTTGTCCAAGTATTTATGGAAAAGAAGGTAGAATCACCCCTAACGATTCTTCAGCAAGCACATAATATTTGGTTCTTGGGCGATTTGGTTATCTATACTTTTGTAGTTTTAGTCGTCTCATTTCTATGTAATCAAAAATTCTCCCATGATTGGAAATATCTTTTAGCAGGAGCGGTACTCACCTGTATTCCCCAAGTTGGATATGGATTCAGGGGACAGTTTTTTTATCTTTATTACATTGCAGGATACTGTATAGCCATGTATCTAACTAATTCTAAAATTGTTTCTTTAAGTAAATATGGTAAAGAGGGAGTTATAGTTTTTCTACTTACTTATGCTCTTTACAGTAATCTTCCGTGGCCGTTTGAGCATTTTCAGGCAAATTGGCATAGCTTTTCTTTTATTCGCATATTTACAGTGATTCCATTAAAAATTATTTTGGGTTTCATAGGGAGTTATATAGCACTTTATCTGATTTATCAAATGTGTATGAAACTTCAGTCTACCTGGCTTTTTAGAAAGGCAAGTCGGATGGGTGCATATACTTTGGATATTTATCTCATTCAGATGATTTTAGTTGAACGCATTCTTGGGCCCGTCTATCGCCAATGGATGGATATTTCTGGAATAGACTATTTACATATGTATGGGTTATTGGTTGAGTTTATAGTCACATTTTCATTTGCTGTTGTGTTAATTGAAATTATTTGTTGGATTAGCCGATTAGTTAATAAAAGCCCCGCCCTGTCATACTTTTTGTTTTATAGAAAAATATCATGATTTTGATTTATGTAAGCATTATCTCGCTCTAAATGAAGGTAGTGGACTACCAATCTATATTTCCGATTATTGAAAAATATAATTTAAATGTTTAGAAAGGTAATAAAGGTTATTATATGCTATTATCTATTATTATTCCTATATATAATGTAGAAATGTATATTAATAAATGCTTAGATTCACTTATAAAACAAATTACATCAGATGTGGAGATTATTTGCATAGATGATGGATCTACGGATAAGAGCGGTAAAATTTGCGATGAGTATGCTAAATATAAAGTTAATATACATGTATTTCATAAAGCCAACGGGGGAGTAGGCTCGGCTAGAAATCTTGGTTTAAAAATGGCCAAAGGGCAGTATGTTGCTTGGGTCGATCCGGATGACTATGTGCATCCCGACTGGTTTAGGAAACTAAAAGAAGTGTTGGTTCGTGATTCTCCTGATCTTATTCTTTTTGATTATTATACTGATTATTATGGAGAGAAAGCCGAAATACATTCGGGGTTAAAAGGAAAAGTAACTAAAGAGTCTGTAATTTTTGCATTATCATCAGATAAAAGACTTAAATCAGGAATGTGGCTAAAGGTTACGTCAACTAGAATATTAAGAAAATCCAAGTTTAATGAAAATGCTATTATTTTTGAAGACTATGGGATGACAACAAATATTGCCTTACTTGCAAATAATATCATAGCTATACCAGACTGTCTATATTATTATGTTCGAAGAAAAGAAAGCCTTGTAAATCATGTTAGTATGCAGAAAAGGCTGATAGCAGCTCACATCGCTGGTGAGAGATATAGAAGATTTAAAGAAGCAGGATATGTTGTCACCAAAGCCGGATTTTGGAAGATGGCATTGTTAGCAACATTAAATAATTTAGATCAGCCGCAGCAAGCTGGAGAGCGAAGCCACTACAGAAAACTCATTAGAAATGATTTGATAGATATTCTCAAAGATAGGAATGCTGAACTACAAGTAAAACTTGTATCTTTCTGTAGCGTAGTCCTTTCATTTAACATTATGGGTAAAGTTTGGAATGCAGTTAGGCAGCGAAGATATAAATAATTATTCAACCTGGTTAGGAGAAAATAGATTATGCCTTTATTTGAATCATTAAAGTCACTTTTCTGGCAGCTTCCATTATTGTCTTACTCTGAAAAGCAAGAAATCTTTTATTATTTGAAGGGGAAAATCAAGGGGGAAGCAAAGGGTGTTCATTCGGATGATGTACTTGGACGGTATATTAAAGAACTTTTGGCTACACAGGATTTGAGTAATAGTTTTTCCATTGATTATCCGAAGAAGCCACTCATAAAGCTGCAGAAAGATGATCCAAAGCTCATTGCTTATTATCTTCCGCAGTATTATCCGGATCCGCATAATGAAAAGTGGTGGGGCCGTGGTTCTACTGAATGGACTAATATTACAAAATCCTATCCTCAGTATGTAGGCCAGTACCAGCCCAGGCTTCCTGGCGAACTGGGATTTTATGATTTACGGATAAAAGATAATATTTATCGGCAGATTGAATTAGCTCATTTTTATGGTATCTATGGCTTTTCTTTTTATTATTATTGGTTTGATGGAGAGAGACTTTTGGATTTGCCATTTAATGCGTTCATTAATGATAAGAAAATCCAATTTCCTTTCAATATCTGTTGGGTAAATGAAACTTGGACTAAGCAGTGGGAAGGAAGCTCGAATGTTCCTTTAATGGTGCAGAATAAAGGTATAGACAGTTATAAGAATTTCATTAAATCGTGTGTAGAGGTTTTTACACATGATAATTATATACGTATTAATGGAAAACCTGTATTGACTGTATATAGACCTCTTGATGTTCCTCATCCTCACGAAGTGTTAGATTATTGGAGGCAGTACGTCTATAAACAGACCGGGTTGGAGCTTTATATTATTGGGGATATCCGCTCTGATAAGGAAGAAGAATATAATGCAGACTATAAGTCACTTGGATTTGATGCTGCCGCAGAATTTGCGCCGGGACCTCAGCTTCGTATGATGAAAGTCATTACTAAAGACAAGCAGTACGTATGTGATAAATTCTTGGGCACGGTATATGATTATAAAGAATTTGTAGAAAATAAGCGATATTTTCAGTTGAAGAAGTCTGGACTTTATCGCGCAATATCTCCATTATGGGACAATACAGCGAGAAAGAAAAACCGTGGATTGATTCTTGATGGTTCGACTCCAGATTTGTACAAGCAGTGGCTCATTGATATTATTAAAGAAACGAAGAACAATGATACTATTGATGATAAAATGATTTTCATTAACGCATGGAATGAATGGGCAGAAGGCGCCTACTTGGAACCGGATTTGAAGTGGAAGTACGGATACTTGGAAGCAACCAAAGATGCTATATTAGAGAGTCGATAATTTTATCAATCACTATTAATATAAATTAAAAGGAGAATTTATGACTGTTAATCAGGCCTTTGCTGATTTTATGCAGAATACTGTAAACCTTGATTCTGAGGTTGTCAAAGCTGCCAGAAAGAGTCGGGATAATCTTTTAGATAACATTAGTGAATTTAGCGAAAAAGACGGTTTCTTTAAACTTTATTCTGGTTTTAATGTCCAGTTCGGTTCTTTTGCTCGTAAGACAAAATGTAGAGAGCTGGATGATATAGATATGATGGTTGGAATTTCTGCTGATGGTGCTACTTACACGGCCTATCGGGAGTGGAATAATATACAAATTACTCCTTCCATCACGTCAGAAGCTCAGCAGAACTGCTTAGATGAAAATGGTTACCTTAATAGCAGGAAAGTTGTTGAACGGTTTAAAAGGCAACTGCAAACTGTACGGGAATATAAGAAATCAGAAATTAAACGTAATCATGAGGCCGTGGTTTTAAATCTTCTATCACGAGACTGGTCATTTGACATAGTTCCGTGCTTTCATACAGTCAAAGAATCAGATGGAAGAGATTATTATCTTATTCCTAATGGAGAAGGACATTGGAAGAAAACCAATCCTATAAAGGATAGAGAGTTTGTTACTAATCAAAATCAGTTAAATGACGGTAAATTGCTCGAACTTAATCGGTTGGTAAAATATTGGAATCAGCATAGTTCTGCTGTCACTCTGCCGTCTTATCTTTTAGAAACTCTATTAGTCAATTATGCGCAATTCAAAATCATTCCTGAACGTATGAATGAAAGGTTTAAAAATGCGCTTGAATACGTAAGGGATAATATTTTCAATCCAGTGTCTGATATGAAAGGAATCCAGGGGAATATTAATGATATACCAGTTGATGATAAGGAATCATTTTGTAATGCGGCAGATGGTGTAATTTCCAAAAGCGATTTGGCAATTGCTCGGGAAAAAGATGGTTATGATGAAACTGCATTACAAATATGGCATGCTATTTTAGGAGAAAATTTTCCTACAGAATGACAATAACTAAATCTATATACAGACGACAACAAGAAAAAGATATAACTCGACTGATAAAAGGGCAGCGAATTTTATATTCAAAATCCAAAAGCTTCAATAAAATTAATTTAATTTTTATCTGGATCTGTGTTGCTATGGGCATGTGCACGGCATGTTTTAATTGGATTTCTTCTTATTTGCCTGCTTCTATGGAATGCGTTAAGGCGGGTTCTAATTTAATGGCAGTTATTACTTTGATTATTTCATTTGATGCTGATGCGATGTTAGCTAAGTTTAAAAATAAGGCTGCACAAATTCAACAATACATTGATGCGGTTTTATATTCTGACTGCATAGGAAACACAATTGACAAATGGGGAAATGTGCCTACTTTGCCGCAGATAGAAGATTGGATACGGAAATATCAGGAAGATATCGACAAAATGGTTTTGGGCCCTTGGTACAATGATTATTCGAATGAAATACCAGTCAAACAAGTTCTAAATTGTCAACATGAAAATCTCAGGTGGGAAGAATCACTCCATGATGAATTTGGAAATTCAATTGTATTATTAATCTGGCTAATAGTAGCTATTTTTATGGGAGTAGAATTCTACAATAATGCTCGAATTTGCTGGGCTTTAGTGGATATAGCTCCTTTTTTGCCTGCCATACGGTATTTGTATTCAATCAGTTCCAAAATCAAAAAAGATAAGACTAGGATAAATAAGGCTATGGAAGAATATTATTCTATTTATAGGAAGATTCAGAATAACCAAGCTGTAAAAAACGAGGATTTGATTGATTTACAAACACTAATTTATGAAAACCGACGGGATTCATATCCGATTCCAGATTGGTTTCACAAGTTGAATGAAAGGAAAAACAGTTTAATCAATTCCTAAAATCATTGCGCTTAATGTTCATAATCTCAAAGCTATTTAAAAGTTTTCAAAAAAAGTGAGGAAATAAGGAGATCTTTTTATGAAAGGTATTATTCTCGCCGGAGGTTCCGGCACAAGGCTTTATCCGTTAACCAGGGTGACATCGAAGCAGCTGCTTCCTATTTATGACAAGCCCATGATTTTTTATCCTCTTTCCACGCTGATGCTGGCGGGAATACGGGATATTCTGATTATTTCCACTCCCCAGGATCTGCCGAATTTTGAGCGTCTTCTGGGAGATGGTTCTCGCTTCGGCGTTCATTTGTCCTACAAGGTGCAGCCCTCTCCGGATGGTCTGGCCCAGGCTTTTATCCTTGGCGAAGAGTTTATTGGCGGGGAATCCTGTGCCATGATTCTGGGGGACAATATTTTCTATGGCGCCGGTCTTACGAAGTATCTGAAGGAGGCGGCTGCCAACAAAGAGGGAGCCACGGTGTTTGGATACTATGTGGATGACCCGGAACGGTTCGGTATTTTTGACTTTGATGAAGATGGGAGGACGAAGTCCATCGGAAAAATGGTCAATCTAAAGTCCAACTAAGCGTTAACAGAACTTCATTTCTATAACCTCTATGTGTGCTAATACGAAAAATCATCTTGCTTTTAGCCCATTGTGAATTGAAAACATGGATTTGAATAAAATCTATTTGAGAGAAGTGAATCTCAAGGTTCTTACCTTGGGTTGCGGATATGCATCGTTGAATACGGGAACCGTCGGCCCGTATATAATGCCACTGTCTTTGTCCGCTCCAGTGAGGTAAGAGTACGTAGCCAGATCTTCATACCCGAAGAAATGGCCTATATAAACGACTAGATTGATAAAGAGGCCACTGGTAGACAGGGTAAAATAGTATAGAAAGAGCCCCTATAGACAGTATTTGATGAAGGTTCTGGATAAGTAGTATTAAAGTAGTATTAGAGGGGAGAAATGCAGGGTAGGGCTCGAGAGTTGTGATTTAAAATTATAGCAAGGGGAATTAGTATTAGCATAAAAAATGAACAAGTTAAAATGAGATTCTTTTTAAACGAAATAGGATAATACTTTAAAGATTCTTATATACCATTATTGCGGTTTCATGGAAAATCAATTATTTTAGTGAGTATTATTCGAGTGAACTGTTTTTGAAAATTAGTAAGCCATTCGTACTTGAGAATGTATTGGATACAGCACACAACATATAAAGGTGATATGATTACACTGATAGAACTTTAAATATATTATAAAGGAATCTTACACATGAAACGAAAAATAATTAATTCTAATAATTGGGGATTGTCTATGTCTGTTTATTGCAGGAAAATAATTAACAGGATATTTAATTATTTTATTATTGGTAGAACTGACATTTTCTTTGACTCACGTTCTAAAATTTTAGGACTAAAATATATGAAGATTGGACATAATTTTTCAGCAGGGAAAGGGCTATGGTTAGAAGCTGTTAGCACTTATAATGAGACTAAATTATCTCCTCAAATTATAATTGGTAACGATGTTTCTTTAAGTGAGTATAATCATATTGGAGCAACGCATCATATTAAGATAGGTAATAATGTATTAATAGGCAGCAAATGTTATATTACGGATCATAATCATGGAATTTATGCGGGGGAAAAACAAAGTGATATTGATGTGCCACCTATAAAACGGGAGTTAACATCAGATGGCTTTGTTACTATTGAAGATAATGTCTGGCTTGGTGATAATGTCATTATTCTTCCAAATGTTACCATTGGCTATGGATCTATTATTGGTGCGGGATCCATTGTGACTAAAAGTATTCCTGCATATTCTATTGCAGTTGGTAGTCCAGCAAAAGTTATAAAAAAATATAATTTAGATAGTCGAAAATGGGTAAAAGTTAAATGACAAAAAATGAGTTAAAAACATTATAGTAGGGTGCTGTATTATCATGAATACAGTAATATTCTTGCTGTAAGCAAATTATATATACATAAGACATGAAAATATTTTAATTAAGCATACCCATTCTTTACTGAAGGATGTTGAAAATTTTTAATTTTATTATGTTTTTTGAGTAAACTCAAACTATATACTATGATAATTGCTCATAAATAAATTTTTATAAAGAGGACATTTTTGTGCATAGTAATTGTGTTATTTTAGGATTGTAGAGAGAAAGTAAATATCGTTTTAGGGATTAACTAGTAATATGAGTATCTATAATTGATATTCTTTTTACCAAAATTAAATATCAATATGGAGGCTTACTATGTTTAGGAGTAGAAAAATATGAAAGTATTGGTTTTAGGTGGTACAGGATTTTTAGGTTCCAATTTAGTTCATAAACTCCTTCAAGCAGGGTATGAGGTAGGTGTATATGGAAAATCATCAATCAAAACAAATCCGTATCTTAAAAATATTATACATGAAATTGAATATATCCAACGGGATTTTCAATTAGAAAATCATTTTGATGAAATCCTAGAAGGATATGACTATATTTATCATTTAATTAGTCCAAGTGTGCCAAGCTTAAATAATCCTTTTTTAGATATAAACAACAGTATCATTCCTTCAGTAAAGTTATTTGAAGCTGCTATAAAATTACAGGTAAAAAAAGTCATATATTTTTCTTCCGGTGGAACTGTCTATGGAATTCCTTCTCAAATTCCTATTCATGAAACTGATTCAACTACGCCTATATCAGCTTATGGAGTTCAAAAACTAACCATAGAAAAATATTTAAATTATTATAATTATATTTATGGCTTACCATTTGAAATCTTACGAATTTCAAATCCTTTTGGACCAGGGCAAAGGGCATTTTCCAACCAGGGAATTATTGCTAATGTATTGGGGAATCACTTTAATAATAAAATTTCAAAGATTTGGGGAGATGGGAAAGCAGTACGTGATTATGTTTATGTTGATGATGTTATTGACGCAGCTATTAAGGTGATTCATAATAAAAGTAAAATTCATACATTTAATATTGGCTCTGGAGTGGGTTTATCCGTAAATATGGTTCTTTCAATAATGGAACGAATCCTTGGAACAAATATTTTCAAAGAATATATCCCTGCACATAAACAAGACGTTCCTGTAAATGTGCTTGATATAAGCATAGCAGAAAAATATTTGGAGTGGACCCCTAATATTTCCTTTGAAGATGGAATTAAGAAGATGATTTGTTCTTGGAATCCCCTCACCAATTGTTTTGAAGAAAGTAAGAGGAAAGAATGACAAATCCACTATTATCTTTATGCATACCAACGAATGGCATTTTAGAATGGGTAAAACCTGTATTGGAAAGTATTTATAGAGATTCAAATATTAATGTGTCACTCTATGAGGTTATAGTCGCAGATAACGGTAATAACACTGATTTTACTGCTTATATGGAACAACTTACACAAAAATATTATAATTTAAAATATGTTAAAACTGGTGTTGATGGCTTTTTAAATCAGATTGAATGCTTTAAATTGGCTAATGGGGAATACATTAAGTTTATCAACCATCGAATGAAACTTCTTGATGGCAGTCTTTCGTATCTTGTGGATTTTGTAGAAAAATATCAAAAGGACAAACCAGTCACTTATTTTTTGAATGGATCTTTAAATTTACCCACGAGATCTTTCTATGATTCGTTTGATTCTTTTATGAATGCTTTAACATACTTTTCGTCCTGGTCAGGAGGAATTGGTGTATGGAAAAAAGATTTTTTTTCCATACAGAACTATGAGCATGTTAGTGATTTATTTCCACATTTCTTATTTTTAACATGCAATGTAACATCAAATCACTATATTATTGATAATAAAAAGCTATTAGAATCAGTAGATCAAGATAGTTCTAAAAAAGGAAAATATAATTTGTTTTATGCTTTTGGGGTTGAATATCCTGGAATTTTATTAGATTTGTTAAGAAGAAAAAAAATCTCTTCTAGTACTTTTGTTCATATAAAAAATGATCTGAAATATTTTTTGGCAGGACTGTATTTGGATTTTGTAGTACAGAAAAAAACATGTTCCTATGAATTAGATAATGCTTGTGGATACATAGATATATTTTTTGACTTTCGAGAGTTACTGGTTCCGATATTTAAACAAAGCGTGAAAAAAGTTCTATATAAAGTGGGAATAAAAGGTTGATATTATGATTAAAATGTCTGGATACAGATACGATGCTTTTCAAACTATATTAAATCAATTATGGAAGATTGTTTCTGGTCCGTTATTGCTTGTAAGTATTCCATATTTTCTGTCTCCAGAAACGCAGGGGTATTGGTATACATTTATTAGTTTGGCAGCACTTTCTGTATTGGCTGATTTAGGCTTTTCAAATATTGTTTTGCAGTTTTCTGCCCATGAGTTTGCGTTTCTTCAATTTAATCAAAATAATCAGCTTAAAGGTAATCGGGAACATTTATTCAGACTGGCAAATTTTTTTCAATTCAGTTTAAAGTGGTTATTTAAAGTTGTTCTTATAGCTTTTCCCTTAATTATGATAGGAGGATATTTTTTCCTTTCTTATAAAACCACTCCAGATCATCCTATATACGGATGGGAAAATGCATGGTTCATGTATTCGTTTTTTTCAGCGTTTGTCTTTATGAATTCCATTGTTTTATCTTTTTTTGAAGGATGCAATCTGGTGGGAAAAGTTCAACAGATTCGCTTTCATATTGCTGTTGTCACAACATTATCAATGTTTGTGGGATTAATATCTCATTTGGGGCTTTTGGCATTGGCATTATCTAATGTCTTTAGTTCCCTGGCTGGTATTATTTTTATTATTAGAAATTTTAAATATCCTATATTACAATTTTTGAAAATAGAAAGGCATAATGTTTATGACTGGTGGCCTGAGTTTTCAGCACTTATCTGGAGATATGCCATTAGTTGGGGAAGTGGGTTTCTGGTTTTTCAATTATTTACGCCGATAACATTTTATTTTTACGGACCAACCGCAGCAGGTAAAATAGGTATCAGTATAGCAATGTGGACAGCTGGTTATAATATTGCAATTAGCTGGATTATAGCAATTACTCCACAAATGAATATATTAATTGCAGAGAAAAAGTGGGAAAGGTTGGATTATTTGTTTCATAATGGATTGATTAAATCATTATGTACAATGCTATGTGGTGGGGTTATATTTTTTCTTATTGAATATATTTTCTACCCAAAAGTTTCTTTCTTTCAGCGGATTATAAGTCCTCGCGGGATGATGATTCTTTTTTTAGCATGGTTGCTTCAGGTTATTATTAATGCTATGGCTATATATTTGCGCGCACATAAGAAAGAGCCATTGGTTACAATTTCATGCATCAACGCTATTATTGTTGTCGTTGGAACGTTTATATGTGGGAAATTTTTAAAACCAGAATTTGTTTTTATCGGATTTTTTATAGGATCACTTATACAATGTCCTGCAGTATATCATGTTTTCCGCACTTACAAGAAATGCCATCAAAATTATAATGGAGTTTAAATATGAAGCTATTTATATTTAATGGAGATATATTATATAAAATCCAGTGTATATTTTTAGCACTGGCTATTATAACAGAGCCAATCTATGCATTGCCAGAGCGTTTTCAATTTCCTTTATTAGGGGGAAAATTAACAAATTATTTTGTAGTAGTGGGATTAATTGTTGGGGTAATAGATATTGTAGTATTTAAGAAGAAGATTCCTAAAAAAATCATGCTTTTTTTAGGAATCTTAATTTCATGGTCAATTTTAACTGAAATACATGGTTTATGGATTTATCCATACTACAATGAAATCAATCCAGAAGGATCCAGAAAGTTAAGTGCACTTATTAATTTTTTGCAAAATCAAGGCATAAAAGGCAACACAAAAATATGGCTCGAATATTTTTGGCTTGGAGCACGAGGACTTAATAATACCATTAAGGAATTGATCTATTCTTTTTTTGTTTCTATATGGGTCATATTGTTGTTTAAAAAATCATATATCGAAGGATTTTGTAAAATTCGAAAGTATGTGGTAATACTGGCATTTATTTTAGGGGTATATGCTATTCCTGAAGTTTTATTGTTTAAATTTCATATGAAGATTGGTTACAACATCTTGTCTATTACGAATCCTTATCTGTATGATGTTGGTAAATATTTAGGTTGGTATCCTCCGTTAATCTGGCAAAACAATCAGTTAAGAAGTTACTGTACAGAACCTTCACTCTTTGGATTTTTGGCAGCTTCTATTTTGCCTTTTGCATGGAGTTATTTTATAAAGAAAATTCGTTTTTCTACGTGTATACTTTACAGCTACTTTGTAATGCTTTTGTTCATGACTAAGTCAAGAACAGCAAATGCAATTGCACTATTTGATACGTTTTCTCTGTTTATTGTAGCTTTAAAAAGTAAATGGAGGAGGAGTATTGGCATTTTAATAACGTTGACTTTTATTGGATCTTGTGCAAATATTGCTTTAAATTTTGTTCCACAATTGTCCTTAACTCCAGAAACAGAAAAAGAAGAGACATTTGCGGCTTATTATAATGACAATATGAAAAGTATTGTATTGAAAGATTCACGTAGCAATGGATCTCGACTCATCAACATAAAAGCTCATTTACGAGTCTTTATAGAACATCCTGTTCTTGGTGTAGGCCATGATTTGCAAGATGGTTATGTCCGTGACCATCTTGCACAAGGGGATTTGCATAATGAAGAAATTAGAAACATTTCCAACTCCTTTAATGAAAAGGGGCCTTTAGGTCCTGTTTCTTTCGGAAATGTAAATCATTATGTTTATATTCTTGTTAATACTGGAATTGTAGGGCTAGGTTTATATTTATTACCTTTTGTATATGTGTTATATAAGGCAGTCAAATTGAAACTATGGTATGACTTTAGAATTATTGTGCTTATTATTGCCTTGCTTGGAAATCTTATGGCACAGCTGGCTGGTGAAGGGATGCTGTTGCTTTATGTAATTTTGGGATTAATGTACATTGTGGTAGAAAACAAATCTAATGTCAAAGATGAATTATAGGGAATCAGATGAATTATAGGGAATCATGTACTGTTTGTTAATGCATCGTTTTTACTAACTAATCTAGCTGATGGGGGATTTTCATTGGAATATAATGTGACACAGGCAAAACATCAGAAGCCTCGTAATTCTGCACTGGAAATTTTGCGTTTATTTGCCATGGGCATTATCATTTTTCATCATTTTGTAGTCCACGGGATTTTTCCCGCAGTGAATATTGAGCAATACCATAGTTTTGGTGTGTTTATTTCCCTGTTGGTAGGGTGGGGTGGTTACTTAGGAAACAGCCTGTTCATTTTAATGACAGGCTATTTTTCTGTACGAAAAGAAATTTCAGTAAAACGACTGGTGATGCTGATGATGACTATGGTGTTCTATTCTGTAACAATTGCCATAATCTGGAAGATTCAGGGCCGTTTGCCACCGGGAGAAATGAAAAGGGCTCTTTTTTCTTTTTATTATGGGTATAATTGGTTTGTGGCTTGCTATTTACTGTTTATGCCATTGACACAATTTCTGAATAAGTTGTTGCTACAGCTGGATAAGGTACAGTATTTGGCATTGGTGGCTATGGAATATTTTTTGTATTGTGTGATGCCAACATTCCATGGTGAGTCCTTTTTCCAGGCACCTATGCTGCAATTCGTGATGATGTATTGCATGGGGGGCTATCTGCAGCTCCATAAGTTCAAACAGGAGAAGTTCCAAAAAACGAGGACTTGGATACTAATTGCATTTGCACTGGTTGTAGTGACTGATATAGTCTTGATATGGCAGTGGCTTAAGGGAGACGACATCTGGAGGTATGTTAATTTGCTTAGCACTTGGACCGCGGTAAGCATGTTTATGGCTGCAGTTTCCTTTAAGCCGTTTACAAGTGTAAATATAAATAAGCTGGCGGGTTCAGTTCTGGGAGTATATTTAATTCATGACAATCCTTTGGTACGACCATTTTTGTGGAGGGAGCTATTACCGAATGTGGAGTTCATGGATGAAAAGTTCTTTGTTCTGTTCATGATAGCCAAAGTCTTGTGTGTTTATATTGTTTGCCTGGGAATTGATTTGACACGGAGAAAGTGGATTGAACCAATTTTTAAACGCTGGATGAATTATCACTGGAATCACTGGTGTCTTCGTTGCAGGAAACTACAAGCATGGGTGGGCGCTCGACTAGAAAACCTTTAGCTTTTATGTAAGTTATAAGTTCCTGAAAACCATGCAATATTTTTGTAGAATTAAGTATTCGAAAGTTTTATGAGGAGTGATATTCATGAAAGGTATTATTTTAGCCGGAGGTTCGGGCACTCGTTTATATCCATTGACTAAGGTAACATCAAAACAGCTGTTACCCATCTATGACAAACCCATGATTTATTATCCATTGTCCACATTGATGTTAGCTGAAATTCGAGACATTCTTATTATTTCAACACCACAAGATCTTCCGAATTTCGAACGTCTTTTGGGGGATGGTTCTCGGTATGGAGTTCACCTGAGCTATAAGATACAACTTTCACCAGACGGATTGGCTCAGGCATTTATTCTGGGAGAAGATTTCATTGGTGGGGAGCCCTGCGCTATGATTCTGGGGGATAATATTTTCTATGGGGCAGGATTAACAAAATATCTTAAAAAGGCAGCGACTAATAAAGAAGGAGCTACAGTTTTTGGATACTATGTGGATGATCCAGAGCGGTTTGGTGTGATTGCTTTTGATGAGCAGGGAAGGGCTCAGTCTATTGAGGAAAAACCAGTTCATCCGAAGTCGAACTATGCCGTCACGGGACTCTATTTTTATGATGGACATGTGTGTGAATATGCAAAGACCATCCGGCCTTCTGCCAGGGGAGAGCTGGAAATCACAGATCTGAATAAAATTTATCTGGAAAAAGGTAAGCTCAATGTAATCACCCTGGGCCGCGGGTATGCCTGGCTTGACACAGGGACTATGGACTCCCTGTATGACGCATCCGTTTTCGTCCGCTCCATTGAGACCAGGGCAGGTATCCATATCTCCATGCCCGAAGAAATCGCCTATGTGAACGGGTGGATAGATAAAGAAGCCCTGGCAGAAAGTGCTAAGCAGTATGGTAAGAGTCCTTATGGAAAGTATCTGATGAAGGTAGTGGAGGGGAAAGTAAGAATGGAATAATGGCTATCGGCTTCCGGCTATCGGCTATCGGCTGTCGGCTTCCGGCTGTCGGCTTCTGGCTATCGGCTATCGGCTTCCGGCTTCTGGCTTTCGGCTCCCGAGTCTCGACTCCCGAGCCCCCAGTCCCGATTCCCCAATCCCCATTCCCCAATCCCCAGTCCCCAGTTGGTTGTTCAAATCATAAAAAAATGGTAAGCAAAATCGGAAAGCGGTAAGCGGATAGCTGATCTTCATACCGCATGAGAGGAAAGGTAAAGTGTAATTATGACTATCATCATCACCGGCGGTGCCGGATTTATTGGATCTAATTTTATATTTTATGTGATGAAGAAATATCCAGATTACCGTATCATCTGTCTGGATAAGCTGACTTATGCGGGAAACCTTTCCAATCTGGCACCTGTTACAGATAAACCAAATTTTAGATTTGTGAAGATGGATATCTGTGACAGAAATGCAGTTTATGGTCTTTTTGAAGAAGAACATCCGGATATTGTCGTTAACTTTGCAGCAGAATCTCATGTAGATCGATCTATATTAAACCCGGAAATTTTCCTGGAGACCAATATCATTGGTACTTCTGTCCTTATGGATGCATGTCGGAAATACGGTATTCAGAGATATCACCAGGTTTCTACTGATGAAGTCTATGGGGACTTGCCCTTGGACAGACCAGATCTTTTCTTTACGGAAAGTACGCCGCTTCATACCAGTTCACCATATAGCAGTTCTAAGGCAGGCGCCGATCTTCTGGTAGGAGCCTATTATCGAACCTATGGTCTCCCGGTTACAATTTCCCGGTGTAGCAATAATTATGGTCCTTATCAGTTTCCGGAAAAGCTTATCCCACTGATGATGATGAATGCTCAGGAAGATAAACCACTTCCTGTATATGGCGATGGTAAAAATGTAAGAGATTGGCTCTATGTGGAGGACCATTGTAAAGCTATCGACCTCATAATACATAAGGGGACGGTAGGGGAAACATACAATATCGGTGGACATAATGAAATGGCGAATATTGATATTGTAAAACTTATTCTCAAAGAGCTGGGGAAGCCCGAAAGCCTTATTACCTATGTGCAGGATAGAAAAGGACATGATCGCCGCTATGCCATTGATCCGGCCAAAATTCACAGGGAACTGGGATGGCTCCCGGAAACGAAATTTGCTGATGGAATCAAGAAGACTATTCGCTGGTACCTGAATAACAAGTCCTGGTGGCAGAATATTGTGAATGGGGCGTATCAGAATTACTATAAGAAAATTTACGATGAAAAACTGAAATAAGAGGTAAGATTAATGAAAATCCTGGTAACTGGTGTTAATGGCCAACTTGGCCACGATGTAATGAATGAACTTGCAAAACGAAATATAGAAGCTTTAGGATGTGGGAGAGCTTTGACTTACAAAGGAATTCGCAGAGGATATGCCATGGAAACAATGGCATATCGTCAGTTGGACATTACAAACCAGAGACAGGTTTTTGAAACGATACAGGAATATCATCCTGACGCGGTCATTCATTGTGCTGCCTGGACTGCTGTCGATGCGGCAGAAGAATCGGAAAATATTCCAAAGGTTTTGGCTACTAATGTAGATGGTACAAAGTATATTGCCGAGGTCTGCAAAGAAATTGATGCCAAAATGATTTACCTTAGTACCGATTATGTTTTTGATGGTCAGGGAACGAAACCATGGAAGCCGGAAGAGAAGAATTATAAACCACTAAGTGTATATGGACAGACCAAATTAGAAGGGGAACTGGTCGTGGCAGAGACACTTAGTAAATATTTTATTGTTCGTATTGCCTGGGTTTTTGGAATAAATGGGAATAACTTTGTAAAAACCATGCTGAAAATGGGACGAACCCACGATATATTGCGTGTGGTGAACGATCAGATTGGAACACCTACTTATACTTATGATCTGGCTCGACTGTTAGTAGATATGGTGGAGACAGATAAATATGGATATTACCATGCGACTAACGAAGGTGGATATATTTCCTGGTATGACTTTGCCTGTGAGATTTTTCAACAGGCGGGATATAATACGAAGGTTATTCCTGTAACTACGGCGGAATATGGTTTGAGCAAAGCAAAGCGCCCATTTAATTCTCGGCTGGATAAGAGTAAACTGTTGGAAAATGGGTTCGAACCGCTTCCAGATTGGAAAGATGCACTGAAGCGATACCTGGTTGAGATTAGAAGATAATCGAAAAAGGAGCAAACTATGGGACAAATCCAAGTAACAAAAAATGTGGGAGATATTGAAGGGCTCTGTATAATTGAACCTGCTGTTCATGGAGATGAACGGGGATATTTTATGGAAACATATAATCAGAGAGATATGGAGGAAGCGGGTTTTTATATCAATTTTGTCCAGGATAACCAGAGTATGAGTACTAAAGGTGTTCTTCGTGGACTTCATTTCCAGAAACACTATCCCCAGTGCAAGCTGGTGAGGGCTGTGCGCGGCAGTGTCTTCGATGTGGCCGTAGACCTTCGGGCTGATTCTCCCACTTATGGAAAATGGTATGGCGTAGAGCTGACAGAGGAAAATAAAAAGCAGTTTCTTATTCCCGAAGGCTTTGCCCATGGTTTCCTGGTCCTTTCCGATGTAGCTGAATTCTGCTACAAGGTCAATGATTTCTGGCATCCCAATGACGAAGGGGGAATGGCCTGGAATGATCCAGAAATTGGTATTGCATGGCCTCATCTAATAGGAACATATCAGGGAAGTTGCTCTGCTAAAGGGTATAGAATGGATGATGGTACACCACTGAATCTCAGTGACAAAGACCAGAAATGGGTGGGATTGAAAGAAACCTTTAAGTTTTAAAAACGGCAATTAATGCTTCTATTGACAGAATAGAGGCATTTGTAAGCTAAATGATTACAGAAGATAGATGCCTAATTTTATATTACTGATGTGGCTCATGTTTTTATTGCCCCCTATTAGCATATATTTTTGAATTGAGATTTTTATTGTTGGGCAAATCACATTGCATAGAATATCGAAATCCTTCACAGAACCATATTGCTCTGGAGAGAGCCGTAATCATTTGCCCAAAACTATAAGGTTATATGAAAACAGTGGACTAACATTTTGAACTTGGCCTGCTTTTTTTATATTACCAGGTACCTATATCGTTAATATCTGACAATATGGAGTATAGTGCTTAAATACGTATAGATTAATCTATCTGAATTTAAGCGTTTGGTTTGTTTGGGGTTATTTATATGAATATTAATCATGATCTTTTCATTGATATAAAGAAGTTTCTTAATCATCTGTGGAGTATTACTACCGTGGAGTATTACTACAAAAGATCTGGAACAATATGATGCAGAGATAAATCAGGCAGCAAAGGCTGTAACAGAACTTCGAAGTACTGGAAAAGGTCCCGATGGAAGCCTTGTACTTTTTCCACACCTTCCTTATTTGCTGGAAGAAAATGTGCTGATTTCTGAAGAGGAAAAGAATGCTCTTCTTTCTTTAAAAGAGAAAGCTAAATCCTATGATGCTGTCATTTCTATTGGCATCGGTGGTTCTTATCTGGGAAATCAGGTGCTTTTTGATCTCTTCTGCGGGCCATACTGGAACCAGCTCACCAAAGAAGAGCGGAAGGGATACCCCCAGATTTATTTTTCCGGTCAGAATGTAGATCCGGTAAGTTTGACGGATCTGGCTTCCTGTATCAAAAGAGAAGCCGGGCGAATTACGAATCGCCGTATGAAGGTGCTTTTCCTTGTGATTTCCAAGTCAGGCACCACCATCGAGCCGGTGACGGCCGTACGGGGATTGCAGAAGCTGCTTGATCCAGTCTGTGATATCCATCTCATGGCCATTACCGATAAGGAAAAAGGAAGAATCCGACCGTTAGCAGAAGAACGACATTTCCCTTGTTTCACTGTCCCCGATGGAATCGGTAAACGATTCAGTATTTTCTCTCAGGTAGGACTGGTGTTTGCCAGCCTGGCAGGCATTGATATAGAAAACTTCCTGAAAGGTGCACAGATGGTGGAAGAGGCATGCCAATCTGAGGATATGAAAGAAAATCCGGCTCTATTGTTTGCCGCTTTGAAATACATTGCTACAAAGGAATATGGTATTACTGCGGAAGTCATTATGCCATATGGGGACAAGCTCAGGTCTTTCGGCTGGTGGTATGCTCAGCTTTTGGGGGAATCCTTGGGAAAGAAATATGATATGCAGGGGAACGTGGTGTACAACGGTCGTATTCCGGTAGCTTTCGTAGGGACGACGGATATGCATTCTCTCACGCAGGAACATCAGCAGGGGAAAAAGAATAAGCTGATCCAGTTCATTTCCGTAGAACACCTGCCTTCTGATCTTTCTGTCCTCTGTGATGAAAAGGGAGTAAGTGGCATGGTTCCTATGAGCCGTATGTTGGACGCAGCAAGAAGAGCGAATGAAGAAGCGCTGGCAAACGAAGGCCGGATGAGTTGCCATATTTCTATTAAGAAATTAACACCTTTTCACGTAGGGGCACTCATGTATTTCTTTTTCCTTACCATTGCCTATGAAGGGGCCATGGAAAATGTAAATGCGTTTGATCAGCCTGGGGTAGAGGACTACAAGAAAATTCTCCATGAAGATTTGAGAAAGTACATTGTGAAAAATCAGAAAGAAGAAAATTGATATAAGAGAGCAGAGGAGAATGGATATAAAAATACTGGTGGCAGCGCACAAAAAATACTGGATGCCTGACAATTCAGTATTTTTACCGATTCAAGTCGTGGCCCGCTCTGCATCCGGCATTGGGATATGTTCCGGATAATACAGGATATAATATTTCCGATAAAAATCCGAATTACTGTGAATTAACCGCTTTATACTGGGCCTGGAAAAACCTGGAATGTGAATACATCGGCCTTTGTCACTATCGTCGGTACTTCGGCCATACGGTTTATTCAAAGGATGTAGAAAAGAAGAAGAGCGCCATATTTTCCAAGGTGGATTACGAAAATCTGCTGACAAAATATGATGTCATTCTTCCAAAGATGAGAAACTACTACATAGAAACCGTCCGCAGCCAGTACGAACACGCACACTTCAAGAAAGATCTGGACGAAACAGAGAAAATTATCGCAGAAAAATACCCAGGCTATTCTGATGCATTCAACAAAGTAATGAATCAGAGAAAACTGCACATACTCAATATGTTCGTCATGAAGAAATCCTTTTTCGACGAATATTGCACCTGGCTGTTCGACATCCTCTTCGAACTGGAAAAGCGAACAGACCTGACCAGCTACGATACCTACGAAGCCCGCCTCTTCGGCTTCATCTCCGAACGCCTTTTTAACGTATGGCTGGAAAGGCAGAACCTGAAAACATGCGAAGTCCCAGTGGTATTCCTAGAAAATATCGACTGGCCAAAGAAGATGGCTAATTTCCTGAAACGAAAGATAACCGGGAAAAGATAACGTTAACAATCAAACAAGGTCATAATGAAAAGGATGCCTCCTAAAGATTACATAGGAAGGCATCCTTTTGTCATACAACAAATCCAGATGAGGCTAGATATGCAATGATTCCAAAAGGTTGGTAATAGCTCTCGTGGTGGCTTTTGTCGGTAGATTTGGTATGTTTAAGAGATATATAAGGCTGCTTTGGATGCGACTAATTTTACAGCTACCATTTATCGAAGGCGAACCTGATGACGAGCAAGCATGGTATAATAAATTTATAAATATAAACATCCTATGGTAGGAGGCATATTTGACATATAAAGGTGGGATATCATTTAAGTTTTTAAGCAAAACCTTATATCTAATATGGAGGTAATAAGATGGGTAATTATTCAAATGGTTCATTATGGAGAAGATGGGATTTGCATGTCCATACACCAGAAACTAATAAAAATGATCAGTATGAAGGGAAGACACCCGAAGAAAAATGGGATAAATTTTATGCTGAAATCAATAAGTATGTGGGAGATGGAGGCAATCCAGTAAGGAATATTGCAGTTATTGGTGTTACAGATTACTTATCTGTGGAAAACTATTATAAAGTAAAGAAGGATAATCGATTACCGGCATCAATAAAAATGGTGCTACCGAACGTGGAATTACGCATTACTCCTGTTTCTAAAAAAGAACCAATCAACATACATTGTATCTTTTCCCCTGATTTAAATCCGGATTATTTAAATGAAAACTTTTTTAATAAATTAACCTTTGAATATCAGGAAGTTCCTTATTCTGCGACTAGAAATGGATTGATTAGTCTTGGTAAAGCTTATAAAGGGAATGACACGTTAGATGATGATGAAGCATATATTGAAGGTGTTAATCAGTTTGTCGTATCGATTGATAAATTAAAGAAAGTATTCAAGGATAATCCAGCACTTAAAGAACAAACAGTTATAGTTGTTTCGAATAGTTCAAATGATGGGGTGAGTGGTTTACATGCACATAAAAATTATTTTGAAGGTCCTAATTGCCAGCTTGATGCTACAAGGCAACAAATATATCAATTCTCTGATTTGATTTTTTCAGCAAATGAGAGTGATAGGAAATATTTTTTAGGAGAAAGTAAGGATTCTAGAGAAGAGGTGATCCATAAGTGTGGATCATTAATGGGGTGCATTCATGGATCGGATGCTCACAAATTATCAGATTTATTTGAACCTAAGGATTCAAAATATTGTTGGATAAAGGCAAATCCAACATTTGAAGGATTAAAACAGATTCTTTATGAGCCAGAATCCAGAATAAAGATATCAAGTGTTCAACCTGAAGAAAAATCAGACTATCAAATAATAAGTTCTATTGCCGTAGATAATGGTAATTTCCAAAAAGAAGCGATTCAATTAAATGAAAATTTAACTTGTATTATTGGAGGAAAATCAACGGGAAAGTCTTTATTGCTGCACAATATTGCTAATGCAATTGATGAAACACAAGTTAAAGAAAAAGAGGCAACAACTGGAAGTTTAAAAGAAAATCAACCTGATAGGCGAAAATTAACAGGTGTTCAAGTATATTGGAAGGACGGCTCATTAAATGATGGGGACGGAATGCATAAAATCGTCTATATTCCTCAAGCTTATTTAAATCGCATCAGTGACAATGGAGAAGAAATATCCGAAATAGACCAGATTATTAAAAGTGTTTTATTGCAGGATCATCAATTCAAGGATTCTTATGATATTATGAGTATTGCTCTGAATCAAAAAAGCCAAGAAATTGACCATCTGATTATGCAAGCAAATGTTAGTTTTGAAAAAATGAAAGAACTTCGGGAAGAACAGAAATCAATAGGTACAAAGGATGGACTAAACAAGCGAATTAATGAACTTAACAATAAAAAATCAAATGAAGTAAAAGAATCGGCGATTACTGATGTTATGTTGAAAAAATATGAAAATGCTTTACATAAGAGTACTGAATACGCGGCTCAAATAAAACAGTTAAAAGATGAGATAAATAGCATTTCTAAAACTGACTCCCTTTTTGATATTAAATTGTTAATTAATGATTTTTCAGGTGATTTATTACAAAGGGTAAGTGACATTGCAGAACGAATAAAAATAAATGCAGATAAAGAATGGAATATTGAGCGGGATAAAATTAAGGAAGAATTGGATAATCAATTTAAAGAAGTAAGTTTGAAAAATGCAAATGAGCAAGATGTCATAAAGGAAATTAGACCTAAGATTGAAAAGAATGAAGCAATGAAGGTGATTACTAACGAATTGCAGAGAGAAACCGGTAAATTAGAACAGTTTAATAAGCTCGAAAAACAATGGAATGATGAACAAGCACGTTTCGACACAATTGTGAATCAATTGATTGATGGGTTCCTATCGTATAAAGAAATTCATGATAAGCATGCATCTGACATTAATAATAGTGATACAATCAATACTAATGGATTGAAGTTTAATGTAAAAACCGTCCTGCGTAAGGACTCTTTAATTGATAAAATTGAAGAATTTTCTAATAAAAGAAGTTTAAAGAATCATCAAGATATTATTAATCCTGATTTGTTTTCAGAAGGATGCTTGACTGCAGATAACGTAGAAAAATTTATCAAAGCCTACTTTGAAGGGAAAATTAAGATTATTAAGAACAAGAAGCCTATGGATATATTAAGAGAGGTTTTGATTGATTGGTTTATAACTACATATAGGGTCAAAATGGATAATGATTTTATAGATGTTATGTCACCAGGTAAAAAGGCGCTAGCTCTATTAAAGATTCTAATAGACTTGGATGAAAATACCTGTCCTATACTCATTGATCAGCCAGAAGACGATTTGGATAACCGTTCGATTTTTAATGAGCTTATTCCGTTTCTGAGAAAGAAAAAAGTTCAGAGGCAAATAATTGTAGTTACCCATAATGCAAATGTTGTTTTAGGTGGAGATGCGGAGGAAATTATCGTTGCGAACCAAGATGGTCAAAATGCTAAGAATAAAGAATATCGATTTGAATATAAATTGGGGGCGATAGAAGATATGGAAAAAGATCGAGAAGCAAAAGATATTTTGAGCAAGAAGACTATACAAGAGCACATCTGTGAAATTTTGGAGGGCGGTAAGGAAGCATTTGAATTACGTAGAAAGAAATATCATATGTAATTGATTTAGGATTTTGGGGCATATAAATCCTAATATTAAACTAAATATTGGGATATTTTCCGTGTAAAGAAAAATGACTCTTCACGGAAATTTGGGGGGATGAATAATTTTTAGGTAAAGAATGGAATCGGATAAGGGTAAAGAAATAA
>OGOY01001578.1_pt1 | contig 23537 bp, 22 predicted proteins | sample 1552811 | NCBI WGS metagenome assembly OGOY01 (sample SAMEA2580132, study PRJEB22360) | human gut metagenome | biome: human gut; feature: human-associated habitat; material: faeces | place: Denmark | collected 2008/2010 | reverse complement strand
TTTTTTATACAATTAAATTATCAATACATACCTTTTGTCCGGTTAAAATTTTTTTATTTCTATTCTTCTCTTTTTGTATAACAATACTACAAATTATTGTATCATATTTTTTCCTTTGAAATCAAAAAACTACGCTTGTAAAACATTTTTATATTACTTTATTTATTGCTTATTTCCAAGACCTCTGCTATAATAAACTATACTTTTATATAACTTTCGTAATTTTTTATTTCAAAAGAACTACGGCAAATTTAAGAAAGGATGTTGAGGAACAAATGAAAAAAAGAATCTACAAAAATCTTTTAGCACTGACTCTTGCTTGCTCCGTTGCATTAAGCACCGCACCAGTTTCTTCATTCGCAAGAGACGTTGCTGCAGTATCTGAGAGCGAAGCTACTACAGAAGCTCCTAAGGAGAAAGCAACTGAAGTTGAAAAGAAGACAGAAGTTTCTAAAGACGCAACAACTGTAACTGAAAAAACAGAGGCTTCCGAAGAGAAGACTACTGCCGCTGAGAAGACAGAAGCTCCTGAGGAGAAGACTATTGCTGCTGAAAAGACAGAAGCAGAGACTTCTGAAGAGAAGACTACTTCTAAAAAGACAAAGACTTCTGAGAAAAAGGCTACAGACCCAGAATGTGTTAAACCTGACAAGCCAGTAGTTGATGGTCCTACTCCAGAAGGAAAGAAGGATACAGATGAGGCTACAAAGCCTTCTACTGTAACATTACACTTCAATCAGTCTATGCCAGGACATGTTTTATCTGTCAGCAAAGCAAGCAGCTTTAACTTTGGTGGATATGCAAGCGACAAAAAAGCTACTGTAAAGGCTTCTTACGTTGGAATAGCTTGGAATGGTAAAGGATACTCTTCCAGCACACCTTCCTACAAAGCAGGAACTTATACAGAAACTTTATATGTTACTGACGCAGCTTACTCTGCTACACCAATTTCAAGAACATATACAATCACAAGAGCTAACACTCATATTATCATCAACAATCCAGTAGATTGTACATATGATGGTTCTGCATTTGCTGTAGATGCAACTGTATCAGGAATAGAATTAATCAGCCCTTGAGCAATATTCGTTCTGCATTTGCTGTAGATGCAACTGTATACGATGATAATAACAATGAAGTTACTAAAGCTAACGTAACTTACATCAGAGTTGATGGCGGCAAGTATATTTACCTCGGATTCACTGCTCCTGTTGAGGCAGGTGCATACATTGCAATCGCAACGTATCCTGGAGATGCAACACACCGTCCATCTGCTGCAAAATCATTCTTTATTATTCATCCAAAGGCTGTTAAGGTTAACATCGACTATAAAGAAAAATACGTTGGTGACAAAGATCCTGAACTTACTTATAAAGCTGAGGGTGTATTAGATGGTGATTCTCTTGGACTTAAGCTTACACGTGAAGCTGGCGAAGAAGCTGGTTACTATGATATCTACCCAGATACATCTTCTCTCAATCCTAACTATAAGTTAGCTGAGACTCCTGATGGAACAGATCATTTCCATATCCTTAAGAGAGATTCTGGAGAAACTCCTAACCCAGGTACAACAGAAACTCCTAACCCAGGTACAACAGAAACTCCTGACCCAGGTACAACAGAAACTCCTGACCCAGGTACAACAGAAACTCCTGCTGATGACTCATCCGCCACTACAACTGAAACTCCAGCAGACGACTCATCCGCTACTACAACTGAAACTCCAAGTGTAGATCCATCTGAAAATACAGATCCTACTACAAAAACTACTAAGAAAACAACTACACAGAAAAAAGCAAACACTAAAAAAGCAACTACTAAAAAGAACAAAAAATCCAAATCATCCAAAACTGGTGATGCTTCAAACCCTGTTCTTTACATGGTTGTAAGTGTATTTGCACTTGTTATGTGTGCATTTATCGTTCTTCGTCGTAGAACTGACAGATAGTTCTGACAACTGAACTAATTAAACAAACTAACTAAACAAAACCCTCAGGATTTTCTAATCCTGAGGGTTTTAAAACATCATTCATAAAATTGGAGGAAACATATGGAAACAGCTCAGAACAAAATTGTAAAAGCCGCTTTATTAGGTGCCGGTACTGTCGGCAGTGGTGTATATCAACTTGTCCAGGAACGTCAGGAAGATTTTTCTCATATTTGTGGTACACAAATTCAAATCACTAAAATTCTTGTGCGTGATGCCTCGAAAGAACGAGAAGGTATCCCTTCTCCCCTTCTTACAGATAACTGGAATGAAATTATTGAAGATGACAGTATTTCTATTATTATTGAAGTTATGGGTGGTATTGAACCTGCAAAGTCTTATTTGCTTGAAGCAATGAAAGCTGGAAAACAGATTGTTACAGCAAATAAAGATTTAATTGCTGAACATGGGCATGAACTTTTAGATTCTGCCGAAAAATATGGCTGTGATTTCAAGTTTGAAGCTGCCGTTGCAGGATGTGTCCCAATCATTCAAGTATTAAAACAAAGTATGTCCAGTGAAAATATTACTGAAGTTATGGGGATCGTAAATGGTACAACAAACTATATTCTTACCCGTATGACACAGAGTGGTATGAGCTATGACGAAGCGTTAAAAGAAGCTACAGATTTAGGATATGCTGAAGCCGATCCTACTGCTGATGTTGACGGTCTTGATGCCGGTCGTAAAATCGCTATTATGGCATCCATCGCATTCCATTCTCGCGTTACCTTCTCTGATGTCTATATTGAGGGAATCCGCAATATTACCGCAAAAGACATTTTCTATGCAAAAGAATTTAATTCTGTCATCAAACTTGTCGGTATTGCAAGAAAAGATGAGGACGGCATCGAAGTAAAAGTTCTTCCAATTTTAATCCCACAGGATCATCCTCTGGCAACAGTAAATGATTCCTTTAACGCTGTATTTGTTCACGGAACTGCATCCGATGATACAATGTACTATGGCCGTGGTGCAGGCAAACGTCCGACTGCCAGTGCGGTAACCGGGGATTTATGTACAGTTGCAAGACATATCGTTGAAAAACATTCTAATCTTCATGTCTGCTCCTGCTACAAAGAACTTCCAGTGAAAAATATTCAGGATACTTATTCCCGTTTCTTCCTCCGTCTGCAGGTAGCTGACCGACCAGGTGTTCTTGCGAATATCACAAGCGTATTCGGAACAAGTCAGGTAAGTATCGCCCAGATTATTCAAAAGTCCCGCCAAAATGGCAATGCCGAACTGGTTATCATTACCGATGAAGTAAAAGAACTGTATTTTACCGATGCCTTGAACATTTTGAAAAGACTTTCCATAGTTAACAGTATTTCCAGTCTGATTCGTGTATATTAAGAAGATTTTACGTTCATTTCTCATAAATACCTTGAAATACCCGTTGACAAATCAATCGAAATTATTAAAATAGAATGGTAATACTAATTTTAACCCAAGGAAATAGGAGGACTTATTACTATGCGAAAAACCAAGATTATCTGTACCCTTGGACCATCAACGGATAAAGGTGATGTTTTAGAGAAGTTAATGCTCTCTGGTATGAACGTTGCCCGTCTTAATTTTTCTCATGATACTTACGAGAATCAGAAGAAAAGAATAGATAAAGTAAAAGCTTTACGCACAAAGCATAACCTTCCGGTTGCATGTCTGTTAGATACAAAAGGACCAGAAATTCGTCTTAAAACATTTAAAGACGAAAGAGTTACTCTTGAGATGGGACAGGACTTCTGTCTTACTACAAGAGATGTAGAAGGAACAAAGGATATTGTCAGTGTTACTCACAAAGATTTACACAAAGATATCCATGTTGGTTCCAGCATCTTAATTGATGACGGTCTTGTAGGATTAAAAGTAGTGGCTATCAAGGGGCAGGATATCCACTGTAAAGTAGAGAATGGCGGAACTATTTCTAACCGTAAAGGTGTTAACATCCCTGGTGTTGAACTCTCCATCCCATTCATGAGTGAAAAAGATAAAGAAGACCTTTTATTCGGTATCAAACAGGACGTTGACTTCGTTGCAGCTTCTTTCACAAGAACAGCAGACGATATCAAAGAAATGAAAGCGTTCTTAAAGGCAAACGGTGGCGAAGATATCCGTATCATCGCTAAAATCGAAAACTCTCAGGGTGTTGATAACATCGACTCTATCATCGAGGCCTGCGAAGGTATCATGGTTGCCCGTGGTGACATGGGTGTAGAAATCCCTGAAGAAGAAGTTCCAATCATCCAGAAGATGATTATCAAAAAAGTAATCGCAGCAGGTAAAGTAGTTATCACAGCTACACAGATGCTCGATTCCATGATGAAGAACCCTCGTCCTACTCGTGCCGAGACTACTGACGTAGCTAACGCTATCTACGACGGAACAAGTGCTACTATGCTTTCTGGTGAGACAGCAGCAGGTGCTTATCCTGTAGAAGCTGTTAAGATGATGGCAAGAATCGCTGAACGTACAGAGAAGGAAATCAACTACCGCAAACGTTTCAATGATATGGCTAAATACACTGACCCAGGTATCACAGACGCTATCTGCCATGCTACCTGCAGCACAGCTTACGACCTCGATGCAAAGGCAATCATCACTGTAACTAAGAGTGGTTTCTCTGCAAGAATGATTTCCAAATACCGTCCAGGATGCGACATCATCGGATGCGCTATGGATGAGAAAGTATGCCGTCAGTTAAACCTTTCCTGGGGTGTTCGCCCAATCCTTCTTGGAGAAGAATGGGAAGTATTCGTACTCTTCGAACGTGCAATCAATGCATGTAAGAGAGATGGACTCCTTGAAAAAGGTGACGTTACTGTTATTACTTCTGGTGTACCAATCGGACGTTCTGGAACAACAAATATGTTAAAAGTTCAGGTTGTAGACGATTAAATACTAATTTGATGGGGAGACAGACGCCGCTTTAGCAAAAGATATTGAGCTAAAGCGGCGTCTGTCTCCCCGGCAATTAGTATTTAAATTTCTGAAGATTTACAGCTCCTCTATCATACAGGTATGATGTTTTTCTGAGTCATAATTGATTCCAACTAAGAGAATCTTTCCCTGATATCCGGACAAAGCTCCCTGGTAGCGTTTTTCTTTAATCTGCTTGAGCGCTGTTTCTGCGGATTGATTATACTTTAATTCTATAATCATCGCAGGACGGTTTCCTGCATTTGCTCTTGGAAGAAAGACAAAATCAGCGAAACCTTTTCCTGATGGCATCTCCCTAATTACATTGTAGTAAGCGGGTGCAGTAAAGTATGCCATTGTGAGGACACAGCTCAATACATTCTCATCATTGTATTTCAATATGGATGTATATGTTTCATGCGCAAGTTCAATAAGTTCAGCCACTCTTTCGGCATTACCATCAATTGTTTCATCTAATAGTTCATCACACTTAGAAATTGATTCTGCAATTTCTTTCCATGAACCTGTCTGCAATGCTAATTCAAATGCCGTTGCCACCTCATAATTTGGAATAAATGATTTCTTTCTATCTGCATCATATCCAAGATATCCCAAATGAATTAAAGCTGTTAATGCATCATCTTTTGACGTTATTATAGAAAAATCATTTTGGAATGTATTTGTATTTATGCGAACTTTACCACCAGTTAACATTTTCATAACATCATCTTTTAACCCAGCATAATTCATGGTGATAAAGGTATTTATTGTATCAAAAGCAGAGGTATTTCTCCAGTAAGAATCTATTTTATGCCTTTCTAATGCCTGTGATACAGAATTAGGATTATACATATGCTCTCCATCAATCAGATACCCATTATACCATGCTTTCACTGTTTCAAAATCCATACTATAATCTTTACATAAATCTTTAACTTCTTTTTCAGTAAAACCATAGTATTCTGTAATTGGATAGGAATCTAACATCGTATATTCCTGAAAATTATTTAAAGCAGACTCATCTTTTATCTTCTTAATTGGTAATATTCCCGTGATATATCCAAGTGCTAAAAAGCTTTTCGATTCTTCTGACTTAAACAAAGAATGTAGAAATTGCAAATATTTGTGGACTAAAGCCTGATCGTGGCTATTTCGGATAACACAATCCCATTCATCAATGATAATAACAAATGGAATTCCTGTCAGCGAATAAATATCCTGTATCAGCAAATAAAAATCTCTCTTATAGTTTAATAAATCCCCATATATTTTTTGAAAGTCCTCACAAACACGTTCTTCTATCGATTCTATTAAATCTTCTTTATGATAATCCCAAACTGATGAAATATCCAAATGGATCACATTATATTTATTTCGATATTTTTCATAATCTGGATCTGATGCAATCTTAGTATTTTCAAATAATTTTGAGGAATCACTACCCAGACTATAGTAAGCATCGATCATTCCGGCAGCATGGGACTTACCAAAACGTCTGGCATGACTAACAGCGATACATTTTCCATTCGTTCCTAATTTTTTGTTTAAAAATTTTAAAAGTTCTGTTTTATCAATATAAATTTCACTATTCTTATCCTGTGTAAAACTTCCATTCCCCGGATTAAAAAATGTACCCATTTTCTCCCTCCTGTTCTTTATAAATACTTCTATTCATAGTGTATCACATTTTTGTAAATCTAAATACTAATTTGCTATTTGTTATTAAAAACAGACAGCCGCTGAAACAAAATTTTATGCTGAATTGTAAGAATACTATGATAAAGAAAAAAGAATGGTTATAAGTATTTTATTTTGTGACTTTGCGCTATAGAATTCTGACCATAGGAACTTGGGACTCGTTTTTCCCAAGTTCCTGTTTTTCTGGGCAGAATGGAATGCTTAGTGCAACGGAACAAAATCAAACTTATAACCATTCTTTTTTCTTTAGAAGACTCCATACAATTCAGCTCAATATCTTCTAGCAGAGCGGTGTCTGTGTCCCCATCAAATTAGTAGTTATCTTTTCTTTGTTTAGTTTTTCTCCTATTACTATGAAGATTTCCTGTCCTTTTTTTATCGATTGTATAGTAATATTTTGATGTGTGGCATTAAGTTCGATCCACTGATCTGGTTTTGTCTGCATAAAGCCTTTTATTCGGAAGATATTCCCACATTCTTTGTCGTTAAATATTTGTTTTACTTTTTCTTCAAGTTTCTCTACCGGCATAGTTAAATTCATAAAATATAATGACTGAAATGCATCTTCTTCTGCAATGTCTTTTTTCTCATAATCTGCACCAACATAGCCTGCTGACTGAATTTTTTTAAAATCTGCATCAGAAAGTTTATTCCAATCTTTGGCAAAGATTTCTTTTCCAAATTGGCGGTCGCAATGGACAGATTCCATTGCTTTATTAAGGTGTGCTTTTGTGCGCTCTATATCGGTCTCTGCTGCCTCCTGCGCTTTACTTAATAAAACAATGCCTGCATTGGCTACTTCCGATGCAAGGATGAATTCTGCGTCTTCTGAGAGGTTCTCTTCAAGCACTGCATCTACAACTGTAATTACATTTCCTATTTCATACCATCTGTCAAGCGGAGATTCATGAAGGGCATCGAAGAATTCGTCCATATCGAAAATTCCGGACGGCTCGATCAACACTCTGTCATATCCGCACATTCCCATTGCAATAAGTTTTGTGCGAAATCTTCTTCTATGACAATCTTTATCGCATCCACCTGCTACCATTTCCAATGTACATTTTTCTCCTACAATGTCCTGAAGTAACATCATATCGACATTTACTGCCCCAAAATCATTCTCTAATATACCGATATTTAATCCCTGATCTATAAGATACTTTGCATATTTTTTTATAAATGTGGTCTTACCCGAACCTAAGAACCCTGTAATTAAATCTATTTTTACCATTTTATTTTTCCTCCTGTTTTGGCAAAGATATTATAACAAAAAAATGATTTTGATTCTATGCCAAAATACATAGATCAAAATCATTTTTATAATTCTGAACTTTTATAGGATTTTACTTGATTGCCATAAGATAAATATTGAAATTTCCGCGAACTCTAGTGTATAATTATAAAGTTTAATAATGCTATGTACTTCGGGATTCTTCACATCCTTACTTTTGTGAGAAGAGTCTGTGAGTGCATTATGAAAAACAGGAGGTTTTACAACATGCTTCGTGATGATTTTGACTTACGCTTAACAAATGAATTAATAGAAACTTATCTTAAAATTGCCTATGGAATCAAACCGGGATGCTGGCTTGATGCTGAAAAAGGTCTTCTTCAGGAAAATACGCTCTATCCTAAGTTAAAGCAGATGATCAACGATGGCAATATTAATGATGCAGAAGATATTCTCTATGAATATGCTAATCCAATTAATCCGGACATATTAAAAGTCGGTCTGTTCTTCTATTATGATCTAAACCGTATGGCTGATGCTGAACTTGAAGCAGCAGATTTTACTCGTGATGAAGTAAAAGAAGGCGTACAGGAATTACTTAAAATTTACGATCAGGAAAACTTTGGAACAATTTTTCGTTAGAAACCCGATTCTTTCAGGATTAATCCTGCATTTCTGACATGTGCTTTCTATACCAGAGCGGTATAAGATTGCGCTGACATACGGGATTCTTACGTTCTTTAATCCCAATCGTCTGAAAGAATGTTTTCCACAGTGCAGTCATACTATCGGTATCCTTTGCTGCAGATTCCCTTGCCAGGAATTCTGACATTTCTTCTTCGGAAAGAGATGTCAGATAATATGGCTGGTCTGCCGGATGTACCACTGCTGTTCTTCTATTATCATCTATAATCATCCAGTCTTCAGAAGGTAATCTATCCACAAAATGTGGTGCAAGTAAGGTAACGACATCACATTTGGGAGAAATTATCCCCACAAGTATGTGATGATTCATCTCGGTAAACCGAATACATTCCCGAAATATATGTGCTTCATTACTTGCTTTTCGTTCTAACTCAAATATTTTCATTACGATCGGATTCTGTAGCGAATCGAGAATCTTCCTGCCATAATGGAATCCCAATATTAAAAAACGATAAATACTATCAAGCTTCTCCTCTTCATCTGCTGCCATCGCTGCATGATATACCATCTGATATGCATGAAAGGAAATCTTTTGCTGAATCGTTCTTATCACACTCTCTGTTTTCTCTTTATCTGCCTCCACATGACGGTATTCACAAAAAAGTTCCATTGTTCCAAGCGGCTCTGTTCTTAACTTTATATTGTTATGTCCAAGATGGGATGCCCACGCTTCATAAATACAGGTCATCATATCATCAAATCTATCTTTACATGTAAAAACTACCATATCATTTCTGCTTTCTTTAGGTGATGGGGAGTTCACGTCAAATTAAAATCATCAAATAAAGATAACTGTCTGTATGTTGTTGGATGCTCTATCTTCCAGTTATCTTTCTGATTCGTCCCAATAAGCTGGCGGGTAATAAAGTCTTCTTCTATCGGTGTATGATACTTCATCTTACCTCTGCAGGTTATAAAATAAACTGCCCGCTTTAATACAACTCCCATCTTCTTGATATCTTCAAAATCAAGTGCCGCCTGTCTTCTTGCCCTGACAATTCGCCCTGCGGACTTATTCCCTATTCCCGGAACACGAAGCAGCTGTTCATAGCTTGCCTGATTAATCTCTACAGGAAAGTATTCTAGATGTCGCAATGCCCAGTCGCACTTCGGATCTATAAATGTATTAAAATTCGGCCGGTCCGAACTTAGGAGTTCATCCGCCTGAAATCCATAATACCGAAGCAGCCAATCTGCCTGATATAAACGGTGTTCCCTCAAAAGAGGTGGTGCGGTTCCAATTGCTGGAAGTTCCGGATCATCATTCAGCGGCACATAGGCAGAATAGAACACTCTTTTTAAATCATACTGCTGATAAAGCCGCTGAGTCAGTGAAAGCAGATGAAAATCACTCTCTCCTGAAGCTCCGATAATCATCTGCGTACTCTGCCCTGCTGGTACAAACTGTGCCCCTTCTCGCTTTCCTGTAGTCTGCAAAAAATGGGATGGGAGTGTTATTTTACTTTCTACTCCACCACTCATTCCATTTCCCATCTGCGATGCATTATCAGACATTGCCGCATTTTCTCTGCCTCTTCTTCCTATATTGCTATTCAAACTATTTTCTATACTACTATTTGTAGCGACACTCATACTATTTTCTGTATCTATATTACTACCTATATCTCTTTCTAACCTAGTTTCTTTGAAAAAGGCCGCATCATTTTGTCGCCTATTTACATTATCATTCTGCTTAACAGATTTCTGCGCATCTTCCATTATAGAAAACACAGACTTGTCCTCAACAAAGGAAGTATTCTTCTCATTAAATATACTATTCGACAAATATTGATTTCCCTTCGCCCGCTCCATTCGGCTATCCTTACCAAGTGCTACTCTCTGCGTCTGTATTCCTCTCTGAATCTGCTGAATCGGCCGAATCAGATTCTTTGGCTTCTTATTCGGTGCCAGTCTCTTCAAGCCTTCGGCAGTAGGTAATTCCAGATTCACACTCATTCTGTCTACTAAAAATCCAAGTGCATATATAATATCATCCGGTGCCCCTGGTATCGCCTTCACGTGAATATAACCATTAAAATGATACTTATTCCGAAGCATATAAATCGCCTCATACATTCGCTCCATCGTATATGCCGGACTCTTCACCACCGCAGAACTTAAAAACAGCCCCTCAATATAATTCCGACGATAAAACTCCACCACAAGCCTGCAAATCTCTTCCGGGGTAAATGTTGCTCTTTCCTTCTCGTTCGCAGCACGACTCGGACAATACTTGCAGTCAAAAACACAATCATTACTAAAAAGAATCTTCAAAAGAGAAACACACCGTCCATCGGAAGAAAATGTATGACAGATACCCGCAGATACCGTATTCCCGAGATGCCCCTTCTTCCCTCTTCGACTTGACCCACTCGAAGTACACGCAACATCATACTTCGCCGCATCTGCTAAAATCTTTAACTTTCTCTCCAGAGAAATCTCTCTTTCTGTCATAGTATCACCTCTTCATAAACATATGTTCCGAAAATTTGTTTGTGTATATTCTAACACACCTCTCCTACAAAATCAAGAACTTCTGATTTGCCGCAGGCAAGAAGACGCCCCCAAAGAGAGACACTACCCTATATTTGTGACTTTAGTCGCAGATATAGGGTAGTATCTCTCTGGGGGTTCGTCTGTTTATTCACCCCGGCAAATTATTATTTTGTAATATTCTCTTGCTGTTATACTGTAAATTATCGCATAGATTACTGCAAATACCGCTACTGTTCCTACTGTATACATGAAAAATAATGATATATTCGTAAGGTTTAACACACTGAGTAGCCTTGTGATAATTTTAAAAGCAAATGCCAGATGAATGACTGCCATAATCAGTGGCAGGAAGAAGACGAGTAGTACCTGGCTTCTTATGGACTGTCTGACTTCTTTTTTGCTCATTCCGACTTTTTTCATAATCTGGTAGCGTTCTCTATCATCGTAACCTTCAGATATCTGTTTGTAGTAGATGATAAGCACAGTCGCCATGAGGAAGATGATTCCGAGAAATATGCCGATGAAGAGAAATCCTCCGTAGAAGTTATAAAAGTTTTCCCGGCTTAATTCTCTTCCTTCTATAAATGCAGACTTAAATTTTGCCTGAAGCTGTTCTTGAAGAATTTGTTCTGTTCTTTCTCGATTGGTTCTACTTCCATCTAAATTAAAGCTATAGACATATTGCATGAATTCATGATAATCTTCTACACTATCCTCCATATCATCTTTTCCATAAACAGCTTTTAAATACTTTTTAATAATATTGGTATCTTTAACTATGACATACCATCCATCGACAGAATTTGTTGCATCTGCTTTTGCAATTCTCATACTATCTAAATTTGCTGCTACTTTATAGGAATCATTATTTAAATGAATGGTTTCTTCATTCTTTATGCTGGATTTATTTTTATTTTTTCTATGGTAGATAAGTACTTCATTATCTGCAAGTTTTACTGCTTTTCCTTCTGTCTTATTATAATCAGAAAGCGGTATCATAACAAACTCGACTATGTTGGTATCGCCATAACTTTGTGCTGTTGTCATATTGAAGTTTTTAGTTTTGTCATTATATAATGCAGTAAAATTTCCTTCATGAAAACGTATCTGTGAAGTTGGATTTGTATGATTTTCTTTTGTAATACTGGCTACGAGTTCCCCGATTTGCCGTTCTTCATTTTGGTTGATTCCCTGATTTGTAATTTGGGCTTCAGATGGAAAACGTGTTACTAATACATCGTTCATTCCTGCATATAGAGAAATAGTGATAGAAACCATAACAAGTACCATCGTGCTTAATATACAAATATTCGCAAGACCTACTGCATTCTGTTTCATTCGATAAATCATACCAGATATGGCTGTAAAATGCCTTGTCTTATAATAATAACTCTTTTTTTTACGGAGTAACTTTAATAAAGTGATACTTCCCGCCATAAATAATGCATATGTTCCTGCGACAACTAAAAGTACGGCAACAAAAAACTGACCTATTGCTTGAAGTGGTTCTTTTGTTGTAAGTGAAATATAGTAACCACCTGCTAAACAAACAGATCCGATGATTGTCATCAGCCATTTTGTTTTTGGTTCCCGCTCCCCAGCATTTCCTCCTCGAAGCAATTCAATCGGATTTGAAAGCTTCATCTGCACAAGGTTATACAGAAAAATTACAAAGAAAATGCATCCAAAAATAGCTGCCGTAATTCCTACAGAAACTGGAGAAATCATATACACGATATCTCTTTTCAAATGGAGGATTTTCAATAACACAAGATACACAAGTTTTCCAAAAAGGATTCCTGCTAAAATGCCGCCAATAATACTCACTGTTGTTGTAATTATAGATTCTATAAATAACATTTTGGCAAGATGTCCTTTTCCCATACCTAAAATATTATAAATTCCTAACTCCTTTTTCCGGCGTTTGATAAGGAAACTATTTATATAAAACAAAAAGATAACCGAGAAAATAAGCAATACTACATTCGCATAAGAAAGCATAATTGATAGGGTTGCACCCGTTTTTACGAGGGAGGGATTTCGATATAAACTATCCATAATGAAATACATCATCACAGAAAATGCAGATGCTAAAATATATGGGAGATAATTTTTCCTATTATTTTTTAAATTCGTTACTGCAAGCTTTCCATAAATTTTACTATTCATCATCCGCACCTCCCGCTGTGATTGCAGTCATCGCATCGGAAATCTTCTGATACATCTGTGTCTCGCTGAGGTTTCCTTTGTAAATCTGATGAAATACCCGGCCGTCTTTAATAAATAAAACCCGCCCTGCTGTGCTTGCTGCCTTTACACTATGTGTTACCATCAGGATGGTCTGTCCATCTTGATTCAAACTGGTAAATAGCTTTAGCAGTTCTTTTGCTGCCTTAGAATCCAGTGCTCCGGTCGGTTCATCCGCCAGCAGAAGCTGCGGCTGTGTGATAACTGCTCTTGCAACGGCAGCTCTTTGCTTTTGCCCTCCCGAAACTTCATAGGGATACTTCTCCAGCAAGTTTTTGATACCAAGTTTATCTGCAAGTGGAAGAAGTCTTCTTTCCATTTCTCTATACGATGTTCCGGAAAGTACAAGCGGAAGAAAAATATTATCTTTTAAAGAAAAGGTATCCAGAAGATTAAAGTCCTGAAATACGAATCCCAGATTATTCCGGCGAAATGCCGCCATCTCTTTTTCTTTTACTTTGCTTAAATCTTTTTCTTTTAAAAATACTTTTCCTTCGGTCGGCTTATCAAGTGCCGCTAAAATATTAAGAAGTGTACTTTTCCTGAACCAGATTCCCCCATAATTGCTACATATTCGCCCTGCTCCACAGAAAAGTTTACATCTTTTAATGCTTCCACCTGATTTCCGCCAAAGCGTGTTGTATATACTTTACGAACATTTTTTACATCTAATAATGCCATTATAATTCCCTGCCTTTCTTCTTCTCTAGAGCGTGTTTGAAAAATGCTCTAAGCTTACAGGTTTATTATAAAAAGAAAGTGCCGCTGCTTCCATCGAAGTACCTAACACTTTCTGCTCTTACCTTACATTTTTGTAAGATATATCTTTGTTCCTCTTCCCACTTCTGAATCTGCTGTAATATTCCACTGCAATTTATCCATAATATTTTTACATAAATACAGACCGATTCCGGTAGACTTCTTGTTCTCTCTGCCATTATATCCAGTAAAGCCTTTTTCAAAAATTCGCGGAAGATCTTCTGCCGGAATTCCAATTCCTGTATCTTCGATTACAAGAGATTTTTCTTTCATATAAATAGAAATCTGTCCCTTCTTTATATATTTCAAGGCATTCGATATGATTTGCTCGAGTACAAAAATAAACCATTTTTCATCTGTTACTATACAAGCTTTTGTCGGTTTAAAATCCATTTTTATCTTTTTAGATATGAAAATCTTTGCGTATTTTCGGATAACCTGACACACCATATCATCTACCGCATACTGTTTAAAAGATAAATCTGAAGATATGTCTTCAACTCTTAGATAATTTAATGCCATCTCCACATACTGCTCTATCTTGAACAGTTCCATTTTCATATCAGAAACAGGTATTGATTCCTGAATAATTTCTAACCGTTTATTTATCCGGCTGTTCACTATATCTTCTTCATATAAAAATTGCTCCGTATTTTGCAATAAAATATCCAATGCAGCAATCGGTGTTTTGATCTGATGAACCCACATGCCATAATAATCAAGCAGCTCTTTTTTTGCAATTCGATTCTTAGAAATAAGCTCCTGCTTTGCCTGATATAATTCCTTTGCAAGTTCCTGATAATCATATTCAATAATATCCATATGCTCTGGGAGTTGTTCTGCATCGTCAAAAAACTGCTCCCTGTTGATATGTAATAACTTATGCCGTTTATAATATTTGTAAAAATCAATAAACAGACATACTGCACACCACACAAAAGACAATTCGCATCCATAGATAATCGCATCAAAAGGAATATCATATAAATAAAATAGTATTCCAAATATCACAACGATTCCTGTAAATATAATAATTGGCATTTTGCGGATTTTCAAAAATGAAAAAATACTTTCTTTGATCATTTCTCTTTCTTTCCTCTATTTATCCAAATAATACCCGATTCCTTTTTTCGTCTTAATTCGTCCTTCCATACCTGCATTTTCTAACTTCTTACGAAGTCTTGCCACATTTACTGTAAGTGTATTATCATCAATAAATTCGTCACTCTCCCACAGCCTTGCGATAATATCATCTCTTGCAACAATCTTTCCGGCATTCTCCATAAGCATCTGCAAAATACGAAATTCATTTTTAGTAAGAGATATTTTCTCCCCCTTATAAGAAAGCGAAGCATCATTTAAATTAAGAAGCATTCCTTCATGCTCTAACACATTGACATTGCCTTGAAAGGAGTAGGCCCGGCGTAGTAATGCCTGTACCTTGGCTGTTAGTACATTTAGATCAAATGGCTTCTCGATAAATTCATCGCCGCCCATATTCATTGCCATCACTATGTTCATATTATCATTCATAGAGGATAAAAACAGAATTGGAACACTCGATATTTTCCGGATTTCCTGACACCAGTAAAATCCGTTATAGAACGGCAAACCAATATCTAAAATAACAAGCTGCGGATCAAACTGCTGAAATGCTTCCATCACACATTTAAAATCTTCTATCTGTTTGGTCTCATAATCCCACCGCTCCAGATGTGCTGCCACATTCGAAGCAATCGTAGAATCATCTTCGACAATTAAAATTCGATACATTTTTCCTCTCTATTCCTTTTAGTGTATGTTCAACAAAAATTCTTGATTATACCGACTTTGTTGAACCGTTAATAAGTTACATATATCTCCTTAAAATTCTTTTTTAAAATACTTCTCTGTATAATGAATAAACCTTTTCACTATTTCCGGAAGAAAAGATTCATTTTTATAGATAAGATATAATTCCCTGCAAAATTCCTTTTCCGGCAATCTATAAATCAATATCTTTCCAGACTCATGTAATTCTCTTATCATTTGATATGACAAAATCGAAATTCCCATTCCAGCTTCCACACAATCTCTTAGCATCTCTGCACTATCAAAGGTTGCAATAATGTTTAAGTCTTCTTCTTCTATTCCAAAATACTTCAAGCTGCCGAGTGCCTCTTTCATTGTTCCAGAGTACTGTCTTCTTGCTAAAAATGGTGCTTCTAAAATCTGTCTTAAATCACTCTCCCCAGAATCACTTTCTCCGGCAAAAATCTTCTGATACTCCTTTGTATTTGGTGCTGCCAAAACCAAATGGTCTTTTATCAGTGGAATGTACTTGCACTGCTTTTCTACCTTTGTCCCAACAAATCCAATATCGAGACTTCCCTCTTTTACCCGACGAATAATATCTAAACTATCCGCACTCGTCATCTCCACCTGCGTATTTACATTTTTCTTTAAAAATCCACTCAATATTGTAGGAACAAACCACTGTGCCGGAACAGAAGATGTACCAATCCGAAGAAACTCACTTCCATTCCCCCCAACTTCCATTATTGCTTTCCGATGTAAAAGTAAAATATCTACTGCATACTTATAAAGCTTTACCCCATCTTCTGTCAATTCAAAATTTCTTGCTGTACGTCGAATCAGCTTTTTCCCAAGCTCATGCTCTAAAGCTGACACATGTGTACTGACTGTAGATTGCGAGAGATGCATTTTCTTCGATGCTGCCAAAAAACCTTTACATTCTGCAACATTTACAAAAATCTGCAATTGATGTATATCCATTTTCTCACTTTCCTTTCCGGTAAGTTTAAAATACTCTGGTCGAAAACACTCCAGAATAAATATATTTTACCATATCTATCGTTTTTATCAATAATCCTATCTATATTATCGAAATAATGAATTTTACTTTCTGTACAATATCTATTAAACTAATTTTAGAATAAATTACATTATGTTGGGAAAATCCACCCAAAATGTACTCGCAAAATCGGTTACAAAAGTAAATGTATGAAAAGTTCTGAAATTACATTGAAGAGGAACCATAAAAGTATTTTTCAGTAGTAACAAGCACATACATAAAAAGCACTGAGAGTACATCCCACATAAAAGGAGGCTGCCTATTATGGAAAAGGAAAAATTATTTTGTAAAGGGGGAGGATGTACTGCAAAGCTTGGCGCCGGCATTTTAAGTCGTGTATTGTCGAAGCTACCGCAGGGTCCGAAAGATGAGAATCTTCTTGTCGGTTATGACAGCAAAGACGATGCTGCTGTGTATAAAGTTTCCGATGATATTGCTTTTGTACAAACCCTCGATTTCTTTCCACCGATGGTCGATGACCCTTACACTTTTGGGAAAATCGCTGCTACAAATGCATTAAGTGATATTTACGCAATGGGCGGTGAAGTAAAGACCGCCTTAAATATTGTCTGTTTTCCTGAAAAAATGGATTTGAACATTTTAGGTGAAATTATGCGAGGCGGTGCCGAAAAAGTAATTGAAGCCGGCGGAACACTTGCCGGAGGGCACTCTATTGCTGATTCGGATGTGAAATACGGCTTATCGGTTACTGGTCTTGTGAATCCAAATAAAATCTATACCAATAATGGCGCAAAGCCTGGCGATGCACTAATTCTTACGAAGCGGCTTGGTGTCGGTATCATCTGCACAGCAAATCGAGTAGGAGAAGCTTCTGTGGAAGCGATGAAAGCCGTGACAGAATCTATGACAACCCTGAATAAATATGCCGCACAGTGCTGTAAAGACTTCGAAATTCATGCCTGCACCGACGTTACAGGATTTAGCTTTTTAGGACACCTTCATGAAATGATGAATGGACAGCTTTCCTGCCACATTCATGCCGGACAGGTTCCTGTTTTTGAAGAGGCCTTACGGCACGCTGATGAATTTCTTTTAACCGCCGCCGGACAAAGAAACCGTAACTTTACTGGGCCATTTGTCCAGTTTGAAGATATCCCATTTGCAATGGAAGAAATTCTTTTTGATCCTCAGACATCCGGTGGTCTGCTCATTTCTCTTGCAAAAGAAGATGCACCTGCTCTTCTTGGCAAGTTAAAAGCTTCCGGTCTTCCTGCTGAGATTGTCGGAGAAGTTTTGGAAAAAGCAGAACCAGAAATTTTAGTCACGAATTAAATGACTTCTACCTATTTAGAATTTTAAAAAACACAACCTACTCTTAGAATCTTTCTTACAAAATAAATACCAGAATGATTCATAGAACATATCAGATGTGCAGTAAAAGTATGGCTTCATTGCATGACGCACATCTTGCAGCAAGAATGCCGAGACATTCTTTACATTCTTTATAAATATACAAAATGGAGGAACAATCATGATTAAAGTAAATGCAATAGGCGATGCCTGCCCAATCCCCGTAGTAAAAACTAAAAATGCTATCCGCGAATTACAGGGTGGAGGGACAGTTGAGACACTTGTTGATAATGAAATTGCCGTACAAAACCTTACAAAGATGGCAAACCAGAAAGGATATGATGTACATTCTGAAAAAGTTGCTGATAATGAATTTAAAGTTACAATGACTGTAAATGCAGAAGCGGCACAGATTGCCGCTAATAATGCTGTGTCAACAATAGAAGAAGAAAGCTGTCCGATCACTCCGTTAAATAAAAAAAATACGGTCGTAGTTATCCGCTCAAATCAGATGGGAAACGGCGAAGAAGAACTTGGAAAAGCTTTATTAAAAGGATTTATCTATGCCTTAAGCCAGCAAGATACTCTTCCTTCTACTATCCTTTTCTATAATAGCGGTGCATATATCACTTGTGAAGACTCTGCCTCTATTGAAGATTTAAAATCTTTAGAAGCCCAGGGTGTTGAAATCCTCACCTGCGGAACCTGTTTAAACTTTTATGGCATTACGGATAAATTACAAGTTGGCGAAGTGACAAATATGTATGTGATTGCAGAAAAAATGACACAGGCTGACTTAATCGTGCAGCCTTAAATAAAGGAGTTTGCCTATGCTTAGAAAGAAAAAGCCTGCATTCATCATCGCATTTGACGCAACCACACAGGCAATGGCAACCGATAAACTCTGTGCAAAAAATGGTCTTCCCGGACGATTAATTCCTGTTCCACGCGAAATTACCGCCGGCTGTGGCTTTGCCTGGAAAGCCGCTCCAGAAGATGAAACTATTTTAATAGAAGCACTCACAAAAGAAGGAATCGAGTGGGCTTCTACACATATTTTAGAAATTTAATTTATTAGCATTTAAAAGAAAAAATATTCAGGATTTTATTTATGAACAAATATTTTATTGGTATTGATATTGGTTCTACCTGCGCTAAAACAGTTGTCATGAATCATGAAAAAGAGATTCTCCACCGTTTTTTACAGCCAACTGGCTGGAGCAGTGTAGATACTGCAAAGCAAATACAGGAAACGCTCATGGAAAAGGGAATCCTGCCAGAAGAATCCGTTGTTGTCGCAACCGGATACGGTCGTGTCTCTGTTCCTTATGCTGCAAAATGCGTCACAGAAATTACCTGCCATGCAAAAGGAGCCTGCTATATTCATAAAAATGAAAATATGCTCCTCATTGACATCGGGGGACAGGATACGAAAATCATCCGCATTGAAAACGGTATGGTTACCGACTTCCTCATGAATGATAAATGTTCCGCCGGAACAGGCCGATTCCTTGAAGTCATGGCAAATACATTATCTCTAACCCCACAAGATCTGTGTGAGCTTGCTTCAAAAGGCAGCGGAACTTCTATCAGCTCCATGTGTACTGTGTTCGCTGAATCTGAGGTAATCAGTTTAATCGGACGTGGAGAATCAAGAGAAAACATTGCCTTTGCCGTTATCGACTCTATCGTACAAAAAGTTGTATCACAGGCAGCAAGACTTACAAACGGACAAGAAGAATGCATTTGTCTTACTGGTGGATTGTGCGATTACTCTTATCTTAAAAAATCGCTCGGAGAATCTTTAAAAACAGATGTATTAACCGATACTGACGGTCGCTATGCCGGAGCAATTGGTGCAGCGCTTTCTGCCACCACTATCTGAATTACAATCTATGAGAATGATTAAAGGTGGATTAAAATATTATATCTTATTCGAAAACTATGAGCAGAGACTTGCCCTTCATGATGTCTTAGATTCCGATGACATTCCAAACCGAATTGCCCCGGCTCCCAGAGCCATTCAGGGTGAATTATCCTGCGGTATGTCCCTTCTCATAGAACCTGCTCACATAGAACAAGTACGACTTTCCATTGAAAAGCACCAAGCAGAATACCATACCATCGTACCCCTCGAAGGACAGGTAAAACCAAAGCGAGATAAATATTGTTGAATTACTATTTTTTTAGATAACAGAAAAACCCCAGAAACAAATGTTTCTGGGGTGAATCTTACGCTTGAACACAAGTACCTTGCGGTACGATATATATACAAAAACTTATTACAACAATTTCCATTTAGCATTATCAACTTGCAGACTATAACCACAATAGGAACAACAACCGTTATTATCCGGAATATAGTTAGCCCCACAACTTGGACATTCCTTTTCCATCACAACGGCCTGGCCTTTGGACTTGATTCGATTCGGATAACGAGATCGGCAAAGCTTCCAGTTATGCTTTTCACTTTTCGTCACAATATGCTTATTATTTTGAAGAAAGGTTTGCTTCAACATCGCTTCCACAGAAATCGTCGTCTTGTCAGACGTATTTTCCACACCTTTTAGCTTTATATTATTAACACTGTAAGAAAGCAGCTCTGGGGTAAGAAGTGTTTTGTATAACGCTTCATTGATATTACTTATTAACCAACCCTCATCATAACGGACAATCTCTTTCTCAAGATTCTCCAGCTCATCTATTTTCCTTGCTCTGATCCAAAGAAGACTCAGACTCAGTATAATTGTAAGTGTCATCGCAACACCAATTGCAATATACATATTCGTGATCAAATAAACACAAGGAAATGTCGGTAAAAACGAAAGTAAAATCGTTACACTGGTATACTTTAGATTATCCATATTCGGATCTGGTGTCTGATAAATCATAAAATCTTCGATTTGCCAGTCATAGAAATTACTCTGAATAAACCCTCCACAATAAGGACAGTTTGTCTCATCACCTTTTAACTGTATCTGTGCCCCACAGCTTGGACAAAATATTTCCGAATACTTTGAGTAAAATCTCTGCTCCTTCTGCCTGTCTTTCTCTCCCACTTCATTGTGACGAATATGACGAGACTGCCGAAGCAATATCGACCCATGCGGATAAATCGATTCATGAATTACCTTACCACTGTCTCTATGTAAATATTTATCAGAAACAGCGGCTTCTACGATAACTTCCCTCCATTCACGTCCTGAATCACTCCAATGCCGGAAGTCTCTCTTTTTGGCATTCCCTTCTGATAACTTCACATTCGTAAAATGTAGCTGCCTTGATAAACCTCTTCCTTCAAGCAGCTTTATTTCATGCACTACTTTTTCCTGAAAAATCCGATCCATTCTTACCGTACTCTTTTGCAAATTACCGGTTTGCATCAAAGTAAGCAGTTCCTCCAGAACATTCGATATCTTTTTCGGTACTTTCTCCGTTCTCAAAAACTTCGCTTCCGGTTGTGCCAATCTTTTTTTCACCACAAAATACCAGTTACTAGGCAAAAATCGTTCAAAATTCCACTCCAGTATACGGCTTGCAACAATATACCCTAATGCACAAGCCCACACAAATGCAAAAACACTCGCCTCACTCCATGTAAGTTTCATCAAAAATCACCTCCTCATATATCCATAGATTACTACAACAACACCCTTTTCCCTCAATGCTCAAATTCTTCTACTTCTTAGGCAAATACCTCATATCCGATACCGTATATACTGTAATAAAGGCCTCTGGATCTTCCTGATTGATATACTTCATCAATTTCTGATATTCCCCTTTGTCTACAATGGTAATGATCTCATTTCTTTTTTCCATATTGTAAGCACCAATTGCTTCGTAAATAGTTGCCCCACTGTGCAGATCACGAACAATAAACTGCCGCAATTCCTCTTCCTTTTTTGTAATGATGCAGACCCGTCGTTTGATATTATGATCAAAAATAAAATGATCCAAAACAATACCATTAAAATAAGTTCCCAATACACTAAGTACTACAGTCTTCTTATCATAAACCAGCGCTGCCGAAAGTGCCACACACATCCCTGACAAAGACATCGCTTTCCCCAGCTCCATATGAAAATATTTATTCATAATTTTAGCTACAATATCTAATCCCCCAGAAGAAGCATTCCGGTTGAATAAAATACTCAGGCCCACACTGACCACCAGAATGTAGCAAAGAACATCCAGCTCCTGACTATTCGTTATAGAACCGGTGTTGGGAAAAATATTCTCAAATATACCCAGAAACACCGGCAGCATAACACTCGTGTAAACTGTTTTAAGCCCGAATTCCTTTCCACAGGTAAAAAATCCAATAATTAATAAAACTACATTAAGAATCATCGTAATCGCTGATAATGGCAGCGGAACAAAATTTGAAAGAACAATACCCAGACCTGACATACTACTAATCGACGTATGACTCGGAACCAGAAAAAAGTAAACAGCAACAGCTATAATAGCAATTGCGATGGTAAGGATATTTATTTCTATCAAAATAGACTTGTAATCTGTCTTCGTTTTCATATTATTTTTTTATCTCCTCCTGTGTTAAAGACTATTACTGCATGAATAAAAAGTATAATTGAGCCGATGATTAAAAACATCATTTCCCTTCATTTATTTTTCTTATTGAATTTTGGAACTGTCAATTCGCTATACATGGTATTAAATAATTCTGTTAGAAACTGCTTATTTTTAATAGCTCTTATGTCTCTATTTGCGCTCAAATCCAAGATATCTTGTCCCTTGAAAATTTAATGTTCCAGCATCTCCTTCTATTAGCATTCCATACTCAGAACCACTCATAGAGAATTCTATTCTGTCACCGCTGTCCACCTCGAAAGTTACATAATAGGAAGTGGATGAGGTAGTGCTATATCCATGAGAGCCGCTCATGTCCCCATTATTAGGATGTTGATGATGGGAGACTTCCGTTCGTTTGGCAACTACCCTGGCTGATACATTGAGCCGTGGAGAGTGATTGTTTTTATTCCATGTGGTAATACTTGTGATAATGCTATATCCTAATATAATAAAAACGCTACAAAATATTAGTGCGAAGGCGATGTTAAATAGCACATCAAATCCATCAAATAACATAGTGTTTCTCCTTCTTATATTTTCTCCTCTTAGAAATATGTGTTTTACAATAATTTTATCATACAGCAATTATAACTTCAAATAGGAATTTGCCGAGGGAGTAAACGGACGTCCCCAGCAAATTCCTATTTTTCTAGATAACAGAAAAACCCCAGAAACATTGGTTTCTGGGGTGAATCTTACGCTTGAACACAAGTACCTTGCGGTACGATATATAT
>OGOY01001557.1_pt1 | contig 23890 bp, 19 predicted proteins | sample 1552811 | NCBI WGS metagenome assembly OGOY01 (sample SAMEA2580132, study PRJEB22360) | human gut metagenome | biome: human gut; feature: human-associated habitat; material: faeces | place: Denmark | collected 2008/2010 | reverse complement strand
AAAGTTGCCCTGCCCGCTGCTTCCTGCCCAGGCACAAACTCTCTCGGGCGTCCGTCTTAAACCAACCTCCAAAAAAGAGAGAGAGCCACCACCCAGTGACTCTCTCCCGTTTACGATCTCAACAATTTTAACACTCCGGCTCAATCAACCCGTAAGTGTTCCCCTTTCTCTTATAAACCACATTCACCTCATCTGTCTCCGCATTCCGGAACACATAAAAATTATGTCCCAACAATTCCATCTGCACGCATGCATCTTCCGGATACATCGGTTTAATACCAAACTTCTTGGTACGAATGATATTAACCTCTTCGTCCTCCAGGAACTCATCCTCCACAAACTCTTTCTGGAAGTTTCCTCCTGCCTGCTGCTGATTAACAATCTTGGTTTTATATTTGCGAAGCTGACGCTCAATAACTTCTTCCACCAGATCAATGGATACATACATATCGCTGCTCACCTGTTCGGAGCGAATGATGTTTCCTTTTACCGGAATAGTAACTTCAATCTTCTGTCTGTCTTTTTCCACACTCAAGGTTACATGAATCTCTGTCTCCGGAGTAAAATACCGTTCCAGCTTGCCAAGCTTTTCCTGTACGGCTGATTTCAGTCCCTCTGTAATGTCAATATTTCTTCCAATGATAATAAATTTCATGCTGTCCAACCCCTTCGCACTTTATTTTACAAGTAACTGTCTCTGCTTTCACAGTTACGGAGTCAGAATCGATAAATACCACGGTCAGCGATCCTTTCCGGCTCCCTTGTAAGTGTTTTTATTATACCAATAATGCTTGAATTTTGCAACTATTTCGTGAAAATTCATATTTTTTACACATCTTTTTCTGTCAAATCCGGGAGCGATTTTCCAAGTGTTCAGAATCTGTTATTTTTCGAAATAATTTTCACTCTTCTGACAAATATCCAGAACATCCTCCCACTTCATACTGCCACCGAAAAGATCCAGTGCGCTTCCCACTGTTACGTCCACACGATTTTCTCCCGCCATACGCAACGTCTCCAGATCCTGAAAACTGCCTACGCCGCCTGCATAGGTCACCGGAAGCTGATGATTCTTTGCCAGGAGCTTCACCAACTCCACTTCTATCCCGGAAGCCTTTCCCTCCACATCCACCGCATGAACCAGAAATTCATCACAGTGGGAAGAAAATTCTTCAATCGTCTGTTCCGATACGGGTACCTGTGTAAATTTCTGCCAGCGGTCTGTCACGATATAATATTGTCCGTCTTTTTTCCGACAGCTCAGATCCAGAACCAGATGTTCCCTTCCTACTGCACGCTCCAGTTTTTCCAGATTCTCCCAGTTGATCACTCCATTCTTAAATACATAAGAAGTAACGATCACATGACTGGCACCGGCATCCAGAAAGCTCTCTGCATTGTCCTCCCGGATCCCGCCGCCGATCTGCATCCCACCCGGATAGGCTTTCAATGCTTCTATCGCCTGCTGTCTTGTGACTTCATAATATGGCGAAGTTGCAGGATTTAACAGAATAATATGCCCTCCCCGAATCCCCCGGGACTGATAGAGCCGTGCAAAAAAGGGAGCATCCTGCTCAGCTACATAGTTTTCCTGAGCCTGATCTCCCTGATCCTGCAGGCTGCCGCCTACAATCTGTTTTACTTTTCCGTTGTGAATATCGATACATGGACGAAATCTCATAATCTTCCCCTCTCTTCTCCTGTTCTCTTTGTATGCTGTCACGTTGTAACGTGGTAAATTTCTATTATCATATCATGTTTCCATATACACGGCAACATGTCATCTCAACATCTCATCTTAAAATGTTATCGTTACTATTCACTCCGTTCTCAGTAACACGCTTCACGATGCACAGAATTTAAGCTGATCGCATAAATTCGCGCGGTGACCTCCGCTCACAAAAAACACCTCGCGGGATATTACCAATGAATAGTAATATATTATCTACCCTGACATACTCTCTCAACATACATTTTCATGAACATAGGTGTAAAAAAGAGGGGCATTCCGTTTTTGCTCTCACCGGACAAACTGTGGTGAACCAACAATTGTCCATGTTTTTTCTATTTCTGCGATCTACCGTGCATTCTGTTGGTTCGCATCCCTGCTTCCGCCACCGGTCAGATCCTCCACGCCTTCTCCGATGCCATCCCCCACATCTTTAATTCCCTCTCCGACATCCTCTCCGAGATCTTCAATGATATTTCCATTTTCATCCAGACGATTTCCGTTCTCATCCACCGTACCTTCCCCGGAAGTGGCGCCGTTCATATTGTTGTTCGTGCCGTTGGTTCCGTCATTGTTCATATCCGTGTTGGTATCCGGTGAGGTTCCGTTGTTGTTTTTATTTTCATTGCCATCCGGCGTATTTTCATCCTGTGTGTTATTCTGATTGTTGTTCGTATCCTCCACAGCACTGCCACATCCTGCTGACAGTCCGAGTACAACGGTCATTGCGGTTACGATCAGATATCTCTTCCATACATGTTTCATATTCTGCATCTCCTTTTCTGCTGTGGCTGTAGCTTTCCACAGCATCCCTTTCCTTCATTTTTCAGGCATACAAAACATACACCTGTACAGTTGTAGAATGTGTCGGAAAATGCAAAAATATACGGCCGTTTTTTGAAAAAACGACCGTATCCCTGTTTTCTGTATTCTGTTTGCAATATTTAAAACAATGTAACTGTTCAGTACCTTCACAGTTAATATTACCTACTGAATAGTTACAAAACAATTTACATTTTAAACTTATCCGATCACATCGCTCATCTGATACCAGCCCGGTTCTTTTCCTTTCAGGAACTTGGCTGCCTGAATCGCACCTTTTGCAAACAGTTTCTTGGAGTAAGCTGTGTGCTGGAAAGTAATCACTTCGTCATCACCGGCAAAGATCACATCATGTTCTCCGACGATGGTTCCGCCACGGACAGCAGAGATTCCAATCTCTTTGTCATCTCTCTGTTCTCTTCTCTGACTTCTGTCAAAAGTATAATGATAAGCGTTGTCCAGTCCCTCGTTCAGGCTGTCTGCCAGAGCCAGGGCAGTTCCGCTTGGAGCGTCCACTTTCAGACGATGGTGTTTTTCCACGATCTCCATGTCAAATCCGGCCGCTGCCAGTGTCTGGGCTGCTTCTTTAACCAGTTTCATCAGCAGATTGATACCCAGGGACATGTTTGCTGATTTTAATACTGCCACATGTTTGCTGGTCTCTTCCACTTTTTTAATCTGTTCATCTGTCAGACCCGTAGTACATAATACAACCGGGATCTGTCTTTTTTCACAGTATTCCAGCAGTGTGTCGGTCGCTTTCGCTGTACAGAAATCGATCACTGCATCTGCCTGCACATCGCAGGTCCAAATATCAGTAAATACCGGATATCCGTTATCTCTGCAGTCATTTAAATCAATACCTGCTACAATTTCAATTTCCGGATCTTTTTCCACTAACTGGGTGATCACCTGACCCATATGGCCGTTACAGCCATGCATAATTACTTTTACCATTTGCGTTCTCTCCTGTTTCTTCCTGCTGCCTTTATGCCAGTTTGATACCGAATTTTTTCATTTCTTCTACCAGAACTTCCTGGTGTGCTGCTTCCATTTCGGTCAGTGGCAGACGAAGCGGTCCTACTTCTTTACCCATCAGATTCAGGGCTGCCTTTACCGGGATCGGGTTAACTTCACTGAACAGTGCGTGAACCAGCGGCAACGCTTTTAACTGCAGTTCACGGCTTTCTTTTATTTTTCCTTCCAGGAACAGAGCAACGATATCGTGCGTCTCTTTCGGTGCTACATTGGACAGTACAGAGATAACACCTTTTCCGCCCAGGGACAGGATCGGTACGATCTGGTCATCATTTCCGGAATACAGATCAATGGCTCCGTCGCAGGCATACATGATATCTGCCACATGGCTGATATCTCCGGATGCTTCTTTGATAGCGGTTACATATTCTGCATTTTTTGCAAGATAAGCAACCGTGGAAGCTGCCAGAGAACAGCCGGTACGGCTCGGTACGTTGTACAGGATCGCCGGTACTTTTGCTTCCTCTGTGATGGTTGTATAATGTTTGATCAGTCCGTTCTGTGTTCCTTTATTATAGTAAGGAGTTACCAGAAGAATACCATCTGCTCCTGCTTCTGCTGCCTCTTTGGACATCTGTGTTGCGGTTGCGGTGGAATTGGAGCCGGTACCTGCAACAACCGGGATTCGGTGGTTTACCTTGTCAATGGCAAATCTGATCGTTCTCATATGTTCTTCTTCGGTGAGTGTCGCAGATTCGCCTGTTGTTCCGCAGATCACAATGGCATCTGTGCCTCCTGCGATCTGTTCCTCCAGTAATTCTTCCAGCTTGTCATAGTTTACTTCCAGATTTTCGTTCATAGGTGTAACAAGCGCAACACCTGCTCCTTCAAAAATAGCCATATCTATCTTTACTCCTTTCTTTTGTCTGGATCAATTATCGATCCATCGGACCAATTATTGATATGTAATGTAAAACATATAAAGGTGCACCACCGTCCGGAGGTCCACCTTTTAAGAATCCGCTATGAAATCATCACATGTTTTCTTTGGATAGCACTCCATCTTTCGATGACAGTCATGCCGTTCTTCACAGACATGCCCAAGAACCAAGCTTCAGGTTTCTTCGCCCCTTCGGCACTTTTTCCTTTCCTTTGCCTTCTTCTGTTCCTGAAACATCCGACAAATTACTGATAAAAAATGCAACCTCTACCTAAATTTATAAAAAACATTTTAAATAAACATTTTATTTTTTCAATCATATCATTATTCATTTTTATTGTCAATCCGCATATTCCAGTTTGCTTACAGAAATCTCGTATGCGATCCGCTTCTGCGTCTCTTCTTCACTGATTTTTTTCACGTATTCCCGGCTCTGGATCCTGCCCCAGATCAGGACGTGACCACCCACCTGAAAAGCAGATGCATATCTGGCATTTCTGCCCCAGCAGATGCACGGAATGTAGTCCGATTTTCCATACGGCCGGTTGACGGCGATCAGAAGATCTGCGATTTCTCTGCCAAGTGGGGTTTTCCGGTACACCGGCGGTTTGCATATGTATCCGTCCAGGAAAATGGCATTGCTCTTCATATTTTCATCGTCATCTTCCACAAATTCCACCTCTCTGGCAAACACCGAGAGCACCAGCCGGTTTTTCTTTTCCTCATGGCGGTTGTAGGAGCGAAACTGCCCCATCACATGGATATACTCCCCTTCATAATCCTCATTCACATCCACAAGACGCTCCGAGATCATGACCGGGATCCGGTCCTCGGAATCGCTAAGCCGTTTGACCAGCACATCTACCATATAAAAGCCTTCGCCGAATACCTGATGGCTGAATGTAAACCGGGATGCGATTTTTCCCATGATTTCCACCTGATTGTTTTCAATAATCTTATCTGTCATGATTGTAGTTCCCCTTCCTCTTTTTTGTATTTTGTATAATTTATTTCTATTCCGTTCCTTCCTTATTTAGAACCGGATTTTGAAAAAAAAATTTTTTTCCCTTGTAATCTGAAAAAAATGTGATAGACTTGTATCGTTGGAAATGCCCGTTTTACGGGCTCTTTATATGCATAGAAAGGAAATTGTTTATGAAAATCAAAAGAGAAGATATTCGTAACGTGGCGATCATCGCCCATGTAGACCATGGTAAAACCACTCTGGTAGACCAGTTACTGCGTCAGAGCGGTGTATTCCGTGCGAATCAGGAAGTCCAGGAACGTGTCATGGACTCCAACGATATCGAGCGGGAACGTGGTATCACGATTCTTTCCAAAAATACAGCTGTTTATTACAAAGATACCAAAATCAACATCATCGACACCCCAGGCCATGCGGACTTCGGCGGCGAGGTAGAACGTGTCCTGAAGATGGTAGACGGTGTTATCCTGGTGGTAGATGCGTTCGAGGGTGCTATGCCGCAGACCAAATTTGTTCTGAAAAAAGCGCTGGAACTGGATCTGCACGTGATCGTATGTATCAATAAGATCGACCGTCCGGAAGCCCGTCCGGATGAAGTTATTGACGAAGTTCTGGAACTTCTGATGGATCTGGATGCTTCCGACGAACAGTTAGACTGTCCGTTCCTGTATGCTTCCGCAAAAGCAGGCCACGCTGTTCTGGATCTGAACGATACACCGGAAAATATGGAACCTCTGTTTGAGACCATCTTAAAATACATCCCGGCTCCGGAAGGTGATCCGGATGCAGGTACACAGGTTCTGATCAGTACCATCGACTACAATGAATATGTAGGTCGTATCGGTGTCGGTAAAGTAGACAACGGTAAGATCGCTGTCAACCAGGAAGTGATGCTGATGAACCATCACGATCCTTCCAAGAAGAAAAAAGTAAAGATCAGTAAACTGTATGAATTTGAAGGTCTGAATAAAATAGAAGTACAGGAAGCAGGCATCGGTTCTATCGTTGCTATTTCCGGTATCCCGGAGATTCACATCGGTGATACCCTGTGTGACGTGGAAAATCCGGAACCGATCCCGTTCCAGAAGATCTCCGAGCCGACCATCGCCATGCATTTTATGGTAAATGACAGCCCGCTGGCAGGTCAGGAAGGTAAATTTGTAACTTCCCGTCACTTAAGAGAACGTCTGATGCGTGAGCTGAACACCGATGTCAGCCTGCGCGTGGAAGATACCGATTCTCCGGACTGTTTCAAGGTATCCGGTCGTGGAGAACTGCATCTGTCTGTCCTGATCGAGAATATGCGCCGTGAGGGTTATGAATTTGCAGTAAGTAAAGCGGAAGTTCTTTATAAAGAGGACGAACGCGGAAAACTGTTAGAGCCTATGGAATTGGCTTACATCGATGTTCCGGAAGAGTTCTCCGGTACAGTCATCCAGAAAATGAGCGAACGTAAAGGTTCCCTGCAGGGTATGAGCACCGGAAGCGACGGTTCCACCCGTCTGGAATTCGAGATTCCGGCCCGTGGTCTGATCGGTTTCCGTGGAGACTTCATGACTTCCACCAAAGGTACCGGTATCCTGAACACAAGTTTTGACGACTACGCTCCGTACAAAGGAGATATCCAGTACAGAAAACAGGGTTCCCTGATCGCTTTTGAAGCCGGCGAGTCCGTAACTTACGGTCTGTTCGCTGCACAGGAGCGTGGTACACTGTTTATCGGACCTGGCGAAAGAGTTTACGCCGGTATGGTTATCGGACAGAACGGTAAAGCCGAAGATATCGAGCTGAATGTCTGCAAGACCAAACATCTAACCAACACCCGTTCTTCCTCCGCAGATGATGCCCTGAAACTGACCCCGCCGAAAGTCCTGAGCCTGGAACAGGCATTGGAATTCATCGATAACGATGAGCTCCTGGAGATCACTCCTACCAGCCTGCGTATCCGTAAGAAGATTCTGGATTCCAGACTGAGAAAGAGAGCAAATCTGAAATAATCATAACTATAGATACCAAAAGCGGATGTATCTGTCAGACCGGCAGATACATCCGCTTTTTTCTTTCATTTATGACAATTTCAATCCCTTCATAATTACGAACCAAAATGCCTGTCTCAAAACCGGCTCTCGCATTATCCGCTTACTTCTTCCAGAACCGAATCCCAGCGGAGTCCTTCTTCTTTCTCCAGTTGATACCACGGACCGCCGTCTTTCCGGACAAACTGATTTGCCATATGCTGAACCATACATTCTTTTCCGTCAGCATAGTTCACCTGGATATCCGATATCATTCCATCATAATCTTCCGGATCCACGGAACTGTTCTTTTCCATTTTCAGATGGTTCAGATAGTTTGTGACTGTTTTGATTTTCTCTACATCGGACAGCTCATACCTCGTTTCTCCCGGTCGGGTAGATATGGTGATCCCAGTAACAGAATCTTCCGGCAAAAAACCTTCTTCTATCTGCTGCTGAACCTCCACCTGGCATTCATCTGCGGTTGTCTCCGGATCATATTGCAGTGTGTTCAGGATCTGCATAACCTGTTTTTCATTTTCTTTCCACCATGCACTCTCGCCACATGGATTGATGATATGGATATCGCTTTTTTCACCCAGAAATACAATCTCCTCCCATATGCCAGATGCAAAACCGTCTCTCAATTCTTCCAGGGCTTTTTCTCCTGCCAGCCGGATCTTCTTTTCTTCCAACCCTGTCCCACATGTTTCACCTGGATAATCCTTTTCGTACTTCACCAGAACTTCATTTTCTTTATCTTCCCCTCGATAAAAACTGATTCCATACACAGTATCCTGTTCTTCCGTCTGAATCTCATAGTTCCATTCCTCCGGCAGCTGCAATGTGAGTGTTCCATAAGGACCTTTCAGTAAAACCTCTGTTGCCGGTACAAATGTTCTGGATTTCTTTTGAAAGATCCAGATGCCGGCTCCTGCCAGGATCACCACAACAACTGCCAGAAAGAATCTCCACCGATATAGTCTTTTCTTCATGCTTCCGTCCCCCTGTCTGCCTAATCTTCCACCGTTTCTATCATCGCCTGCAACTCTTCCAGGCTGATTCCGATTTGCAGACTGATCGAATACGAATATCCTCCCTGCTGCCAGATCGCCAGTTCATACGCATCGCTGTCTCCCTTGCAGGTGACTTCTGCCTCTCCCACGTTGATCGTAGTCTCCTGGCTGTATGTGTTGTATACGCCGCTGTTATCTTCATCATCCCCCTGTGATTTTCTGAAATACACTTCCTGATCATCCCCGGTATAGCGGATCTCAGCCAGCGTATCATCATAGGTAAAATACTGGGTTTCCTTCACGGTAAATGGCAGTTCTCCGATCTCTTTAACGGTAAATCCCACCGCATCGGAAAGTTCCTCCGCAGAACCATACTCCTGCATCGGATTTGGCATCTGCGCTCCGTCATCTGCCACATCCGTAGTAGTCATATCTTCTTCCTCACTGACTGTTTTGTCCGGATGTAACGTATGAATTCCATAAGCAGCTCCCACGACCAGTGCGCAACACGCTGCAACCGACAGATATTTTGTCCATTTTTTCATGGTTTGCACCTTTGCCTTTTGTTCTCTTTCCGAGACATGGCGCAGGATCTGTTCTCTTGTTTCCGTTGTCAGTTGGATATTTTCCATGATTTCATGATATCGCTTACTCAAAATCATACTCCTCTCTCAGGACTTCCCGCAGTTTCTCTCTTCCTCTCCGAAGGTCAGACCGCACGCTGCTCTCCTTTTTCCCTAGGATCTCTGCAATCTGTGCCGTTGGAAATCCTTCATAATAATACAGATGAATCGCTTCCCGGTAACTTTCAGGAAGTCTCTTTACCGCATCCCACACAAAAGTCAGATCTTCCCGTTCCTGCGCGATCAGCTGATCTTCCAGCTGGTCTGCCTGACGGATCTTATTGTAAGCGATCTTATTTTTACTCAGATTCGCCGCCACCCGGAAGATCCACGCCTTTTCATGATTTTCACCGGCAAATACCGGACGGTGTTCCAGATAACGGATCAGAGTTTCCTGCAGGATATCCTCTGCATCACTCATATTATGTACATACGTATAGGCAAGCCGCAGCACTGCATTCCCATAAGTATCCATGATTCTTTCTGCCAGCACCGCCATCTTCTGTTTCCCGACAATTTTTACCGTTTTCCCAAGATCCGCTTCTTTTCGAAACATGGAGAATTTCTGAAGGATCTGTATTTTCTTCTTTTCCACGAACAGATACCATTCAGTGATCCTGTTCCTGATCCCACTCTCCATCATCCACGTTCCGCTACCCGGCAACGCTCTGGTCTGATAACCCATCGTTATTTCCCGCTCCTGTCTCTTTTTGTTTTCGTTTTCACTTTCTATACAGTTCAGCCTGCAAAAATGTTGCAACTTTTTTCAATTTTTTCTTTTATATAACTGGAAACAATGATTCCCTTATAACAACCGCTTCTGAATCGCCTGTATTTCTTCCAAATTCTCACCTGTCATATCTGCAATTTCTTCCGGACCTTTTCCCTTTCGTAACATATTTGTTATAATACTTGCTGCTTTTCGTTGTTCACCTTGCTCTGCTCCAATAGCAATTCCTTCTTTTCTTCCCACTTCTTTTAATTCCAGCATCTGTGAGTTATAGTCGCGAATTGCTTTCTCCCTCGCTTCGTATTCTAATCTCTTTTTTTCATCCGCGCTCATATGTTTTAACATTTCATACGCTTCGTCTATATAAGTGTCTTCTTTTGCCATTTTCTCGAACTCCTTTCTGCTCTTCGCTCCCAGGAAACGCATCCATCGGATAATTCCGGATTCATTCTGTTCTTTTTCCGGCAATTTTTTCAGTTCCAGCACATGGATCTCCAGCAGATCTGTATATTCTTCTCCCGTGTCTTTATCACAGAAAATAATCTTCCGATAGCATCTGTCATCATCCGGGAAATGAATAAAGTTTAAAATACCTACATGGATACATTTCTTCAGCTTCTCATAACTTTCTCCTGCTTTCAGCTGATCCGTATACATTTTCCCCAGATAAAACAGTATTCTCTTCGTCCAGTAAGAAACTGCTGTCACCTGCATCTCAAAATCCATCTGCGACCCATTTTTCAAAACAACTTTTACATCCAGAATTCCATATTTATCATCCGGATATTCTGGATGTAAGATTGTCGGCAGTAAAATAGTTTCTTCGATCTCTTCCGGCTCTACTCCCAATAGTGCTGCGATCATTCCCTGCCGTACCTTTGCATTCTGCATCAGTTCCTTAAAGCAGAAATCTACGGTTGGAAGCATAATAAAATCTTCTCTGTTTTGCGTTTCCTGTGTCATTGTTTTTTTCTGTTCGTTCATCATGTCTCCTTTTCCTTCTTACAGAACAAAAAATACGGAGACTTTCTTTCTATAGTACCACACTTTACTCTCCCATCAAAGAGAACGCATTTTACTGACGACATAACTTTGCTTCAAAATTCCTAAAGAAAATGTCCATATTCTGTTCTATATTCATTTTTGTGTATGCATCGGATATTTTCTCAGGACTCTGAGTATTAGATATGTGATTCCGATATGCTAATTAGATATTTTTATCCGTCAGAAAATGCTTACGGATACTATAAATTTCTATCATTGTAACAGAGACTTCTATACTTTGCAAGATTTTATCCCTCTAAAAACCTTTATCTTTTCGTAACTGTTCAGTACCTTCACAGTTACGAGCCAAAATACATAAAAAATCACCTTCGGTGATGGCATTTTGGCTTGTATGTCTCGGGATTTTGACATATTCATGTCAAAACACCTCGCGGGACAGTGGCTACTGAATAGTTACATCTTTTCATTTTAATGTTTCTGCCAACCACCAGAAACGGATTCCGGAGGCATGGGGGAAGCAGCCTTTTGCTGGTGCTTTTAGCAAATACGAAATCCAGCATTTACGGAGACTTAGGCGCGAAGCCTTTGCTGAGCGTCTTAGTCGCAGTTAATGCTTAGTTCGGATTTGCGTTACCAGCGGTTGCTTTCCCCATGCCTCCGGAATCCGTTTCGTCCCTCTTTGAAAGAAAAAACAGGTACTGCACATAAACTCATGTGCAATACCCGTCTCTTCCTCCGGTCCTTACGTCCCGTTATCTATTACTTTTTATTTCTTTTTCTTCTCTTCAGCGCAAATCCGCCAGTTCCCAGAGAGGCAACAGCCAGTCCAAGCATCTCAAGGATGTTGGTAGGGTCGCCGGTCTTGGCTGTCTTGCTAGTGCTTGTGCTTCCTGAAGAAGTTGTTGTTTTATTGCCTGTACCAGAAGTGGTTATGTTGTTCTTAGATGCTGCAGGTGTTGCCGTTGGTGTGGTGGTCGGGGTTGGTGTCGGTGTGGTTCCGTCCGCTTTCACCAGAGCTTCAATAGCTTTGTTCAGAGAAGCTGCTGCATTATCTACACTTGTCTGGTCTTTCTTAGCTTCCAGTGCACTCTTTGCATTCTTCAGTGCTACCTGCAGAACTTTCCAGCTGTCTGCTGTGTAATCTGCTTCTTTCAGTGCTTCTGCACTCTGGATTGCTTTTTCCAGAGAAGCTATGTTGATTTCCTTCGCCGGATCTTCTTTTGCAGCTTTCTTATAAACAAAGCTCAAATCTTTGTATCCGGTTGCTGTTACTACGATTTCAAAGCTGTCACCCTCTGCAAATGGTGCTGCATCTGTGATCAGCGTTCCGTCATCATTAAACAGTTTTACTGCATTACGTCCGCTTACTGCATAAGGTTTTCCATTAACAGATACGGAGGTAATATTCTTGATGTAATCTGCAAATTCTGCGTCAGTAGCGCCTGCTGCTTTTGCCAGACCAGGTTTTTCACTGTTTTCGTTATATGCTGCCGGCATTGTTTCCGCATATACTTCAAATCTAAAACTGATCGGTGCATATTTTCCACTCTTATCAGTAATAGTCAGTGTGTATGCTCCTTTTTTCACATCTTTCAGGATCAGTTTTTCGCCTTTTACGCTGGCAGTAGCACCCTCTACCGTGTACTCTGCGTCAAATCCTTCCGGAAGAGTCAGACCGGAAATAGTAGTTGCCACACTTGTTTCTCCGTCTTTCAGTTCCGCATCTGCTACGGCAACTGCGCTGGTATCAAATTTTACAGGTACATACAGACCTTTTTCGCCGCCTACCGGGATCTCATAGATACCGTTAGCTGTGTAATAAGTCACTTTATCGATATGCTGTCCCATCATTGCTTTGTAATGTTCAGATGATGTCGGGCAGTTATGTACTGCTGTGGTAAATCCGGTAGCCCATGCCAGTTCGGAAACTCTCCAGATATTTTCCAGATGACGCATACCGTAATCGCTGCCTTCTTTTGTGCTTACAATAACACCGTAGATAGCTGTTCCTGACGGAATGGTATCGGTCAGTCCATCCAGATCCAGCTGATAGTCACCATATTTGGACTCGGTCATCAGTTCCGCTGTCACACCTTCAGTGATAGTTGTAGCGGTTCCCTGTGTTGCTCCGAAAGAGAATGTTCCATCTTCATTTACTGTCAGCTCTTTGTAGTAAGATGGTTTCTCACTCAGTGTATAATAGGAATAGCTTGCGCTCTCAAACAGGGCATCTTTTCCTGTATAATCTGTTGTGCTTTCCTGTCCTCTGTTGGTAACTGTGATACTTACTTTGGAATCATCGGTAATCTGTGTGTATTTACTCAGATCCGTACCTGCCGGAACTTTTACCGGGAAAGTTACACCGGTGATCTCATCACCGCTTGCATCCACATGGTAAGATCCGCCTGCCAGAGAACCGGTTCTTACTTTGTTCTTGGTTGCAGAGGTAAATGCATCTACTTTAACATCGTTATTTACATCTGCTTTGTAGAACTGATCGTATGGGATGTTCATCAGAACATATGTTTCTTTCTGTGCTTTTACCAGGGCTTCGATCGCTGCGTTCAGATGATGCGTTGCTTCATCTACTGTTGCCTGAGTCTTCGGGTCTTTCAGCTCATCTTTTGCTTCCTGCAGTTCTGCCTGCATCGCTGCCCAGCTGTCTGCGGTGTAATCGCTCTCGGTCAGGGCTTCTGCAGCTTCGATCGCTTTCTTTAATTCGTCAGTGCTTATTTCTTCTTCACTGTCTTTTACGATATTTGCATCCGTTGCCTGGAACTGATAGGTTACATCTTTATAACCCAGCGCTGCAATCGTGATCGTCCAGTAGCCGGTTCCATCGGTTCCTTCCGGCAATGTGCATCTCAGGGATTTGGTCAGAGCCAGCTGAATTCCCTTTGTTTTATGCATCCAGTTGTCTGCTGCGAATTTTGTTCCATAGGTAGCCTTCACATTGCTGTAAGTGCTGTCATTGCCATAGTACGTCCAGGTTACCGCCTGCATATTGGCTCCAAGATCTCCATAGTTACCTGTCAGATCCACCCGAAGGAATTCTCCGTAAGAGCCTTTGGCATCTTTCACTGTTAAACCTGCTTCCGTTGCATCCGGAGCAGTCTTCAGTGTCTGTCCTTCGATACCGGAATCGCTTCCTGCCTGACGGGCGGAAAAACTGAAATTTCCTTTTTCGTCTTTGGTAACTGTCTTCAGTCCGTTGGTGGCTTCTGTCACGTTTGCCTTTACGCTGTAGGCCGCCAGTTTGTTTTCTCCGTATCCTCCGACCAGTTCCCCGCCGTTTTCCACTACGTTGTATTTCTGGCAGAATGCTTCATAGTCTGCACTTGCCACTTTCACCGGCACATACTTCAGTCCTGTTACTTCATAGTCTTTCAGCTTTGTAATAGTTCCGTCTGTATCTGTGATTTCTCCTCTATTAAATTTGATCACATTCCCATTCGTCAGGGTAATTTCTTTTCCATCTGATGACCAGTGGGATACTTCATAAGTTTTTCCGTTTTCTGCTTCAATGACCGCTACACACTGGAAACTTCCTCTGTGCAGTCCATGGTTTGCTGTTGCTCTTGTTACGGCATCGAACGCTCCTTTGTCTGCTTCGTTTCTTGTATCCAGTTCACTGGAAGAGCTGGAATCTCCGGCTGCCTGTACCTCTTCTGCGGCCCAGTACTCTGCCCAGGTCATCGCCGCATAGACATATTTGTATTCTTCCTGTGCATTCTTTGTATACGTAAATTTCACTTCCGGATAACCGGTGGAAGTAACTGCGATTTCAAAAGTATCACCCTCAGCAAATGGTGTTGCATCTGTTTTCAGAGATCCGTCTTCGTTGATCACTTTCACAGCTCCACGTCCGCTTGCCGCATACGATTTTCCATTGACAGATACAGAGGTAATGTTTTTGATATAATCTGCAAATTCTTCGTCGCTTGCATCTGCATTTTTTGTTATAGCCGGATTCTCATTATCGTTATTGTAAGATGCCGGTGCGCTGTCAGCAGACAGGATAAAGGTTGTTGTCATCTCCGCATAATTGTTGTTTTTGTCAGACACTGTCAGCGTATATTTCCCTTTTTTTGCATTTTTAAATACGATTTTTCCGTTTTCCACACTGAAATCCAGTCTATCAATCTTGTATTCCGGCGAAAAATCTGTCGGAAGATTAGACACTGTAATTTCTGCCTCCCCTGCAGATACTTTCGCATCTGCTACCTTTACCGTCTGACCTGCTTTTTTCGGTACATACAGGTTATCTACCGGGATCTCATAAATTCCCTGAGAAGTATAATATGTCACCTTATTGATATGCTGACCCATCATATTTACATAATGTGCAGAAGATGTGGGACAATTATGTACTGCTGAAGTAAATCCGGTACACCATGCAAGTTCTGTCACTCTCCAGATATTCTCCAGATGACGCATACCGTAATCGTTTCCTTCTTTTGTACTTATAATGACGCCGTAAACCTGTGTACCACTCTGGAAAATGGTATTCTCCAGTCCATCCAGATTCAGCTGATAATCACCATAAGAGGTTTGTGTAGTAAGTTCCGGTGTTACTCCGGATACTTTCTGTGCTGTTCCCTGTGTTTTTCCGAAAGAAAGACTTCCGTCAGCATTCAAGGTTACTTCTTTGTAATATTTCGGTGTTTCTCTTAGTGTATAGTAGGAATAGCTTGCACTTTCAAACAGAGCATCTTTTCCTGTGTATGTGGCTGTACTTGTCTGACCTCTGTTTGTAACCGTAATATCTACAGAAGATTCGTCTGTTATTTTTTTATACTTACTCAGATCAACACCTTCGCCGACTTTTACAGGGAAAGTCACACCTGTGATTTCATTACCGGTATTATCAACGTGATAAGAACCGCCTGCCAGACCGGCTGTACGAACTTTATTTTTCGTTGCAGAGGTAAATGCATCTACTTTTACACTGTTATTTACGTCTGCTGCATAGAACTGATCATACGGAATGTTCATCAGGACGTACGTTCCGGTTGTAACGTCCGGTGTCTCCGGTTCTGACGGTTTTTTTGCCAGAGCTTCAACTGCTTCATCCAATGCTGTCTTAGCTGCGTCAACTGCTTCCTGGGATTCTTTTGCTTCCAGAGCTGCTTTTGCTGCGGTAAGTTTCTCGGTCAGAGTTGCCCAGGATGCTTCTGTGTAATCTGCCTGATTCTTTCCTTCTGCTGTTGTGATCGAAGCCTGGAGAGCAGCAGTGTTTACTTCAACCGGAGTCGGATCCTGTTTTTCAGATGCTGACTGCATAGCTTCAAGAGCTGCCTGTTTTACTGCAGCAGAGGTACGGGTTGCACCACTTACTGCATTGATTTCATTCACGGATGCTTCCGTAGCTGGTTTTCCCTTCAGATTCTGAATTTCAGTATTCAGTTTTTTTACATATTTCCTGTTCCCAGCTTCTATATCTCCATCTGCTTCTACGGCAGCTTCTGTAATAATCCCTTCTGCAGATGTAATGCTGACTTTCACATTATATTCGCTCCAGATATCCTCATTCTCATCATCTTCCGACGTTCTGGATACATGTGCTGTTTTACTGTACGTTCCATCTGCTGCCACCTGATCCCCGGTCACTGCAAATGCTGTTACCGGGCAAAGTTCCACTGCCATTGCTGCGGCTACCGCCATGGCCATTGCTTTGGTCCTGACTCTTTTGTTGTTCATAAACTCCTCCTTCTTTTACCATAAAATTTTATAGTAGCTTATTATGTAACTATTCAGTAGCCAATGGGGAGGTACTGAACAGTTACCTTATTATCAAGTTAGTCACTATTTCTACTATTAGTTGATAATATTTATCATTAGTTGTGACTAACCTATAATCAAAAAAAATAGACGTTATCTCTTTTCTCAGGAATGTACCTGACAGCTGCCTCTCTCTCATGGCTTTTATCAAGAGAGAAGTACCTGTCAGATACATTCCTTTTCGTTTATTTGTAACTGTTCAGCACCTTCCCGGTAGCTACCGAATAGTTACATTTATTTGTTCTTTCTTTCCGCTCCCGCGCCCTGACTGACTGCCGGGAGGATTTTACGGCTCACCACGCCGATCAGAATACCTGTGACCGTTCCCGCGATCATCAGCACCGGCAGGTAATAGATCAGCTTCGTATTTTCCAGCACACACATCGCAACCACGATCTGTCCGATGTTATGGGACACGCCTCCGGCAATGCTTATGCCGATCATGGAAAATCCTTTGATCCGCTTCAATAGCAGCATCACCAGAAAACTTAAAATACCCCCTGCCAGACTGTACAGGATCGACATGCCGTTTCCGAACATAAATCCCACCAGCAGCACCCGGAGGATCACCACCAGCAGCACTTCCATCGGTGCCAGGATATACAGCCCGGTGACTGTCACCAGATTGGCAACTCCTAATTTAATTCCCGGTACTCCCAGGTTGATGGGAATCAGGCTTTCCACATAACTGAAAATCATCGCCAGAGCCACAAGCATCGCACCGCTCGATACTCTCCGGCTGATGCTGGTCAGACTGCGTTCCCTGCATCCATTTTTCTGCTGTTCCTGTTTTTTCATCTTCTCGTTTCCTTTCGGAGTATGTTGCTCGTAACTCTTCCACGACTTCACAGTTACCTTCTGAATCATTACGATTTCTCATCTTTCTTTCATTTCGCAATCGTATCCGGCACCAGCTTGTCACCTGCCGCCTTACTGTCCGTATCATTCTGACGGATCACTTCCACCACCAGTTTATGGGGCAGACATACGATGGTCTGTTTCTGACCGCTGATCCTGCCCTGCTCCTTGCAGTAGCCGTCCGGGCAGTCTGCTTCTTCCATATATGCCTGTCCGCCCTCGATACGGATCACATTGTGAAATTCTCCTTCAGTAACTTCGATCGTCTGATCTTTCTCCAGCGGATAAGTTCCATAGATTTCCCCGTTCACGGTAATCTGTACCTGATCCCCCTTCGTCTCTCCGGTTACATGCATCACCAGAAGCATTACCAGAGCCACCAGCACGATCCCTCCTGCCAGCAGGATATCTCTTTTTTTCATATCTGCTCCTTATCTGTCATTTTTGAAAAGCGCAGATCTTACAATCCCAGCCACAGACAGATCCCAAGCAGGATCAGTGCACGCAGAATCGTAAACCAGAACTCATTTCCTTTGAGCTTCCGGATTCCGCAGTGAATGTGCTTCTGTGGACAGATATCGATACACTTCTGACACTGGAAGCAATCACCGCTGACAGCCCAGTCACCATCCGACGGAAGGCCGATCTGAGACGGGCAGGTCTTCGTACATGCTTTACATCCTTTTCTGCAGTTTTCTCTCGTTCTGTGAAGGGAGAAAAACGGCAGTACCGGAAGCAGGGAAAATACTGCTCCCATGGGGCAGAAGAACCGGCAAAAGAATCTTTCCTGTACACACATGCCAGCCATCAGAAGGAGCAGGATCACAAGACCGATCCCATATCCTCCCAGACGGAAGTTCCCTGCGTGGATCATGGAAAATACATCCCACGGGCTGGTTCCCTGTGCTTTTCCATATACTCCAGAATAACACAGAAGGACAATCAGCAACAGTACCAAATATTTCATATAACCTAAAATCCAGACTGCCTTTTCCGGAATCTTCACCGGTTTCTTTTTCCGTTTTTTGCATACTTTTGTATACAGCGCATGCAGTGCGTCTCCAAACGCGCCAAACGCGCAGACAAATCCACAGAAGAATCTGCCAAATACCATAGTGTAGAGACAAATCACCAGAAGCACCGTCACAAACGATGTCATAGCAACCTTCTCACCTGCTCCTATCTGGGTAAAAATGTATTTTACCCCCGCAAATGCTGCGGTATAGACAGATGGAATAAATATGAAATAAAGAAGCTGAATCAATGCCCGCAGCCAGGTATGTATTTTTTTTCTTTCTTTCGCTGTTAGATTATGTATATCCATAATTGCTGTCTTAATCCTCCTGGTTTGCTGCTTCTTCCAGTGCCTGTGCCACCGCTTCTTTAATACCGGTGGAACTGAAGGTTGCACCGCTGATGGTATCTACCTCTGCACTCTGTGCTTCAAGGATTGTCGGAATAATATCCTCTGCCATAGAAAGATAAGCGCCATCCTCTTTTTGCGCCGATGTGATATTAATCTCAGAAATCATTCCATTCTCAACAATCACTTCCACATCCACCGGTCCGCCAAATCCCTGTGCTTCTCCGGTATAGGTTCCGTCTTTATAAGCACCGTCTGTGATTGTGCCTTCCTTTGCTACATCGACTGACTGTTCCTGTTCCAGTTCCGCCTGCTGCTCTCTGAGCTGTTCTTCTGCCTGTTCTCTTTTGTCGAGTACCGTGTTATATCCGTTCAGGCAGACAACGACAGCCACCACACTGATCGCTCTGGTCAAAAATTCTCCCATTGTCTGTTCTCTTTTCTTTCTTGTTTCTTACTTCCTCTTTGCGTTATTTAATGCCTGCTGACATGCATCGATAATTGCCTGGGATGTACAGGTTGCTCTGGATACTGTATCGATACCATCCAGATTACCTTTTTCCGTAATCTGTTTTACCACACCCGTCTTGCTTGATGTTCCGTTGACCGCTTTATTAATGTAGCTGTCGTTACCGGATCCTCCGTCTCCATACACATTATCAATTTTTATAATCTTATCATCTTGAATCGTCACCTGTGCAAACAGATTATATGCTTCAAAATCCATATCCGCATCCGGCAGACAAAGCACCGTCACCGGATATACGCCATCCATATAGGTGCTTTCCGTTGGAGGCTCCGGTTCCGGATCCTCATTTGTTCCATCCGAAATCTGCAGTTCCTGAACTGCCTGATTTAACTGTGCTGCCGCCTCATCAAGCTGCGTCTGTTCTGTCGCGTTTTTCAGTACCTTTCTGGCATCCTTCAGACGAACCCTTACTACTGCCCAGCTTGCAGAAGTATAGTCACTGCCATTCAGTTCGTTGACCGCATCGATTGCTTTTTCCACTTCTTCGGTATTCAGCTGTACTACATTGTTATCATCATCGGTGTCTGTATCTCCGTTGGTGACACGTTTTGCTTCTTCCAGCGCATTCTTTACCGCCTGGATCAGTCCCTTGGAACTATAAGTAGCACCGGATACGGTATCTACCTCTGTACTCTGTTTTTTCATCATCTGTGTGACCACATCCATGGCACGGCCGAAGAAAACATCGTCATCCTCTTCTCCAATAACCAGAACTGCCTTCAGAGTCTTTTCCCGGATCACGATGGCGACCGTAATATCGCCGTTATATCCTTCTGCGGTTCCGTAGTAGACGCCCTCGTTATACGGGAGTGTTCCTGTAACCGCTGTTGTACTATTTTCTGTATTTTCTTTATTTTCCGTGTCTGTTCCGTCAGAACCGGAGTTGCCTCCTTTTTCCGCAGATGCAGTCTCTGTCACTGCTGCCTGGCTCAGTGCATTCCGCACCGCCTTAATGATTCCGTTGGAACTGAAGGTTGCACCGGATACCGTATCAATACCATTAGTACTCTGTGCACCCAGGATCTGATTGATCACCCCGGAAGCTTTCTGGATATATTCACTTCCATCATTGGTCTCCACGATCTGAATATTACTGATCTTTCCACCGCTGATCACAACTTCTACTTTCAGATTTCCGGCAAATCCTGTTCCGGTTCCATAATAGGTTCCATCTTTATAAGCTGCCGGTTCCTGTACGCTTCCTACTACCTCCGGTGTTGACTGGCTTTGACTTGCGGAAGTTCCTTCCTGTGAAGAACCCGTCGTACCACTGTCTTTTTCTCCGGTCAGTGCATTTTTCACCGCACTGATAATTCCTTTGGAACTATAGGTTGCACCGGATACCGTATCTACCTTTGTACTCTGCTTTTTAATAATCTGATCAATCAGACCTTTCGCCCGTCCGAAAAATGGTTCGTCATCAGAAGCACTTAAAATCTCGATGGATGTGATCTGTTTGTCTTTGATCGTAACCGCTACCGTGATATTTCCCCGATATCCGGTTCCACTCCCCTGATAGACACCATCTTCCAGATCAAAGGAACCCTTTGCCTGTTCCTCTTCTTCTGCCGCTTCATCCTCTTTTGTTTCTTCTTCCGTGCTGGTCTTTACCACCGGTACTTCGTCCTCCTGCTCCTGTGTATCCTCCACAGACGCTTTCATCTCGTAAACTGGCGCTTCATATCCATATAAAGATCCTGCCACACATACCGTCACAAACGCTGCAGAAAGAACCGGAGCAAACGGTTTGCACTTTTCTATGATTTCTCTGATGTCCATCTGTTTTCTCTCCTTCATTTTGTTTCTGATACTCTCCGCTCTCCAGATTCAGGTCTCCTCTCCGGCAATGCAATTTTATCACTGCGAAATTATCTGTTTTTTTATAATCGTCACATCCAGATCTGTGGTCAGGCTGTCTGCAATTCCTTCGGTCACATACAGTTTTCCATCCGATGTCTCCATGATCGTCTCAAATTTATCACTGTTTTTTCTCCAGAACTGTGCCGCTTTTTCCTCTCCCATAATAAACAGAGAAGTCGAAAGACCATCCGCAAGGGTTCCGTCATCGCTGACGATCGTTACAGAAATCAGCCCGCTGTCTGCCGGATATCCTGTCGCCGGATCAATAATATGATGATAGGTCACGCTATCTTCCTCAAAATAGCGCTCATACCCACCGGAAGTGATCACTGCCTGATTCTCAATTTCCAGAATTCCAAGATAGTCTTCTGTGTCATCCGGGCTCTGAATCGCTACTCTCCACTTGCTTCCATCTGTTTTGCAGCCAAGCGCCTGCACATTTCCTCCAAGATTTACCAGTCCGCTGGTCACCCCGCATGCTTCATAAATCTTCATGATCTGGGATGAAGTATACCCCTTGGCAATTCCTCCAAGATCAATCTCCATACCGTCCTGTTCAAAAGAAATCTTTCTTGTCTCTTTGTTATAATCCACTTTAGACGCATCCGCAAGTGCCAGCTTTTCTTTCAGGGTCGCATCATCCGGCACATGATATTCCTGCGTCGGAAATCCCCATGCCTGCATCACCGGATAGATGGCAATATCAAACGCACCTTCTGTCTTTTCGTACAGTTCCAGTGCCCGTTCAACCAGATATCCGCCATCTTCGGAAAGGATTGCCTCACCGTTCTGATTCAGCTGATAGATCTCGCTGTCCGCATCCCCGGTGGAAAGAAGTGCATCCAGTGCTTCCACCCTTTCTGCCGCCTTGTCAACCGCCTCCTGCGCATGCTCTCCATACGCTGTCAGCGTCATATAGGTGTCCATGGCAAAAAGATCCCTGGACGCTTCCTGATCGGCATCTTGGGCATCTCCTGCAGCCTCCGTACTCTCTTTTTCCCCTGCAGATTCTTCTGCGGCTGTTTCCTGCTTTGTTATATTTTCCTTCTCAGTCTTCGCTGTTTTCCCACATCCGCTGATAACAAATGCAGGAATCAGACAGACCAGTAATGCTTTTTTTAGTTTCATTCATTAACCTCATATTAGTTCTTTCTAACTTTTGATAGTATATACTTTGTGTCTTTTCTTTGTCAATTCTTGATTTTCTTATTGCACTTATTTTCTCATTATTTTATAAAATATAAAAATTTTCTGCAACCAGAATAGCACACATTCGCAGTTCTTGCCCGCAACATGATATATCAGAAAAACCTTCGAATCGGACTTCTTTATCTTACATCCATTCGAAGGTTATCTCAATCATTCCTCTTTTATTTTTCCATGAGTTCATTGCATATTCCCCCAAAAGCAAACCTATTTTTTCTATTATTCTATGCATTTTTACTTTTTTCTGTTATAATAATTTATAGTGAAAAATTGACTTTACTTACACTTGGAGGCTTGCAGATAATGAATAAAAAAAACGTTATAAACACACCAGCTACACATTCGGTTTCATCCGATTCTTCTTCCGCACGACGGAAAACTGAAGTCTCCGCCCAGATCACACTATCGGATTCGATTCTAACCGGAGCGATTGTCGAATATCGAAAAGCAGGTTATAACTTTATTCGACATATGCATACGAACATTGAGATCTATCGGATACTTTCCGGAGAATGCTATATGGATATTCAATCGGAGACCCTTCATTGCACGGAAGGTGATTTTATTATGATCCTGCCGGATGTGGTACATTCCTTTTATTTGAATGATACCTCAGACTACGAATTCCAGCATATTCATTTTAATCCGAATATGTTTTCCACTGTTGTGCTTGAAGATGACGGAATTTTCCCGATTACCCTTCTTCATGCCATACTGTTTTCTTCGCATTTTTACTACAGGCTCAGATCGGATACTGTGATTGACGATCATCTTCAGAAGCTTATTGACTTGCATGCTTCTTATGAAAGTATGTTTACAGCTGCCAATCTTAATGTTTCCCTGATGAATCTGATGCTCTATATTCTCGATCATACGAATCCGGTACAGGAATACGCTGATCCCAAGCTGAAGAACAGTTACGTAGCTTATGCACTGAATTATATTCATGAACACTATAATACCAAGATCTTACAGGAAGATATCGCTCAGCAATTACAGATCTCTGTCCGCTATCTGAGTAAGCTTTTCAAAAGCTATATGGGAATTACATTATCAAACTATATTAATATTTACCGCATCAACCGTTCCATCCAACTTATGCAGACTACTAGTCTGACGCTGACGGAGATTGCTCTGCAGGTAGGTTTTACAGACTCCCAGCATTACTCGAAGGTGTTTATGAATATCATCAATGAGTCACCATCCCAGTACAGGAAGGCAATTTAGTTAACGATTCATTGCCATTATCGAAGTCAATAATATTCCCTTCGATAATAGCATTTTGATATTCTAAAGTATGATTTCGCAGGTTCTGTCAATTGCATAAAAATAACGCCACCGGATATTGATATGCTACCCTCATATAGGACAATGAAATATAAAAGTCCTATATGAGGGTATTTTCATGTTCAGAAAGAGTAAGATAGAACCAGTAGAAAAAGTAAAAATA
>OGOY01001553.1_pt1 | contig 23902 bp, 23 predicted proteins | sample 1552811 | NCBI WGS metagenome assembly OGOY01 (sample SAMEA2580132, study PRJEB22360) | human gut metagenome | biome: human gut; feature: human-associated habitat; material: faeces | place: Denmark | collected 2008/2010 | reverse complement strand
GTTTCCGCTGCTTCTGCATGACCGGAACGGACATGCAGCGCCAGCCACAGAACGGCGGCAACGGGATCGGATATCAGCGGGACATCGCATATACGCTGACGGCCACTGATCATCATGCAGTCTACAGCCGCCAGCGTGTGGATGATTTCCGTGAGAACGGCGTAGTCAGCACACAAAGCGCCCGCCAGCATAAGGACGCCACCGATCTCGTTTGCCAACAGGCGGAAGCCTATGCCTATCTCATCCGACGCCTGACACCGTTGGAGTGTGAGCGCCTGCAGGGCTTTCCGGATGGATGGACAGATATCCCCGGTGCATCGGACTCTGCCCGATATAAAGCGCTGGGCAACAGTGTGGCGATCCCCTGTGTGGAGTTCATCATGGGTCGGATCACCGCAGCTCTTCGGGAGGTATAGCTGCCTTGGTGGTTTTGCTTCCGTTTCGCATAGCTTCTTCGTTGAGTTTGGTGAATAGCTTTCCATGACTTCTTCCGGTATGCTTTGCTTGCAAAATCAAGGAAAGGAGCAGAACGATGGAGGGCAAAAAGAACCTCTGCGCCGTGATTCCGGCAGAGCTTCACGCAAGGATCATGGCAGAGAAAGAAGAAATGAAACTGAGTACACTGGCGGAATATGTGGAGCGCATCTTCGCAGAACACTTTGAAGGAGGAAACGATATGCAGACAGAACGGACCCTTGCGGTGAAAATCTCCGCAGAACTCTTCGACCGACTGAAAGAGCATCTGGAAAAAAATCACCTGAAGCAAAAGGACTTCATCACACAGCTGATCCAGCAGGCGCTGGATAACGCAGAAGAATAATCAACCCACTGGATGGCCGCAGGAAAACCTGCGGCCATCTCTATTCTCTGGAGGTGAGAGCAATTTATATTTATCCTGACAACCTGACCGCCAAAGCCATGCTGTGGCTTTGGGAGCTGCGGGACATCGGCATCATCGGCGTGGGACTTCTTATCTCTGTTCTGGCGCTGACCCAGACCGGTATCGCCCTGCCGCTGGTGCTGACGGCTGTTTATGCTTTCCTCAGCATCCGGTTCGACGGTACCAGTATCTTGGATTTCCTCAAATACGCCGCCGCGTTCCTGATTACAAAGCAGCAATTCTATGAATGGAGGTTGGAGTCGTGAGTAAGAAGCAGAAAAAGGACAAAGCCGCCCGCTCCACACGGCAGCTCATGGGCATTGAGGAGATCAAGGACTACTGCATTGCCACCCGTATGGGCAATCTCGTGTTCTTCATCATCAAGCCCACTAACATCTCCGTCCTGCCGGATTCCAGTATCAGCGCCCGCATCTATGCGCTTTTGAATGTCGTAAAAGGACAGGCGGAAATCGAGATGCTGGCGCTCAACTCCAAAGAATCCTTCGAACGCAATAAGGACTTCTACCGAGAGCGTCTGAGTCAGGAGGAACTGCCTGCAGTCCGCAGGCTGCTGGAGCAGGACAGCAAGCACCTGGACCGTATTCAGGTGCTTATGGCATCCAGCCGTGAGTTTTATATTATTATCCGGCTGCGCGGCGAACAGGAGTCTGATGTGTTCTCCTACCTTTCCCGCATCGAGCAGAACATTAACGACAACGGATTTACGACCCGCAGAGCCACCGAGCAGGATCTTAAAAAGATGCTGGGTGTTTACTTTGGGCAGAACGTGACGACGGAAAAGTTTGAGGACTTCGACGGTGACCGCTGGGTCATTGTTGGTGAGTAAAGGAGGGACTCATTTGGCAAAGAAAACGAAAAAAGCAGCGCCGCAGAGCCGGGAGACTGCAAGCATCAAATCCTTCCTGGATATGATCGCACCTTCCGTGGTCAAGTTCGAACCCGATCACTTCATCTGCGGCAACACCTTCCGCTGCGTGTGGGCGCTGCGGGAATATCCCACGCAGACCGATGAGCAGGCTATTCTCCGACATCTGGGTGAAAAGGATGGGCTCACGCTGCGCATCTACACCCGCCAGGTAACACCTGCCGAGGAAAAGCGCATCATCCAGAATGCCGCCAACAAAAACCGCATGGGCAGCTCCAACACCAACGACCTGCAGCAGACGATCACGGCGGAAAGCAATCTGCAGGATGTGGCGTCGTTGGTAGCTTCCATGCACCGCAACCGAGAGCCGCTGCTCCACTGTGCCGTCTATATCGAGCTGACCGCTTCGGATTATAACACACTCAAGCTGCTCCAGACCGATGTGCTGACAGAACTGGTGCGGAGCAAGCTCAATGTGGACAGGCTCCTACTCCGTCAGCAACAGGGCTTCTGCTGTGCCAGTCCCGTGGGATACAACGCCTTCGGTCAGCAGTTCGAGCGTGTCCTCCCGGCAAGCTCTGTGGCGAATCTCTATCCCTTCAACTACAGCGGCAAAACGGACGCAAAGGGCTTCTATGTCGGGCGGGACAAGTACGGCAGCAACATCCTCGTGGACTTCGATCAGCGCGACGAGGACAAGACCTCCGCCAACATCCTCATTCTCGGTAACTCCGGCCAGGGTAAATCCTATCTGATGAAGCTCCTAATCCTCAATCTGCTGGAGTCCGGAAAGTCCGTTATCACGCTGGATGCCGAGCATGAGCAGCAGGAAATGTGCGAGGCCGTGGGCGGCTGCTTTGCCGACCTTATGGCGGGAAAGTACATCATCAATGTGCTGGAGCCGAAATGCTGGGATGATGGCGGTGACCCGGACGATACGGCAGCGCCGGAAGCCTTCCGCAAAAGCACCCTGCTGGCGCAGCACATTTCCTTTCTCAAAGACTTCTTCCGGGCCTATAAGGATTTCAGCGATGCCCACATCGACACCATTGAGATTATGGTGTCCAGGCTCTATGCGAAATGGGGAATCACGGAGCGAAGCAACTTCCGCCGCATGCGACCGGAAGACTATCCGATTCTCTCTGATCTCTATGACCTGATCGAAGAAGAATTCAAAAGCTACGATCCCAACGCCCATTTGCTCTATACGGAAAAGCTCCTGCAGGAAGTCCTGCTGGGGCTGCACTCCATGTGCAAGGGTGCGGACGCACAGTTCTTCAATGGGCACACCAACATCACCTCCAGCCGCTTCCTCGTTTTCGGCGTCAAGGGAATGCTGAGTGCCGCTAAAAATGTCCGCAACGCGATGTTGTTCAATGTGCTGTCCTTCATGTCGGATAAACTTCTGACGGTCGGCAATACCGTGGCGGCACTGGACGAACTGTATATCTGGCTGTCCAATCCCACGGCCATTGAGTACATCCGCAACTGCCTCAAGCGTGTGCGCAAAAAGGAATCCGCCATGCTGCTGGCATCGCAGAATCTGGAGGACTTTGATCAGGAACAGGTGCGTGAGATGACCAAGCCGCTGTTCAGCATCCCGCCCCACCAGTTCCTGTTCAACGCAGGCTCCATCGACAAGCGCAGCTACATGGAGATGCTCCAGCTGGATGAGGCGGAGTATAACCTTATCAAGTTCCCCCAGCGCGGTGTCTGCCTGTACAAGTGCGGAAATGAGCGCTACCTGTTGGAGGTACATGCTCCGGCATATAAGGAAAAGCTGTTTGGAACGGCGGGTGGTCGCTGATGGCAGTATCTGCAGGCATGATTGCAAAAGCCGCGGCGACGGTGCTCTCTAACGAAAAGCTGCGCAAAGGCGTGGGATGGACACTGGTCGCAATTCTCTCGCCAGTCATTGTACTCATCGCACTTCTGTGTTCTATTGGCTCCGGAGGTGCGGATCACAACAACCAGGCGGTAGCTGCAGCCTTCTATGGCGTGAGTTACTCAACAGAAGTACCCGCAGAATTCCGGTATCATATTGAGGAGATGCGTACCGCTTTTTCTCTTCTGGATTCGGCAGTGGCTTCCGTCAATGGGCAAACGGAAAGCGGAAACGGCCTTGACCCGATTCGGATCAAGGCCGTTTTTTATGCTCTCTGCTTTGGCGAGGACGCACCGTCCGCACGGGCGGCAAGCCGCTTCGTAGAATGCTTCTACACTTGGGAAACCCGTACCCGCACGGTAGATATCGAGAACGACGATGGCACGGTTACCAGCACGGTAGAAGAATACACCGTCGCTGTTCCGGTCTCACTGTATCAAGCGTATGCCAATCTGGAAGCAGAGCTGGGCCGGACGATCACAGAGGATGACAAGAGCAATATCAACCACATCTATTCCATGATCGCCGGCGCTGCGGGCGGCGGGAATTACAACGGTGAGTTCCTTCGCGGAGATGGAAGCAGTATTGACTTGGACATCTCGGCTTTCACCGATCCCAACAGTAAAAACGCCGCTGACCTTGTAACCTACGCCATCCACGCATGGGAATCCGGTTGGGGCTATGTCTGGGGAACCTATGGCGATGTGCTGACCGAATCGCTCTTTGCCTACAAACTGGATCAGTATCCTGACGGTGTCGGCAGCTACGAAGATTTTATCCGTGCCAACTGGCTGGGCGGCAGGACCACCGACTGCGTGGGACTCATCAAGGGGTACGGCTGGTTGTCCCCGGAAACAATGACCATTGACTATGGAACTCACGGCATGCCGGACATCGGTGCCAATCAGATGTACTACAGCGCCACGGAGTCCGGTCCCATCGATACCATGCCGGACATTCCCGGTCTTGCCGTTTGGCATGACGGGCACATCGGCGTTTACATTGGCGGCGGTCAGGTCGTTGAATCTATGGGTACCAAGTACGGTGTTGTCAAAACAGAATTGGCTGGCCGAGGTTGGACGCACTGGTTGAAGATTCCGTATATCAATTATGACTGAGGAGGTACAACATGAAAAAAGTAAATATCACTCTCACCTTTGACGATGACAAGCTGGACGCACTGGAGTTCTCGCTCCGCAAGGAACACTCTTCCGTGCAGGCCCGCATGGACGATGCACTCAAGCAGCTCTATGAGCAGACGGTGCCGGAAGCTGTGCGGGAGTATCTGGACAGCAAGGCTGTCCCTGCTCCCAAGCCCAAGCGCACGGCCAAATCCGCTGCTCCGAAAACGCCGAATAGTGAACCGAAGCCCGCGGCAGCCGTGGTAAAGGAGGGCAACTGATATGTCACAGCAAGAAGAAATCGTTCTGTGGATCGACCAGCGACGGAAAAGGGCCATTGAGAAACATCTCAATGATGAAACTTTGCAGGAGCATCTGGAGAATGTGCTGGATGAGCTTTGCAATCAGCTTCCGGAACGGGAGTATAAGCGCATCAGCCGTGCAATCCAATCGGAAGCTGCCGCACAGCGCGCAGAGGAGGAAGCAGCCCGCACTTATGCGGCCTACCATGTGACGGAGCGTGGTCAAGAATGGTACTTCAAAACCTCGCCCGGTGAGGAGCTGTTGACGGTCGGGAAAAAGCTGCGCAGTTACATCACCAGCGAGAAAGTTGCTGTGCCAGATTTGTTTGTCAAAATGTTTGCAGGCGGTCTCACTGCGGAGGAATACAATGCGCTGACCGCTGTACGCATGGAGAACACCGGAAAGGTACGCGGTGTGTTCGATGTGAACTTCGACAAGCGTGAGTTCTCCGCTGTTCACATTATGGATGGTTGGCAGACTTGGGCGATGCGGGATGTGTCCGTGGCGGCATACCATGCAACGAGGTCGTGTTTTGCTTCGGCAGATGATCAGTGGCGCAAACTGCTGAATCATCTGAATGGCAAAGAGATCACCTCGGCCGGTCATCTCTCCGCACAAAACTTTTCCTTCGGTGAGGAGATTATCGAATCGGACGGAAAGCTCAACTTTTATCTGCAGGCGGACTTCGATGTGGATGCTGCCTTCGGTACATTTGTCTGTACCGATCAGAACGATGACTGGCTCAACATCTACGCTAACTATGACGTGGAGCAGGATCGACTGTGCAACACACTGGATCTGAACCTCTGCAAGGGAGACGGTTCGGAAGAAGACTGGAGTTACCCTCTCAACGCCGCCGAACAGGAAGTCCTGCTCTGCAAGATGGAGGCGTTCTGCCAGCAGCAGACCGGCATGAGCCTGCACGAGTACGCCCAACAGCTTCGGGACAGTGAAACGCAGGCTCCTGAGATGCAGATGTAACCGCCGTGTCCGCCCCTGTGGGCCGCTGTGTGCGCTTTTTACAGGTAGCCCGAGCGAGTACCCCACCGGGGATTTGGGCGGGCTTTGAACCGCTTTGTGGGGATATCAGCATCCGACGAAAGAAAAGCAGGAGAAAGAGCCGGGGACAAAGCACCCCGGCTCGAACCACTTCTGCCCGCAGTGCGGGCAGTTTTCGGCTTTTTAGGCTGGGGACAAAATAGTGCCTTGCGGGGCGGCTTGGACCCTATAAACCGGAAAATTCCCGTGTGACAAGGGGTTCCAGCGGGGACAACACGGAAATAAGGAGGAATTTATCAATGGAACACAACGACAAGATCAAAAAGGCTTTCTGGATCACTGAGGATATGGACAGAGAGATCGATGCGCACCTGAAGCAGGATAACTGCAGCAGCCGAAGCGAGTTTGTGATGAACGCGCTCAAGTTCTATGTCGGCTACTTGAACACGAAGAACGCCAGTGCATTTCTGCCTGAAGTACTCTCCGCAACGCTGACCGGAACGCTGGACGGTTTCGCAGGCCGCATCAGTTCTCTGCTTTTCAAGCAGGGCGTGGACATCAACCTGATGGCACAGATCATCGCCTATGACACCGACATCGATGAAGGAATGTATGAGCGCCTGCGCGGCAAGGCCATCCGAGATATGAAGCGGACCAATGGCCGTATCTCCTTCAAGGATGCAATGGACTTTCAGAAGTCGGTGTAAGCGATGGTGAAGCTCGTACAGAAAAGCGGCTATATCAAATCCGGGAAAGCTGGCGGGTACATGCGCTACATTGCTACCCGTGAAGGAGTGGAGAGGTTGGCCGGAAACGGTGCGGTAACAAAAGGCCAGCGTGAGCTGATTCAAAAACTGCTCACGGACTTCCCGGATGCGGTGGAGCTGCTTGAGTACGAGGACTACTGCAAAACGCCCACGCTTGGTACGGCTTCCGCATTCATCACCATGGCGTTGGATGCTAACCTCCACGAAATTGATTCGGAGAGCGGATATATGCAGTACATCGCTACCCGCCCCCGCGTGCAGAAGCACGGAAGCCATGGCCTGTTCAGCTCAATCACTTCCGTAGATCTCGCTTCGGCAATGTCAGAGCTGGAAGCGCATGAGGGAAATGTGTGGACCATCATCTACTCTTTGCGACGTGAGGATGCCGCTCGTTTGGAATACGACAACGCCGATGCGTGGCGCACGCTCCTCATGGAGAGCGCACCGACGCTGGCAAAGTCAATGAAGATATCGCTCGATAACTTCCACTGGTATGCCGCCTTCCATGACGAAGGGCATCACCCGCACATCCACATGATGGTCTGGTCCGATGATCCGAAGGAAGGCTTCCTGACTAAGGATGGAATCGCGGCCATGCGCTCCAAGCTGACCAATGCCATCTTCCGGGATGAGATGCAGCAAATCTATGAGCGCAAGGATGTGGCCTACTCAGACTTGGTGGAGGCAGCGCAGAATGCAATGCGGGAAATGATTAGCCGGATGCAACACCAGATCTGCGACAGCCCGATCATCGAGGACAACATGCGTCAGCTCGTGCAGGCACTGGAAACGACCACCGGAAAGAAACAGTATGGCTATCTCAAGAAGCCGCTGAAGCAGCTCGTCGATACCGTCGTGGATGCGCTGGCGGAACTGCCGGAGGTCTCTGAGTGCTATGAGGTGTGGAATCAGATCCATGAGGAACTGAACGAGTGCTACGGTCACAGCACCCCGTGGGAGAAACTCCAACTATCTCAACGCAAGGAGTTTCGCAAAATCAAGAACGACATCATCCGGGAGGCCGAGAATATTCGTCTCGGTCTCCCGACCTTTGAGGATGAAGGAATGCAGGATGAGCCAGAGCCGGAAAGTCAGAAGGAGGAGCATCAGTCCTACAGTGTGTACGAGCAGGCGCAGCGTTACCGCACCGCAAAGGCTGTTCTGCAGGACATCTATGCGCTGGATGCGGAACACGCAGAAGCGGTCAAAGCGCTGGAACAGCTCTGGGAGGAGGGATATACCGTTGCGGCACATCAGCTTGGTAAGTTCTATCGGGATGATCTCTCCACCTTGCGTGACCACGAAAAAGCGGAGCATTGGTTTCGGCGTTCGGCAGAAGCCGGTAATGATTTCTCGGAGTACGCCCTCGGGAAGCTGCTCCTCACGCAAAAACGATGGGATGAAGCGATGGAATGGCTTGGCAAGGCCGCAGACCATGGCAGCCAATTTGCACGGTATCGGCTTGGAAAGATTTATCTCACCGGTGAGTTTGTACCGAAGGATGTGGAAAGGGCTCTTGCGTACCTGTCAGCCTCCGCTGATCAGGGAAATCAATTTGCACAGTACGCCTTGGGCAAGCTGTATCTCTTTGGGAGGGATGTTCCTCCGGATCGTGAGCAGGCCAGAGAATGGCTAATCCGAGCCGCGGCACAAGGCAATGAGTATGCACGATTTTTTCTCGAACGCTTTGACCAGTTCCGGGATCCGTCTGTCATGCTGGCAGCAACCAAACTACTCCATCACATGAGCAGGATATTCCAAATCAATTCCGTTCCACCAAGTAACCCGGCGGGGCTCCGCATCGATTCCAAACGCCGCAGACGGCTTATGGAGAAACGTATGGCCATGGGCCACAAGGTGGATGACCATGAGGAGCAGACGCAGTATCAGCAGAGTATGTAAAAAAGGAGGTCTCCATGTCAAGCTATATTCATTTCACCGAAGAACAGAAACAGCGTGCCGCCGCAGTGGATCTGGAGGAGTTCCTGCGCTGCCGCGGTGAAAAGCTGCTTTCCTCTGGCAGAGAAAAACGCCTTGCCAGTGACCACAGCGTGACCGTCCGAGGCAACGAATGGTATGACCATGCGGAGGAGCGAGGCGGACATGCCGTCAGCTTTGTGCAGCGGTTCTACGGCCTTAGCTACCCGGACGCAGTGACAATGCTGCTGGGCGGTGAACTGGGAACGGCGTATCCTTCTGCCGGGGAACGTACAGAGGAACCTGCGAAGCCATTTGCACTCCCGCCCGCCAACAAAGATATGCGCAGAGTGTTTGCGTATCTCATCAAGCATCGCGGCATCGCAAGAGATGTGGTGGCGCACTTTGCCAAGGCTGGGCTTCTGTATGAGGATGCCGTATATCACAACGCCGTGTTTGTTGGTACGGATACAGATGGTGTTCCCCGCCACGCCCACAAGCGCAGCGCCAACAGCTACGGAAAAGCCTTCCGCTTGAACGTCGAGGGCAGTGATCCACGATACAGCTTCCATTATGTCGGCACAGACAGAAGTCTGTATGTGTTTGAAGCACCCATCGATATGCTGTCCTTCATCACCCTTTATCCGGAGAACTGGCAGCGGCACAGCTATGTAGCCTGTTGCGGCACATCCATTCAGCCAGTATTGCAGATGTTGGAACAAGTGCCGCAGCTCGACACCGTCCTGCTCTGCCTCGATAACGATGAAGCTGGTAATCAGGCCAGCCGCCGGATGCAGAATCAGTTAGAGGTGCGCTATTCCGTGGAGCGCCTGATCCCGGAAAGCAAAGACTGGAATGACGATCTGACCCTGAGCAGCGAAAACGCTCAGGGCCTTGCTATGAATGAAATGAGGTGAAATGTTGAACGCAAGTATCTGGATCCTGATCGCAGCGGGAGCAGCAATGTTCCTTGTCATCGGTGGGCTGTCCATGATGTCTCATCACTATACCCTTGGCAATATCAAATCCCGCACTGTGGGCGATGGACAGCACGGCACAGCCCGATGGGCCACCGACAAGGAAATCAGGCAGACCTATGCCCATGTACCCTTCAAGGTCAGAGAGTGGCGCAAAGGACAGAATCTCCCCACGGAGCAGGGATTGATCCTCGGTTGCAAGGGGCAACCACAGGAGCTCGCCGCACTGGTGGACAGCGATGACATCCACTGCCTTATGATCGGCGCCAGCGGTATTGGCAAGACCGCATTTTTCCTGTATCCCAATCTGGAATACGCCTGCGCCTCCGGCATGAGCTGGCTGGCGCTGGACAGCAAGGGTGATCTGGCCCGCAATTACGGCACGATTGCGAAAAACTGCTACGGCTATAATGTGTCCGTCATTGACCTGCGAAATCCGACCCGTTCAGACGGCAACAACCTGCTGACACTGGTCAACCGCTACATGGATATCGCAAGAAAAGATCCCAAGAACCTTGCGGCTCGAGCCAAGGCGGAGAAGTACGCCAAGATCCTTGCCAAAACCATTGTCAACCCCGATGGCGATGACAGCAATCGCGGACAGAACGCCTTTTTCTATGATGCGGCGGAGGGACTACTCACCTCGGTCATTCTGATGCTGGCGGAGTTTCTTCCACCGGATGAGGCGCATCCCCAGGAACGCCGGCATATCGTTTCCGTTTTCAAGTTGGTGCAGGATCTGCTGGAACCCAGCAAGGTAAAGGGCAAGAGTCACTTCCAGCTCCTGATGGGCAAGCTACCGCCTGACCACAAAGCCAGATGGTTTGCGGGCGCTGCGCTCAACAGTGCTGAACAGGCCATGGCCTCTGTCATGTCCACGGTGCTTTCTCGCCTCAATGCGTTTCTGGACTCGGAGCTGGAGCAGGTGCTCTGCTTTGACAGCGCCATTGATGCAGAGAAATTTGCCTCTGAAAAGTCTGCTATCTTTCTCATTCTTCCGGAGGAGGACACCACCAAAAACTTCATGGCGGGCTTGATGATTCAAAATCTAAGCCGTGAACTGTTTGCTGTGGCGGATGAAAACGGAGGGAAGCTGCAAAACCGTGCGGTACTGTATTGTGATGAGTTCGGCACTATGCCGCCCTTCGATGTCCTTCCACTGTTCTCCGCAGGCCGTTCCCGCCGCCTGACGCTGGTTCCAATCATTCAGTCCTTGGCGCAGCTTGAAAAGAACTACGGAAAAGAAGGAAGCGAAATAATTCAGGACAACTGCCAGGACACCATCTTCGGTGGCTTTGCACCAAACAGTCAAACGGCGGAAGTGCTATCCAAGGCGCTCGGAAACCGCACTGTCCTATCCGGATCGGTGAGCAGGGGAAAGAACGATCCAAGCCAAAGCCTGCAGATGATGGAGCGTCCACTACTGACGCCAGATGAGCTGAAGTCCATTCCCAAGGGAAATTTTATTGTCCAAAAGACGGGACAGCATCCCATGCGTACCCGCCTGCGGCTTTTCCTGGAATGGGGTATCACCTTCGAGAAACCTTATATCGTGCCGGAGCGGGCAGATCGTGCGGTAGCTTATGCAAACCGTGAGGATCTGGAGCGAAATCTTCCGCAATCAAGCAAGGCGGAGAATGCGGATATGCGTGGAGCCTATGCCGTTTCCGGACGCGGCGGCATTGCCCATGAGCCTGCTGTAGATAAGCCTCGGCGCAGGGGCGGAAAGCAGATGAAAACCTATGGTGAGGAGGATCTATGAGTTACTTTGGAACAATTTATGCCGACACCGAGCTGCCCTCCAGAGCGAGGGCAGTTTATATGTATCTGCGTGACCGCGCAGACAGCGAGGGAAAATGCTGGCCAGGAATCAAGACGATTGCGTCCGACATGCGATTGTCACGCTCCACGGTCAAACGGGCATTGACGGATCTGGAGCAGCATGGATACCTGCAAAAGATCCCACGCTACCGTGACAATGGGAGCAGCACATCCAACCTGTATTCCATGCAGTAAGGCCGTAAAAAAAGCGCAGTCCTCCGCCAAGGGAGGACTGCGCCCATTTGCTGAACCCAGGGGAGGTTCATGATGGACCTCCCAGAAGGACTCACTCTATCGGAGATTTAACACAGAGAAAGAAACAAGCGTCACTTCCAGAATTGCTCTAAAACCCTCTATGATATGCAAACTATAAAAGAGCGTATTGGTTATCCGAAGTATAAGTATAACTCTTATTGGATATTCTCAGCATATCGTAATTCTTTGGATTTGCGATGGCATCGTAGCAAAACTCAGCACCCATCATTAGTTGGCGCTGACATTCGCCAATCTCAGGAACCACATCAGCATAGATGCTATTATTTACATAGCACATAGAACATGATATGGGATTTAACTCTACAATGTCTATATACGAATTACCGTTGCTGTCAATAAATTCGCCTAAATCTAATGCGTAGTTAGCCGGGAAAACGCCCAATCTTCTAATGTGATCTACCATATGTATGGCAATTTTTTTGTGTGATTTTGGCACGGTGTGTTTGAGTGAATGGAGCGCCCTGGATGAGTTGACAACCTGATTATTCAAAATAATGTGCCTGATTTCGCGTGTGCCTAACTGCATGATTAACGCTCGCTTTAGATACATTCATGTACTCAGCAACCTCTACTGAACGAACTGAACCATGTTGCGCTTCAAGAATAAATATGGCTTTTAGATAGTCTTCTCCTGAAGAATGAAGTCTTTCTTTTGTAACCGCCTCAGCCACACTGCTGGACATTATTTCACATGAACAGATGCAATGTCTACGTAGCTGGCATCTGTGTAGAAGTCATAGCCAGTTATCTTATCAGTATTCCACAGAGCCAGATCGTGAGTGCCGGTTACAGGCACCAGAAGATTCTGATCTGCAATACCATTCAGAATCATTCCATAGATTTCCTGCACACGCTGAGAATCAGAAGTGGAGTCCAATTCTGCGAAAATTTCAGGATTCTCAAAGAAAGCAGAGAACTGGCAGAGGATCGGATCACCCATAGCGCCAGGAGCCATATTGCTCATATCTGTTGCAGGGTCAAAGGAACCTCCAGCAGTATTGTAGAAGGTCAGATCATATTCGCCAGCCATCAAGGCTCCATACCAGGTGTTCATGTCTACTGCATCAATAGTAACATCGAAGCCGAGTTCTTTAAGAGAAGCTGCAATAGAAAGAACTGCATTGTCAACACTTGCAAGGCTCTGAGAATAGTTGAAATGAATGGCGAGAGAAGTTCCGTCCTTCTCCAGGATACCGTCATCATTGGTATCCTCATAGCCGGCCTCCTTCATGAGCTGCTTTGCCTTTTCCATGTCGGTAGGATAGGTCTTAACCTCCACACCGCAGTTGGGCTTTTCATTCGTAAAGAGGGTTTCGGCAGCAGTCTCCAGACCATCGAAAACAGAGGTTTCCAACTCCTGCTGATTAACAGCGTAGGATACTGCTTCCCTTACAAGAGGATCATTAAAGGGAGCCTTATTCAGGTTCATACCCAGATAACGAGTTTGGTTGGTGCTGTCATCCATGGCATGACCGAAAGCGGCATCCTGGGAAATTTCCGTGTAGCCTTCTGCGCTAAGTCTGCTGGAGCCGAGAATTGCATCGATTTCGCCGTTGCGCAGAGCAAGAATTTTTGCAGCATTATCAGGAATCACTTTGACTTTGAACTCGTCCACTTCAGGAGCTTCGCCCCAGTAGTAGGGATTGCGGATAAAGGTATAGGTATCTCCCTCGACCCGGTCAAACATATAGGGACCAGTACCCATAGTTGCACTCACGCAATTCTCGTAAGCCTTTTCTACGCCGCCTTCAAAGGCTGCGGGATTCACAATACCAAGAGGCAGCGCCATGGTCAGATTGTCAAGAGCAGCGTAATAAGGGGTCTTCAAAGTCATTACAAAGGTTTTTTCATCCGGGGTTTCCAGCTTGTCAAACAAAGTAGTGAGCTTACCGAAGGCACCATTCTGGGGACCCAGATGGGTTACTACTGCTTCAAGGGTCATCTTTACTGCCTCGGAAGTCAGAGGAGTACCGTCAGAAAATTTGACACCATCACGCAGATGGAAGGTGTAAGTCTTGCCGTCATCACTGATTTCCCAGGTTTCAGCCAACTCGCCCTGGATCTTCCCGTTATCATCGTAGCTTACCAGAGTGTTGTAAAAATTACGACTCCAGAATCCGGCACCATAAGTGCTGGATACCATAGGCGTGATGACAGGATAGAAGCCTACAGAAAAGTCCCAATTCTCGGTGACAGTGATTGAGACCGGCTCTGCATCGGTCTGAGAGGTGGATTCCTCCGGTTTCTCGTCAGGGTTCGTGCCGCAAGCAGCCATAGCAAGGCACATCACAAGTGCGAGTCCGAAAGCTAAAAGTTTTTTTAGTTTCATGTACAAAATCTCCTTTATTTATTTTTATATCATGCTTTTCAGCAGGGTATACGTATTTATTGAATGGTTTAACCCAAATATGGAGCAATAGAATGCAGCAGAAGCTTGGTATACGGATGTGTAAAGCAGTCTGTCGAACCGTGAAATGTACGGTCTTCGATAATCTTACCGCAGCGCATCACCATCACACGGTCTGCAAGATATAGCGCAACGTCCAGGTCATGGGTAATGAAAAAGCAAGTCATTTTTCGCTCCTGATGGAGTCGCTTCAGCAAATCAAGAATATGTTTACGAACCAGGACATCCAGCCCACTGACTGCTTCATCAAAAATCAACACATCCGGTTGAGCCGCTAACGCTCTTGCAATACATACACGTTTTTGTTGTCCACCGGATAGCTCATGAGCTTTTCGCAGCTTGATCTCTTCGGGAAGCTCCATCATGGTAAGAAGATCATTGATTTCCCGTTCTTCTTCCTTTTTGCTGAGTTTTCTGAAATTGCGAATTGGCTCTGCAATGATTTGATATACCGTAAAGCGAGGGTCCATTGCTCCCTTGCCATCCTGAAGAACCAGCTGTATTTTAGATCGCAGTACCTGCTTTTGCTTGCCCCGGCAGAGGGAAATGTTTTTTCCTTCAAACAGTACCTCTCCAGAAGATGGAACCAGAAGACCGCACATGAGCTGAGCCAAAGTGCTTTTACCAGATCCGCTTTCTCCTACCAAAGCGCAAAATGAACCATTCTGAATAGTAAAATCTACATGATCAACGGCCAGAAGCTCGTTGCTTGTGCCTTGTTCGTGAAATTCTTTTGATAGGTTGTTGACTTTAATCATGATTCCGCCCCTTTCGTGAAAGCACAGGAAAGGGAGTAAGCTTCAATCAGCGACCTTGTATAAGGTTCTGTGGTATGATCGAAGACAGATTGAACTTCACCGGATTCTATAATTTTTCCTTCTTTCATCACCAACATGTTTCCACCTAATTGAAGAGCTGTTGCGAAATCATGAGTTACCATAAGAATCCCAACTCCATTTGCTTTCATCTGCGAAAATAAATCTATGATTCCATTTCTGTGAATCACATCCAAAGCAGTTGTCGGCTCATCGGCAAGCACGAATTTTGCATCAAGCATCATAGCCATTGCGATAATGACACGCTGAAGCATTCCTCCGGAAAGCATATGGGGGTATGCTCTGTATACCCTGTCAGGATCATCTAAGCCTACATCATGCAGAAGCCGCAGAATATAGTTGTAACGCTGCTGGCGGGATTTGTCGGAATGAAGCCGTAGCGTTTCATCCATCTGTCTGCCAATACGCATAGAAGGGTCCAATGCAGTCATCGGATTTTGCGGGATATAGACAATCTGGTTTCCGTATATTCCTCGTCTCTGCTTTTCTGACGAATTCAAAAGATCAGTCTCGCCGAAGAAAACGGAACCCGACACCTTAAATTTTTTAGGGTCCAATAAGTTTAGCACCGCACTACAGGTCATTGTTTTGCCGCTGCCTGACTGGCCTAACAAGATCAAAGACTCTCCTTCTTTGATTGCAAAGGATATTTCAGAAACCAAGTTATCCGTGCCTGACCGAAGATTAATGCTTAAATGATCAATCATAAGTGATGGCATCATAGGCTGTCCTCCTCCGGCATCAGAATATCACGGAGTGCTTCTCCAAATAAATTGAAGCCTGCTGCCGTTACGAAGATGCACAAGCCTGGATAGATTAGCAATTCCGGATGAGAGTAAAGCGCTGTCCTGGCATCATTTAACATGGCACCCCATTCCGGTGTGCCGGAGGGAAGGCCAAGTCCGAGGAAAGCAAAGCTGGAAACCATAATGATGGAAGAAGCGACACCAGTGGAAACATACACAAGAAACTGTGGCAGAATGTTAGGAATCAGATGTCTGAAGACCAGCTTTCCTGTATTGCACCCAGAAATCCGGGCTGCCAGGATATAATCTTTACCCATTTCTTGAACGGAATAAGATCTGACAATACGAACAAACCAAGCCCAGGTCGCTATCACAACAGAAACGGCAATGTTTTGGAGTCCGTTCCCCAGAACTCCTATGACAGCAATAGCAATGATAAGAGAAGGAAAAGCAATAAACACATCACAGAGTATAGTAATGAAATGGTCTGCTTTTTCTCCAGCACAGGCGCTAAAAGTACCGACAATCAGACCAATCACAGACAAAATCAGCAGCACAGGTAAACTGATTCCGATGGAATATCTGGCTCCATACAGCAGCCTTGATAAGGTACACCTGCCCAATTGATCTGTTCCAAGAGGGTATTCTGCGTCAGGCTGAGCATACTTTTGCGATAAATTCACCAATTCAGGGTCGTGAGGCGAAAAAGCAGGTGCTGCAATCGCAATTACAATCACAATAGCAATCAGGCACAGACCGATGATTGCCTGCGGCCTTTTGAGTAGCTTATGTATCATTTTCTTCCCTCACCATCCATGGACAAAGCAGACGGTTGATTATGTCTGCCATGAAATTTGCGACGACAAAAATTGCTGCAATGACGACTATACAGGTAGAAACTGCAATCGTATCTGCTGCAATCACACTGTCCACCAGATAAGTTCCGATTCCCTTGATTGAAAAAACACTTTCGATTACCGCCCCTCCGGCAATTAGAAAGCCGAATTGCTGAAAGAAAATTGTAACAACAGGCGGTAAGGCATTTCGCAGAATGTGGCATACCAGAATTCTGTTGGCAGATAGTCCACGGGCTTTTGCAAACCGAACATAATCAGAAGATAATTCAGCCAGAAGAGAGGAACGCATAATTCGGATGAGTGAACACGAACTGGGAACCGCCAGGGCAAATGAAGGTAGTAAAAAGCCCCTCCAACCTGGACTTGGTAAGACACTGAACCATTTCAGATGAATCGCAAAGAACAGTAGAAGAAGGAATCCCAGCCAGAAAGTTGGCACACAAATACCGCAGATAGTAATGCCTCTGGTAACCTGATCGAAAAGGCGGTTCCGCTTTCTGGCACAGAGCAAACTAATCGGAACGGTGAGCACGATAATCCATAGAATGGCCATCCCTACAAGAGATGTGGTCGTAGCCAGATACTTGTGCAGATCCTTTACAATCGGTTGATGAGTGGTCAAAGAAGTCCCAAGTTCTCCTGTAAACATTCCGGAAAGCCACTGAATATATCGCACAGGGAGAGGTTGATCCAATCCCATTTCCACCCGAATCATCTCAATCTGTTCCGGCGTAGGATTGGATACGCCTCGGTGTGCAATAATTTCTGCAGGATCTTTTCCGGACCATGCAATCAACAAAAAACTTAGAATGCTGACGCCTACCAGCACAATGAGGAAGCTAATGATCCTTTTTCCAATATATTTCTTCAAATAATGCACCTCCTCACATCAGAAATCAGTTAGACATAGTTAACCAAATGCCTTTATGTTACCCTTCAGTGCGGTCTGCATCTGAAGGGTGACCTGCTTAGTAGTTAAATTTCTCTGCCAGATTGGACTTTTCAATCATCTTTCTATATGTGGGCGACTGTTTCAGCAGATGAGCATGTTTTCCACAGGCTTCTACCGTACCTGCTTTCATAACGACGATCTTATCTGCATTTTCAATAGACTTCAGTCTGTGTGAAATAACAATCACGGTCTTGCCTTGAATCAAATGATTTAATCCAGTCTGTATCTGGACTTCTGTTTCCACATCTAACGATGCAGCAATCTCATCCAGAATGATAATTGGAGCATCCTTCAGGATTGCTCTGGCAATGGACAGCCGCTGACGTTCTCCGCCGGAGAGTTTGGCTCCATTTTCCCCGATTATTGTCTGGTAGGTGTCTGGCAGACGGCTGACAAACTCATTGCAACCAGCCAGTTTTGCAGCTCGTATTACTTCTTCGTCAGAAGCATCCAGCCGCCCAAGGCGAATATTTTCCATAATAGAAGTATTAAATAGAATGACTTCCTGAAAAACAATGGAAACATACTTGAACAAGCTATCAGTGTGAATTTCTCGTATGTCGGTTCCTCCGATCTGAACGGTACCGGAATCTGCATCATATAGTCTGCTGATGAGCTTAAGCATTGTTGTTTTTCCGCAGCCGCTGGGACCGACCAATGCGGTTACCTGTCCTTGCTCCGCCGTAAAGGATGCATGGCGAATCACCTGGGTGTCTTTCTGGTAGGAAAAACAAACATCCTTTATTTCTACATTGAAATCTGAAAGGACTGCCTTTTCTCCACCCTGAAGTTCATGATTCTTGATTTCACCAATCCGGGCAATTCTTGCGTCCAAATAAAAGATTTCCGTCAGATAGAGCAAAACACCACCCATGGCCCCGCTGAGTTTCGCCGCCATAATAATATAGCCCAGAAGAATCAGGATACTTACCTGACCGGAGGCGAGCATTGAAAGGCCAACAGTCGCCGTGATTCCAATAGGAAGAATAGATAAAGTCTGGCCGATTGTAACAGGAATCGTCTGGATGATCTGAGCTTTCCATTGAAGATTTTCTGACTCATCCAACTGCTGATCCATTTGAGCTTCTACTTTTTCTTTCAACCCATAGCTTTTAATTTCCTGATTCAGTTCGATTGCATTCTGAAAGCTTTCGGAAATATCTCTCAACTTATCATAATGTTTATTTACATCTCTGACCTGCAGTTTCTTTGTCAGGAAAAGAACCGAAGCAGAAGTAAGAACGGGAAGCAATACACAGAGACCTAATTTCCAATTCATGATCAGAAGGGCTACGCTGATAACCAAAAAGTAAATTGCAAACCCTATGGAATTAGCCACTGCGTTCGCAAAAGCATGCTCAATCGAAGCCACATCTGCCATGATTGTTTGAGCAAGGTCAGACAAATTGTGCTTTGAAAAATAGGATAGGGGCAGTTTGGAAAGCTGTTCCGCCAGATCAATTCTTAAATTTGCAGATTCCTGGTAGGTTTCATCATAGGTCGTTTTATAGTTATAGTTAATAACTAAGTACATCACCAGGGTCGCTGCCAGCATAAACAGGAGATATACCACCGGTTTCCCGGTATTTCCATTCAACAGCCTGTCTGCAAACAGAAAAACACAGATCATCGGCGGTACAAAAGAAACATAATAGAGAAAGAATGACCAGATTGATTTTGCAAGGCCCTTCACACCCGAATCACTCAGCTGGAAGGCTCTTTTTAGATATGTCTTCATCATGCCAACCTCCACTGATTTGCCTTGCAGTATACATCCTGAAAATCCTTATAACGTCCATTGCAGGCCATCAGTTCATTGTGGGTTCCCTGTTCCACAACTTTTCCATTCTGGACAAACAGGATCTGGTCTACATTCTGAATAGAGGACAGCCTGTGTGCAATCATGATAACTGTTTTGCCCCTCATCAGTTTTTGGAAAGCCTGCTGCAACTCGTATTCATTTTCCGGATCTGCAGCTGCAGAAGCCTCATCCATAATGACGATATTCGCATTCTTTAGAATAGCCCTTGCAATGGCGATCCTTTGCACCTCACCACCGGAAAGGTATACGCCCTTTGCCCCTATGACGGTCATCTCCCGCTGGGGGAATTTGTCAAGGATGGATGCGCAGTTCGCTGCGTCAAGTGCATCCATAATCTGCTGCCGTGTTGCCTGAGGATTTCCGATTCGGACATTTTCGTAAATTGAGGTCTTTAGTAATTGACTGCGCTGGAAAACAAATGCGATGTTCTGAATGAGAGCTTTTTCAGAATAACTCTGAATGTTCTTTCCACCAATCAGAATTTCGCCGCCATCGACAGGATAAAAACCTGAAATCAGCTTTGCAATGGTAGATTTTCCTCCCCCGGAAGACCCGATGAGCGCATAAGTTTTATTCTGATGAAGTGTCAGGCTGAAATCCTTCAGCACGAAGTTGTCATCATACTTAAAGTCAACATGACGAAATTCAATATTGAAATCTTGGAAGGTCTCTTCGTTTCCATGTGGAAGCTTTGCCTGATCCATAGAAGTAGTCAGCTCATCAAGCTGATTCAGCGTATTTTGTGCGCCAAAGTTATCCTGCCCCGTAAACATGATCGATGTGAAAGAAGTAAATACAGCTCCGGAGAACACAGCAAAGAAAACAATCTTTGCCAGGATTAGCATAGCAGGTTCTCCATAGCTGATGAATACAACTGCGGCTGGTACAGCAAAAGCATAAAACACGTTGAACAGAACCTGGAATCCGACGTAGGGATTCTTACAGCTGAGGCTATACTGATAGACGTACTGTTTGTACTCTTTGATCGAGTTAATCAGAGTTTTGTAATACTGTACGGTTACACCGAAGATTTTTATGATCTGCATTCCTCTGACATATTCTACTGTTGCCGCACTCATTTTTTGAAGCGCCGCTGAATAGCCAGACAGAAATTCAGTACCACCGGACATTTTACGGTACTGAAGAACACCAATCACAGTTGTAAGGATCAGGAGAATACCAAGGCGATAGTCTATCGCAAACATCAGCACAAACATTAACACCGGCGTCATAACAGCAGTGACGTTGTCCGGAATCAAATGGGCCACTGTTTTGTGTGTTTCTGCTGCGTTATCATCAATAATTTTTCGAATTTCTCCAGAGCTGTTATGGTCAAAAAAGGAAGAAGAGGCATCCAATAATTTATGAAGCCCATTTTTCCTTAAGTTTGTTTCAAGCCGGAAGCCTAAGTAGTGGGAACACGTTGCCGATGCAATGTTGAGAATGCCTCGTAAAATCATAAGTATGACTACAATAATTGCGTCATACATAGCCTTCTCATATACGGGAATAACCAGAATAGACACAATGGACTGCCACAGAAACCAATATGCTCCCATATATGAGCAGACGGCAGCGGCAGATAGTGCCATGGAGAAATATGCCAAAATTCTTTTATCTGGGACATAATGAAATAGTTTTTTATATAAACTGCGCATTGACTTCAAATATACACCTCTTTTTGCTTAAAAACGGTTTGACATACATCAACTCTTTCATTATAATTAGTTGTAGCTAACTGTAAAGGGAAAAACAGATATAAAGCCTAAACAAGGTATTAATAAATCTAAACGAGGTATCTTTGGGAGGAGCCAATGATAGAAGTTAAACGAGATGATTTCTTTGTTGAATCGATAAAGAATCCAATAGAGCACGGAACATATTATAAGATCAACCCAAAATATGGAACCGGATTTCAATGGACGAGTGAGGTTCACCACGATTTCATCATTACAGCGACAGATATAAGATTTAACCAGGAAACTATGGTCGGAGAACATATTGGGTCTGGTTATGTACTTGCTCTCTATATTAGTGGCGCAGGAGATGAATTCTATCCGTATCAAAATATTTCTCCGAATACATTGCGCTGCTATGAACCATCTGAAAAGTATAAAGCTATTTATCATCCTCAGATTCCATTAAGATGTATTACCGTGCAGGTTGACCAGGAATTTATTGATCAGTATCTCCAGGAAATTTCCGGTGATCTTGAAGTGAACTTTTCTGATTTTTTCAAAGAAAAAGGGAAATTCTATTTACCAAATGTTAATCATGCTATGCAAAGCCTATATGAGTATCTGCTTTCCATGAAAGCGTCCAGAATTACAGTAGAAGCAAAAATATATGAAATCATCTCTTATCTTGCTTCATATTTGAAAGAAAACAGACTAAATGAAGAGAATGGCCAGCCCATTAACAAAACAGATTTGCAGGCATTAGCTGAACTAACACATTACATGGACGAACATTACAGTTTTAATATTACGTTGCAGACGCTTTCCACCATTGCATGTATGAGTGAAAGCAAAATGAAAAAGCTATTTAAGTCAGTTTATAATATGTCCATTACTGAATACATTCAGAGGAAAAGGATCTCTGTAGCCGAGCATATGCTTATTCAGACCGACCTCACCATTGCGGAAATTTCAAGAATTGTTGGATACTCCAACCCCAGTAGATTGATTGAAATATTCAAAAGGTATTATGGATTTACTCCCTCAAAATACAGAAAATAAAAGTGTTATACTAATTTGGATAAACCTAAGTCCAGATTATAAATTTCGCAGCTGCCGTTGTCGCAGGCTTTCCCAGTGCTGTCCAGCCCGCAGCCCAGATTGACCACCGCCGCGTTGGGATGGTCTTTCAAATAATCCCGCACCTCAAAGGTAAGATCATACTGCCGCATAGCCACCTCCAGCGAGCCAAAGCGCTGCATCAGGCTGCGGGATTTCTTTTCCGTCTCTGAAAAATCGTAGTCGATCTGATCGATCAAGCGTACCGCCGTTTCATCTTGAAAAAGGTTTGGGTACAGTTCCGTGCATAGTTTCCGGGAGTAAAGCGGAATGACCAGCGTTTCCTGCACGGTGTTTTTCTCAATCTTGTATTTCATAAATGCCTCCGCGCCTATCCCAGCGCCACATCCAGCGTCATCATCACGCTGAAACCGACGGCAAAGAAAATCGTGCCGAGGTTGGAGTGCTTTCCCTGCGACATTTCCGGAATCAGCTCCTCCACCACCACATAGAGCATGGCGCCCGCTGCAAAGCTCAGCAGATACGGCAGCGCCGGGATCACAAGCTGCGCCGCAAGAAGCGTCAGCACTGCGCCGATAGGCTCGACAACGCCGGAAAGCACGCCGCCAAGAAATGCTCGGCCCTTGCGTTCCCCCTCCGCCCGGAGCGGCATGGAGATGATCGCACCCTCGGGGAAATTCTGAATGGCAATGCCGAGGGACAGCGCCAGTGCGCTTGCCGCAGTAATCTGCGTATTTCCCGAAAGAAAGCCTGCATACACCACGCCGACCGCCATTCCCTCCGGGATATTATGTAAGGTAACAGCCAGCACCATCATGGTGGTGCGCCCGAGCTTGCTTTTCGGGCCCTCGGCCTGTTCACTTCCCACATGAAGATGGGGAATCAAACGGTCAAGCAGGAGCAAAAACAGCACGCCGACCCAAAATCCGATAAAGGCGGGGAGAAAGGACAGCTTCCCCATATCCTCCGACTGCTCAATGGCGGGGATCAGCAAGCTCCAGATGGACGCTGCCACCATCACGCCGGCGGCAAAGCCGGCAAGGGAGCGCTGCACCAGATCGCCAAGGGATCTTTTCATAAAGAACACGCAGGCCGCGCCCAGCGTTGTACCCAAGAAAGGGATCATGATTCCAAGAAAGATTTCCATTTGTCTCACCGCCTTTGCATTGCGTTTTTATTTGTTTCTTCTGAAGCCCGCCTCATCCCGATATTCGGGATGTTCTTTTACATACGGGTCCTGATCGCCGCAGATGGTATAGTCGCACCGGCAGCTGTTCACGCAGGTAGTCGTCCGTATAAGCTTTGCGTGCAGCAGCTCCATGGAGGCATAGTCCACATTACACAGGGCGGGCATGATGTCCGTAAGACCGTGCCGGATGGCGAACTCCGCTGCCGGGCACGCCGTAAATTCATAATAAATAGGCTTGTCGGTTTCGTAAGGCGCAACTGTCATCTCGTAATCGTGCCACTTGTCGCAGCCGCCTTTCGCCCGTACAAACGCCCTGTACATCAGCTTCCTCCAAAACGGCTTGTTGCAGTCCACAAATTTCAGCTTGCGGAAAGTCGGAAGAATCAGATTTTCCTCCATCTCTTCGATTTCACCGAACGAAGTAACTGCTTTGCAGACCACATAATAGCTCATGATGGCGATGCAGTCGTAGGTGCCGCCTACGCCGTTGTGAAAATTCTTTTTA